>JAESFQ010009370.1_pt1 | contig 46615 bp, 25 predicted proteins | sample 9269431 | NCBI WGS metagenome assembly JAESFQ01 (sample SAMN14502588, study PRJNA617103) | algae metagenome | isolation source: Plectolyngbya sp. WJT66-NPBG17 and co-occurring heterotrophs from well... | place: USA: Mojave Desert, Joshua Tree National Park, California | collected 2006-08-06 | reverse complement strand
CGTTATAAAGATATCTAGCCCCCCCCGGCAAGCTTGCCGGGGGGGGAGCTTACGGTTACTTTTTTTTACAGGGTAATTTATAAATTACCAAACAAAAATAAGAGAGGTAGTAACTATTTACTTTAAATGATTCTGAAAAATTTTGTATAGGTGAGTTCAAATACTATATTATTTTTTATTTATTTATTTTATAAAAGAGTTGGGTTTATAAAAATATTATACTTATAAGTATAACCTAGGGATATGAAGGAGTTGAACCTTATATTTATGATCTGCAATCAAAATGCATAGCCCTATGCAACATACCCCTTTTTTCTATAGTACGGGATTTTTTTTAAAAAGTCTAATTCTTTAGAATACAACATTATACCGCAGTTAATGTAGTTCTAATATATCTTTCGTTAAAAGTATAAAATTAAAAAAACTTGTTGTCTAATTCTTTCCCTTTTACTTTTTTCTTTTTAAAAATAAAAAGAAAAGGAAACCCGCAGGCTGTATAGAATAAAGGTAATATACCTTTAAGGTTATTCTAATACATCTTTTGTGAAAGAGAAAAAAAACCTGTTTTCTAATTAAAAAAAAGGTAATAAAGTTAACATATTATACATTACATACAAATATAATATATCACCCTTTTTTGTTAATGTAATTCTAGTGCATCTTTAATATATGAACAAGATAATACCACAAATACTTGTGATTGTATAAAGGCAATACCTAGTTCTAATCCAGAGAATGCAATTATAAAGGCTAATGGTAATAATCCTAGTATAAAGAAAATGATACCAGAACTCATAATGTTATATGTAAATCCACTTAAGATATTTAAAAGCATGTGACCTGATAATATGTTGGCTGCTAATCTTAATCCTAAAGATACATTTCTAGCTAAGTATGAGATGAATTCAATTAATACCAGTAAAGGTAATAATCCTAAAGGACAACCAGCTGGAACAAATAAAGAAAAGAATTTTAATCCGTGCTCTTTGAATCCTAAAACTGTTGCACCTAATACAACTGTAAAACTAAGTGAGAATGTTAAGATAAAATGAGATGTTGAGGCAAAACTATAAGGAACCATTCCGATCAAGTTGTTTATTAAAATGAAAATAAATAAGGCATACATAAATGGAAAGTAAGCTTGACCACTTTTATTATTAATTTGATTTACAACAATGCTGTGTATAGTTGCGTATAATGTTTCTTGACTTAAAGATCATTTGTTTGGTGTTATTTTAGAGTGGTTTGTTGCTAGGATACTAAAATAGAAAGCTATGAAAGCAGCTATAGTCATGTACAACCCTATGTTAGTTATGGATAGGTTCATGTTTGCTAATAATGGTGTATCTATACTAAATAAGTTTCTTATTTCAAACTGGTCTAGTGGGCTAAGTATTGTATTGTATTTCATATTGTTATATTATGTTTTACTACAAGTATAAATTTTATTAAATTATTCAGAAAAAAGGTAATATATGGAACAAAAAGTATTAAATATGTACTAGGCATAAAGTTAATCCTTATAATCTATAATCTAAATATAAAAGTGATAGAATTATTAAGTAATACATTATATAGTAAATATACTACTATATATTTTTATAAAAAATGATTTAAAATCCTATTCCAGGTTATTATGATTCGAACATAACAATTCTTCAACTCAATCGAGGCGCCTAACCAACCTGGCTCTAACCCGTATATAATATACAATATACTCTATAAGGTAACTAAGAGATGTTTTAATAAAGTTGTACTCAACCTTTAATGTGTATTATAATGAATTGCTATATCGTATCAGCTCAGCTGTATTTGTTACAAAATAATAAATATGGAAAACTGAGAACAAGTTATTAATTATTATATAATGTTGTCATAAAGAGAAATAACCTGTAAGAAAAATACTTTATATCGAATAGATATATAAATCAATCTTTTACCAATTATGTCTAAATTCATAACACAATTAAACTATGAAAAAAAAAATTTTTTTTGTGATATATCGTATACTTTAAAAGGATTGTCTGTACAACATGCTACTGTTTTACGTTACTAATTTGTTATGTTTGCTATACTATCTATTAGAATTAGTAGCCTAAGGTTTTTTGAATATATCTTTATATTAAGACAACATAAGATATATTACTTGGATACAAGTAAGCCGGGTCATGTACGTAATATTTAACTAAAATAAAGATTAATTAAGGCTTTTTATTTCATAGTTATAATAAAAAACTTAAAGTTTTTATTATTTTAATTTCTGTGGATTACCCAAGCTTTTACCTCACTTTTTAAAAAGCTATATTTAAATCACTGGACTTCCCTACTATTCTCATAAAAATATTAAGTATAATAAAATTAAGATGAATTACATTTGTATCACAAGTTTAAAAACAATATAAAAGTTTTTTATGCTTTTGTTTAGAACTAGTACATTCTAAGTTTATAGTTATATATCCGTGGGGATCCAGCTAACATCAATCCTCCTCCCCCGCTATATAGCGGCAACTAGCGGCTAATTTTTCTTTTGCTTAACTGTTTGTTTATTTTTTTTATTGCCCCTAAAGCAAGTCGGGGGCTAGAAAAAAAAAGAAAGTATAGCAATAAACCATTGAGCAAAAGAAAAAAAAAGAATTAAGGAAAATGAGTTTAGAGTGCGGACAAATTCCATTATATACATGTAACGATTCGTGTACAATTCCATAGCTGGAACCTGTACATAAATTCTGGCGATGTATTGTAACAAGTCATAAATATAATAGTAGATAATCCACGTTCATCTCCTTATCTTTAATCATAATAACATAGTTTAATTAACAAAGTATTATGCAAGGTGATTTTTAATTTTTCACTAAGTGTATAGGGTTTTGTCTGGGTTTCCAGAGTCCTTATTTTTTTTACTATATCATGATATATGTAAAAAAAAAAAGTTAGGAAAACCACAAGAGTCCAATAATCCTCCAAACCTTCACAAATAACGTACGTAACAAATAAAAATTAAAGAAACAAGACTTATAATTACCCAAGTCAAGTTCCCATAATAAAAGTAAGGATTCTAGGTATAGGGCGCATACAAAAATGGTATTCGTCCCTCCGTATAAAATAACCCAGCATGTCAAAATGACAAAAGCCAAAATGATATAGGATAGGGTAGCTTGCAGCGAAAAGGGTTTCGTTATGAGTCCCCCCCCCTAATTGCTCTTACATTTGTGTAATGCTCTTTTCCATAAACTGGTATTCATTATACTATAATGTAACATGGTTACATTTCATAAAAAGTTAATTGTAAAAAAAAAAAAGACAATTAAAAAGTGTGTCCAGCTTTTTTTTATTTATATAAATAAAAAAAAAGCAGGTGAAACGAAGATAACACAAATTATATAAAGTAATTTACGCGAGCCAGGAGAGAAATTTGAATTCCCACTATTAATGCATGAAATTAATGTTCTACCGATTGAACTATCCTGGCTTATTATTGTATAATATACAACAAATAAATTCCCTATCTAAACCATATTGGTGTAAGTATATTTTATAGCACATGTAATAGGTATACTATGTTAGTCTATAAACGTGTATAAAGGTATATAGACATATATAGCACATTAAATAACAACCCAATATCTAAAAATATACTGGGAGGATACCCTGAATCGAACAGGGAACTTACTGTGCCACATACAGTTGTTCTGCCAATTGAACTATATCCACCTTTTTATGTAGGGGTGATTCGAACACCCATAAGTAAATACCAAAAATTTATGACTTACCATTAGTCTACTACATATTAATAATGATGAACATATTAAAAAATAAATTAAAATATGTAAATTTTATAGAATAATACGTTATTATAATATTTATGGGTAATAAGACTCGAACTTATATGAATTAATTTCACCCCGTCCTAAGCGGGACCTGTCTACCAATTTCAGCATACCCATTTTTAATACGGCTCCGCAACCTCAGCCATCAGCCCTCTGGGCTGATGGCGCCGAGGCTAAAAATAAAAACTATTTTAGGATACTGTGTAAATAAACCTTAAGATATACAAATATTCTATAAGCAATACAAATATAACTTATGTTTATATAGAAGTATAAGTATATATAGAAGTAAAAAAGTCTAAATACAACTTCCCTCCCCCTGCCCCCGCAATATGGGGCAAGGGGGGAGAGCTTGCGGTTATTATTTTTTTCTTTTGCTTAACTGTTTGTTTATTTTTTTTTATTGCCCCTTAACCAAGTCGGCAGGCAAGGCCCGCCTCCTGCGGGGCTAGAAAAAAAAGAAAGTATAGCAATAAACCATTGAGCAAAAAAAATTAAGGAAAATAAGTAAATTCACCCTAAATGTATAATACATTATAAAATAGCTAAATACACCTTAAATAACCTAAATTTAGTTGTATTTTCATTCATCATAAAAATTAAATAATTATTAAGCTGTATACCGTTTTTAATTTATCTTTTATAATTAACTAAATACTACTGTTTAAATAATATGCTCGAGATAAGATTTGAACTTATAACCTAAACATCTTCAGAGTTCCGCTCTACCGGGTTGAGCTTCTCGGGCCTAGTATCTTTAAACATTAATGGAGATATTAGGACTCGATCCTAAAATAACGATATGCAAAATCGCAGTTTTACCAATTAAACTATATCCCCTTAAGTTAATACATAAAAATAACTTATAAAGTAAGCCCAAGCGGGGTTTGAACCCGCGCATTTAACAGTGAAAATGTTACGTCTTAACCACTTGACTATTGGGCCTTAGATTTTATATAAATGCTTAAAACCGCAAAATATAAGAGTAAAAAAAACAGTATTTAACTACTATGTAAAAGTAACAATATTGTTTATTTCCCTATAAGGCCAGAATGATTTGAACACTCATCTGAGCTGTTATGAGCAGCTTGCTTTACCTATTAAGCTATAGCCTTTAACTATGCGGACAAAGGACTTGCACCTCTATTTACTGGTCATGAGCCAGGTATGTTACTATTACATCAATCCGCGTTCCTATTTCCCAGTTATTTTTTTTACATATATCATATGTAAAAAAAAAATTACAGCCCCCTTTTTGTTTTCTTCTTACTTTTTTGTTTGATATATCATATATATCAAAAAAAGTAAGAAGACTGGAGGGCTAATTTTTTTTGCTCAATGGTTTATTGCTATACTTTCTTTTTTTTCTAACCCCGCAGGAGGCGGGCCTTGCCTGCCGACTTGGTTAAGGGGCTATAAAAAAAATAAACAAACAGTTAAGCAAAAGAAAAAAAAAATAACCGCAAGCCTATGGGGAGGGAAAATATCTAAATAGCCCAGTACGAGAATTGCACTCATATCTTCCGATTACAAAACGGGTGCATTACTATTATGCAAACCAGGCTAAATAAAGTATTTCTAATGATAAGTATGTTATTTAGTTAATGATAAAAATTAGTACTTTATACCTAAGAACATCAAAGCCCTTTCAGCCAAAGCCTATAACCCCTTAACCATGTTGTTAGAACTAGAGTTAACTGTTGCTAGTTTTCTAGCACTAACCTATGGAAAATGGAAATTCGTAATGTTATACTACGTTTCTAAGAGTATCCTAAGGTAAGCTTCGTGCCTAGATGCATTCAGCACTTATCTTAACTAACATAGCTTTCCTGCCATGCCTATACTATGTATAAATACTTGAGTATAAAAGTATTACCATCTATAGCTCAAATAGGTAATAAATTCACAAGAATCTATCTATATTACTCACCTTCTTCTGTAGATACCCATTCTCTACTTAGTAAGGAGAACCTATTCTTGCCGTAATTTATCAGGTTAATATTAAGCGCATAAACAACAGGTAAACCATAGGTTACCATACCCAACTCCTTTCGTACGAAGGGGCTATCCTTATTTTACTCCAATTTCCTCTAGAAGATAGAAACCATACTGTCTCACGACGTATTTAACCCAGCTCGTGTAGCTCTTTAATCGACGAACAGTCGTACCCTTCATGATTCCTGCATTCATGTGGATGAGCTAAGCCGACATCGAGGTGCCAAACTGCGCACTCAATTTGTACTCTCTGGCGCAATTAGCCTGTTATCCCCAGCGTAGCTTTTTCAATAATACAAGACCTTTCCTTACTGCGTCTTGCGGTCTTTATGCCCTGCTTACGCAACTGATAGACGTGTATGTCAAACAGTAAAGCAAGATTAAGCCATTAAACTTTGGAAGTATATATCAACATCATTTCTTATACAGATATTCTGTAAAAAAAATAACTAATAGTGTTATAATTATATCTTGTTTTACAATTAGATAGTAATTATTAATACTATATATACACCTATTTTCCACATAGGTAAAATCTTACTTATATTAAATTGTTTTAGTTCTAACTTAAATAGAAATATAACTGAATTAGTTATAGATACCATTTTTTAAAAAAAAATTGTAAATATAAAAAATAACAAACTAAATATAGTAATTAAAAAATTAAAATATACAAGGCAATTATTTAATAAAAGCCCTATATAATTTGCGTATAGCATATTACAAAAATAAATTTGGATACTCCCAGGTACTCTTTATGGGATCTGTGCCCCGCATAAACCATCTGCTAGCCATTGTCTCCTGAGCTTGATATAATCTCCCTCCTTTTATGGATTACATTCAGACGTCAGTTACACTAATGTAACCTATTCTACTGATATAACAACCAGAGTAAAGGTGTTTCAATTTTGTCGCTCAACTACCTTATTCCCTAAAACCTGTTAAATTATACCCTATAACTAGTAACAGTAAAGCTGCATGGGGTCTTCTCGTCTATCTAGAGATAGGCAGTATCTTCACTGCCATTCCAGTTTCACTGAGCCAATCATTGAGACAGCTGTTGCATCGTGAGATCATTCATGCGCGACATCATTTAAATGCCAAGGTATTTCGCTACCTTAGGACCCTTATAGGTAAGGCCGCCATTAAATGGGGGTTCCTTCAAAACCTAGCCTATTTTAGTCGTCTAAGTAAATCCGTTAACCAGCCATCATTGGGCAGATAGCGCACTCTATACATTGATTTACATCTTACGCAAAGTGCTGTGTTTTAATTAAACAGTCGTGCAACACCATTTTATGTCTCCTCTTCCTAAACTGATATTAATCAGTAGGAATGGCACACCTTCTCCCTCAGTTACGGTGTCAATTTGCCGAGTTCCTTAATGATTGTTAGCTCAAACGCCTTCGTATTCTCTACTAGCTTACTTGTGGTAGTTTTTAGGTACGGTTTTCGTATATACAAGGAAAATAGTATCATCTGTTTATCTTCTTTTTAGTTTATAACCTAGAACAATTTCTCCTTCCTTTGTTAGTATATGCTTTTCCAGAACATTTTACTCCATTTTATGTTGTCACATATACTTTTCCTCATCATTTTATCCTTTAGGTTAAATTTAGAGACCGATTAACTTTCCCATAAGCTTAAGGCGAGAGGTGGTGAGTTCGTATCAACTATTTTAGTTTATTTACGTTAATTGGGTTTACCCAATTGACCCCTCTTTTTCGTTACTCGTGTCAGCATTCTCACTTGGGATATGTATGGTAACCCGCTATATAGCGAGCAAATTACAAATGTAATTATGAAATAGACGTAACCCTCTATAGTCAGTTATTATAAATTAATAAAAGACCTACCTCCTAATTAAGGGAAGGGAGTGCTATCTATTTAAAACCTATTTACCCAATGTTCCGCTACCCCATAAATAATACTTAAATAACCTTTAAGTATAGTAAACTAGGATTATACCTAATATAATTATTATGGACAAGGTGTCGGTGTTTTGTTTTAGATCCGTTATATCTTCGGCGCTTTTAACTAATTAGGTTAACGAATTAACCATTTGAACCAGTGCTCTGTTACGAGGTCTTTAAAAAATGGCCGCTTCTAAGCCTATTTCCTGGTTGTATAGTTTAAATACTTCCTTACTTTCACTTAACAAAAACTTTGGAACCTTAAACACTTGTTCTGGGCTGTTTCCCTTTTGACACACAACCTTATCGTTAAATGTCTGATAGTTCAACACTCATCATTGCCCTTCCGAGAGCAAATACTCGCGAATAGAGTCTTCACGACCCCCCCATATGCACAAGGCATTATATACCCTAATAGGATATTAATGCACAAATTGTCCGAGATTACAGTTCTGTACCTGCTATGATGTTATTTAAACTACATACTTACATATGTTTCGCGGAAAACCAGCTATAGTAGTCAGGATTGTCTTTCACTAACTTACCACAGTTCTTTGGATATCTTTACAACGATAACCCATTCGGCCTTTTATAAGCCTGACCATGGTAAGATCACTACTCTTCGGGTCTCTAATTAGATACTAGTTCATTACTTAATAATTGGATTATCTAGGCAAATTGATTCTTTTTTGTGTATTAATATTATGTTTTTGTGTAAATATAGTATTTACTATTCTACTCTCATTTAATATATCACCACTAATCACTACTTGCTTGCATCTAACTAGAACTTGCTGACCCATTATACAAAAGGTACGCTCTCATATGTTTATTAAACTTACCTTGAGCTGCTTATAAGACTACTATTTTACATACTTCCTTCACAGTACTATTCTCTATTTCTTGTATATTATATTAAGGCTTAGAGGAAGGTTCCCCTATATTCAAACAGATTAATCCATTTTACTTTAAGCCTATATCTATTTTCATTCACACTACTAATAGAATCTCGTTTGATTTATTTTCCTGAAGCTAATAAGATACTTCAATTCACTTCGTTTTTTTTTATAGAAATTCTTCTACCCTTTTCCCTAATAAATGAAAATTACTCCATCATTTTTACGGTACTAATGGTTTAATATACAGCTTTTTATTATTCTATAATAGTCTCTTTATATACTAGCCATAAAGTTAATCCTTATAATCTATAATCTAAATATATAAGGGAATAAAATTATGAAATAATACATTACATATCAAATACATTACTATATATTTTTATATAAAAGTGATTTAAAATCCCATTTCAGGTTATTATGATTCGAACATAACAATTCCTCAACCCAAATGAGGCGCCTAACCAACCTGGCTCTAACCTGTTTATAATATACAATGTACTATTTAAATATAGGTAATATCTTTATATTGTATAACAGATAATCTATTTATAAAAATACAAGATAATATCTTTATATTGTGGGACAGATAATCTATTTATAAAAATAAAACAGAGAATCTATCAAGATATAACAGAGAATATCCGATTCGAACGGATGTGATCTTTCAATCAAATAAGTTTCAAGCTTATCACTTTAAACCACTCAGTCAATTCTCTTTTTTAGTTTGTATTTGTTCTATAAACTAAAAGATATAATATATTGTTCATATTTCTCAGTTATTTTTTTTTGCTCAATGATTTATTGCTTTAGTTTCTTTTTTTCTAGCCCCGCAGGAGGCGGGCCTTGCCTGCCAACTTGGTTAAGGGGCTATAAAAAAAAATAAACAAACAGTTAAGCAAAAGAAAAAAAATAACCGCAAGCTTGCGGGGGGGGGGGTAGTATAGGTGTGCACAATTCGCCTCCCCCAAGTGGGGGGGATTTTAATTAATAAATGAAATATGTTATAAATACTTAAAGTACAAGTGCGTACAAGACTCGAACTTGTAAGAACATGTCCGTAGCATGTCGTTATACCAATTTAACTAACGCACCTTATTGATTCCTCAACGAATTGAACGTCGATCACATCCTTATCAAGAATGCGCTTTACCTATTAAGCTAAGGAACCTTTATTACACATATACTATATGAAAATTTAAAACAATATAAAGATTACTTAAAAGTATTAAATAAAAGTATATAAGCTTATATATCTTTTCATTATATTATAACAAGAGCATCCAGACTTGAACTGGAAATTTGAAGTTTGAAGCTTCCTATTTTACCAATTAAACTATACTCTTTTTTAAATTTATTAATAACACCTTATATAAAATTGAACTATCATTTTATATAAAATGATGTTTAAAATTAAACTATACTAATGTTAATAACCCCATTTTTGAAATTAACTAGACTCTTTATTAATCCTTTAAAAGATTTGTTATTGTTTTCAATATAATTACCTAATGAAGACTTAACAAATATAAATATATTACATAAATACACTAAATTCAAAATAATGAAATTATTGTAATTATGTATAGCGTATACTATCTGTCTAGATGTGTAAAAATTCTATCCATTTAGCTGCGTAAAAACTTTATCCCTTTAGCTGCGTAAAAACTTTATCCCTTTAGATGTGTAAAACTTTATCCCTTTAGATGTGTATAAATATTATATTTATATTCGGAAAAGAGTGGATTTGAACCACCAGGTGTTAAACACAATATTTAGCAAATATCTCGCCTTACCTATAGCAACTTTTCCTATTACCTGTTATTGTATAAAATTTATAAAAATTTTTACTAGAATTGGTGTTAAATATGGAAGTTAAACCTATAACGGATGTTAACTATATAACTGAAAAGTTAAGTGTAGAATGGATGTTAACTATAAAACTTAAAAGTTAAGTGTAGAATGGATTTTTATAAAGAATTTAACTTAGTAGATTGTAAAAGTTAAATAGAGAGTGGAAGAGTATGAAATTAAAAACCGCCTCCCCCTTTTGGGAGGGGAAAAATATAATTATAAAGTTCATTATAATAGAGTACGAGTCAGACCGGGCTTGAACCGATATCTACTTTCGTGACAAGAAAGTCCTCTACCATTAAGTTACTGACCCAATACGGCCAACCGAAGTCGAATCGGTACACATCGTTTGGAAGACGATTGGACTAACCATTATCCTATAGCCGTTTTTTTGTTTTAATAAAATCCCCCCCACTTGGGGGAGGCGAATTCTTTCTATTTATTAATATTGTTTAATGCATATTCCTATATAAAATGCTCTAACTTTTTTTCATATATTATAATATATGAAAAAAAAAGTAAGTCACAACGTACCCCCTTACAAGGTTTACCTTCTCTAACACATCGGCTAAGAAAAGAGATTGTAACTTCTAAAAACTTTGCTGCTTCTGTAATAGTTTCTTTATTTTTTCTAGCCCCGACTTGCTTAATGGGCAATAAAAAAAAATAAACAAACAGATGAAAACTCGTGAGATAAACCTGTATCTTTGTTTAGAAACAATAGCAATAGGAACAATAGCAATAAACCTAAACCTAATGATGTTATATGCCTTATATTGAAATTTGGTTGGTAGTTAATCAACCTTACTTTTGAATTGTTTACTATATTTAATTTTACCCTGTTGTTAGTAAGGATTTGCAGCCTATAACCTCACAATTTTAACTGTATTAGGCATTAAAACTTCATCTAACTATTTATTATAAGCTCATATAGATTAACTTTCTCTAATTAGAAATATGATATTGCTTAATTAGATGGTATTACTTAAATAAATGAATGGTCTACCATTAACATATAGCCGTGTATGTTTTTTTAAGATCTAAGGGACTTGAACCCTTATGAGAATGATTAAAAGTCATACGCTTTACCATTAAGCTAAGATCTCTATAAATATATTTACTTACCCTTAATAAGTAATAAGAAATAAGTGATTCGAACACTTAACCTGCCGCGTGTAAAACGGATGCTCTACCAATTGAGCTAATTTCTTTTTTTTTTAAGTTTCTTTTTCCCTCACACGTAAGAGGAGGAAAGAAGAAACAAGAAAGACGTAAAAATAGAAATATTATTACAAGCTGGTGTACTTAGAACTATAACTGCATACATGTTTAACATAATAGTTAAATACGTTTCGAGTTCATATCGGATTTGATTAGTCTTATTTCATTTGCACCTTTTTCAGTTAAAGGTGAAATAAGACTATGTTTAACCGTACCACTTTTAATATTACATTTAAAGGAATCTATTTTTTTTCCTTTAAAGTAATCACAATACAACCAACCATCGCTAGTAATAATATAATGGATGTAATTATTAATCATATTGAATAATTACCATACAGTATATTTCCTATACTTGTTATATGAGAAGTTTCTGCTAAATATCCATCTCATGACACAGATGTAACATTCGTTAAATTTTTTTTAATGCTAAAATGATAAAGTAAATTATTAGTCATTACCATATATGGTAAAACATTATTAACAAAATAATTAAAGAAACTACCTACTAATATAGCTAAAGGTATACTATTAATACTATCTATTAATAGTTCAGATATTCTAACATTTATTAACATTAATATAAATAAAAATAAGATAGATACCGCTCCAACATACACCAATAAGTATGATAATCCTATAAAGTTTAATCCTGTTAGAATTAAATAAGCAGATATACATAAAAATAAACCTATTAAAAATAAAACCGATACTATTGGATTTTTACTAATAATAACTAATATACCTAATAAGATAGCAATGATGTACAATAAATCTAAATTAAATACACTATAACCACTAAATGTCATTTCATTAACTATATATAACATTTAAGTTTATTCTTTACCCTTTTCATAACTATTATATAGCTATTATATAAGTAAAAATACTATCTAGTATATCTTACTATTATAATAGCCATTAACAAATAATCATTTATATAAACATGAGGTATAAACTGCCCTCTATGATTATTTGCAATATTGTTTGAAATAAATTTAGCCTCGGCGTCTTCTAACTTTTTTTTGGATATATATGATTTTTCAAAAAAAAGCAACGTCTCGAAGACTGGGTCTGCGTATTACTTTTTTTTACATATATAATGATATATGTAAAAAAAAGTTAGTAAATAAATAATTAAATGTGTTAAGTATTTAAACTCAAAAAGCCAAAGGCTCTTTGAATTCACTTACATTGCAAAAATAGTAGGAATAAGTTGTTTTTAAATAATGCAAACCTTTAAAATCGAACATTTGTCATAATCTTAAAAGTATTTCACTTTATGGGTCTATAAAAGCTATTAAATAGGACTATTTATGTATAAAACTAACTCTTTTAGAATTATATTTGTAATACAAAATAAACATTTATATTTTAGGAGACAAGAGATTCGAACTCTTAAAAGCGTAATACTATTGAGTTTACAGCTCAACCCTTCTTACCAATAAAGGAACTCTCCTTTTTAAACTATCGCGATATATAAAAAAAGTTGTACGCAGCCCCCTTCTTGTTTGCTTACTTTTTTGAAAAATCATATATATCCAAAAAAAAGTTAGAAGACGCCGGAGGTTAAACTTTAAAGTCTTAGTGTAGAGGTCTGATGCCTTTTAACTTGATGAGGTTTTTCGTGTACCTTTTATCCGAAGAACGACTTGAACGTTCACGACATAACGTCAACAAAGCTTAAATTTGTCCTGTCTACCAATTCCAGCACTCGGATTTTTACTATCCCCTTTTTTTTTCGACGTTATTTCATATCTAGAAAAACCTGGGGGGGGGGGGGGAGAGGGATAAAATATTGATAAAATAATACAATATGGGTAAAAATTATAAACCCAAAAATAACTACACGAATTCGCCTCCCCCAAGTGGGAGGGATTTTTATATAAACCTAGCCTTACGGCTGGCACAGCCTAAATATTTGTATTTGCCACTATTTGCTGCTGACTTAAGCAAAACCAAATAAAATATTAACTAAAGGCCATCTCCGCTACCATTCAAAACCAGAAGGACTACTATCCTCTCCCCCCGCAAGCTTGCGGGGGGGGGAGGGATGGTCCCCTTCAAGGGTCCAGACCTAAAGGTCAGTCCCCTTTTGGGGACTAGATAACCATATAAAATTACTATGAGCCTGTTTATGGATTTGAACCATATAAAGAACTAACAATTTATGCTATTTGCACAGCTGTTTATGGATTTGAACCATATAAATTGATAATAATTTATGCTCCTTGCACAGACTTTTTTTTTTGGGTGTATCGTTAATATTCATTAATCCCGGGCTAGTTCCCCAACCCGAACCGTATTTCGACTTAACACCAATTAGAGTCACGCATACGAAGATATTTCTGCCAAAAGATCTAAACCTGTACATTTAGACTAGCAATCCGCAGCCACCAAACTTATTGCACATACTCCTTTCAGCGCCTGACGAGTGGTTAGTACCTATCTGAGATAAAATTCACCGTGATGTGATTACTCACGATTACTAGTAATTCCTTTTTCATGCAGTCGAATTTCAGACAACAATCCATACTTTATCCTGTTTTAGGGATTAGCTCCAATTCGCATTATTGCATCCCTTTGTAAAGGCACATGTGGCACGTCTATAGCCCACAATATTAAGGCCATGATGACTTGTCTTAGTCCCTATTATCACATCCAATTGTAAGCGGAGAGCTGCTTTATTTTAATAAATAAAACAAGGGTTTACGTTAATTTAATGGACCTAACCAAATCTCACGACATTAACTGAAGACAGCCATGCAACGCATGTGGTCTAAAAATTTCAAAAAATATTTTAGGTCATTCAAATTGTGGTAAGGTTATTCGCGGATCATCGAATTAAATAACATACTTCACTACTGGTTTCAGAAACGGTCTAATGATTTCAGTTCCTGCGTTGCCACATTACTCTTGAGGTGGAGTGCTTCCACTTTCATTTATAGTTCCGCCTTAAAGCCAACCTATGGCACTCATCATTGTCTGCCCAGGTTACGGGGGTATCTAATCCTCTTCACTCTCTGAGCCTTCGTCCCTCAACGTCAGTTATAGTACATTGCTCTTTTCCTCTTTATATAGATGTATCTCTATATAAGAGAAATTTCTTTTTTTTAGTTTCTTTTTTTTCTATAGAAAAAAAATAAACAAACAGAAATAGCAAGTACATGTACATAGAGGTTTGCCTTCGCCGTTATCAGTCCTATTGGTATTAACAAATTTCATCTTTCCTCCAACAATTCCGACATATTCCTCTCACATATCAAACTCAAGTGTACCAGGTACTTATTTAAGCCATTGCACACCGTCTAGGTACCCTATATACCTGTTAAAGATGAATAACACTCGTCTCCCTTGTCTTACCGCGACTGCTGGCACAAGATTTGGTCGAGACCTATGGATATAAAGTTTTCATAATAAGCTTTATCCAGAACTTTATAAGACCTAGTCAAGCAAGTTAATAACTTATTATATTAACTCTCATTCCTGCAAGTTGCTGGTTCAGCCGTTAGGCCATTGACCAAAATTCCTCACTGCTGTACTACACGCACTGGGGTTTTTTCAGACCCAGTGTGGTCAATAGACCTCTCAGTCTTGACTACGGACATAAGCTAAATATGCCATTACCATACTTACTACTTATCCGATGGTTATTAATAATCAACTAAGAGCGAAATACTATTTCTTTTAAACACATTTATTCTTACTATTATTAACCTTTATATCTAACCTTTTAGATATAATCGACCACTGGGTGATTAGATCTAGTATTAATAAATAATAATAAATTGTTATTATAAGGGATTTATTTTGCCTTACTCTTAGGTAGCCATAATACCACTTACTCACCTGTACACCACTTCAATATACATAATTTATCTAAATTAAATATTGACGTTCGATTAGCATGTGTCAAGCATTTACATAGCGTTCACTCAGAGCCATCATCAAACTCAAATAAAAAATGTAAAGTACTATTTATTATCTAACGAAATAATATTGTAAAGTAAAACCTATTCGTTCTAACGATCTTTCTTATCCAAGACTTGAACTTAGATTAGGATATTAGGAATATCTGGTTCTACCATTAAACTAATAAGAATTTTTATTTTTTTAATAAGATAAATCTATCTATCTTATTAAATGAATAGCTATTACTATAGAAATCGTTATTCTTATCTAAGACTCGAACTTAGATTCAGATATTAGAAGTATCTTGTTCTACCATTAAACTAATAAGAATCTTTCTTATTATCTCCTAAAAGTATTATACTCTGTACATGTAAAATAGTTTATTTAAAATCCTCTATATTTTTACCCTACCATTTTTTTTTCTTTTGCTTAACGAAATCAATAAACCATTGAGCAAAAAGAAAATTAAGGAGAAATAAGCTGTAAATAATAAAAAGAGTTATATATTTTCATAACTAGTAACTTGGGGTTTATTTTGGAGTATACTCATTACATTACTATTAAATTCTATCTAATGCATATAATTTTTTATTAGGTTATATATTTTCATAACTAGTAACTTGGGTTTTATTTTGGAGTATACTCATTACATTACTATTAAATTCTATCTAATGCATATAATTTTTTATTAGGTTATATATTTTCATAACTATTAACTCGGGTTTTGTTTTGGAGTATACCCATTACATTACTATTAAATTCTATAGAATCCCATTGGTGGACTTCCTGAATAGGACGCGCCACCATTTCAACTACAGGATAACTGAAATGGAATGGGGTGATGGTTAGCACCGCTTTCAATGGTTTACAGGTTTGAGCAACCATGTTTGGGCTTTAAGACTTTGTATTTCTATCCCTTTTATTTTTTTTCGACATAATTTCTATGAAATAACTAGAAAAAAACAAGGGCTAGAATATAAAACAAGACCAGGTTATGGGATTACTAATTCCATTTGTTATGTGTTCATAGCACTTGTGTTCTAATGTGAAGGGCTACATGGTTATCCTTGCAGCAGGAGACGTCTTAATTATGACTAGAAATATTAATAGGATAAACAAAAGAAAAAGACTACAATACACTAAGACATTATCTAATGTAAGGCTGCTTTTACATTTTGCATTGTTTAGGTTATTTATTACACAAGAGCCGCAATAGTAGCAATATTCTTTGGTATTGAATTAGCCATTGTTAGGTGGACCTACGAAGTAAACAATGAATACATAATCACTTTTTTATAGTAAAATTTTCTCAAATAAAGTAAATCACATAAAGATTGCACAGGATTGAGTTTGTTGAATGCTCAAATCCAATACATATAATGAAACATTTGAAAACTTCCTTTCCCCCTCCCCCCCCCCTGCCGCTATTTTGCGGGGGGGGGAGGTAAGACGGGTATCAGATGGGCAACATCTGTCACATCACCATAGGCATGAGCGGTAAAAGCAGCAGCATGGCCAGCAAAAGCAGCACTTCAACATGGTAATATAACATTGTTTAGTTATATGATTTTTTAGTTATTACCATGTTTGAGTTACTATTACTATAGGGTCACACATATAAGTAAAAATAAATAGTGTAGTGATTGGTCTTATAAATCCTTCACTAGCCTAGTTAGGTAGTAAAGTTATTTATACCATTTTATAAACATATGTGGCTCTTGTAAATTAATAAGTTTTTACTATAACGATAGTAAATTGTAATAAAAATTCTACTCCCCATATGGGTTGAAAAAAAACATATAGATGTTTTGTTTCTACCTTATTTTTATTTAAAATATATTCTAGATTAAATAAAAATAACTTATTTTTATTTTCTTTTGCTTAACTAAATGATAAACCAGTGGAGCAAAAGAACAAAAATGTAGGGAAAAAAAACCTTTTAAAGGATAAACCGTGTAATTTTATTACTATAACTTAAAAGTGTAGTAGAATGAACTTTTTTAGCAATATATTATATATGAATAGGATATATACCTACACTTAGTTTTTAGATGTATGTGACCTCTTGTTCCCCTTCTATTAGTAGATTATCTGCTAGGAACGTTATATTATCTAAAAATTATGAATACAACAATCTTACTATAAAAACATCAGGAATTAGTATGTGATTTGAAAGATGATTCTTATCTTCAAATGCTAAAGATATTGGTGTATTATATTTAATATATGCACTATTTGCAGGTTTAATTGGAACTGCTTTTTCTGTTTTAATAAGATTAGAGTTGTCAGGACCCGGTGTTCAGTATATTGCGGATAACCAATTATATAACAGTATTATTACTGCTCATGCTATTATAATGATTTTCTTTATGGTCAATAAATATTATATATTAAAATTGCAACCTATTACTTTTTTTAAGAAGGTAAATAGTGATAATAACAGTTCACCTTTAAGTGAATCTAACAACAACAATGACGGTAACAATGTTGAGGATAAAACCCTTTATAATGAGGGCAACCAACCCGAAAATGCTAGTAATAAAAAACACAATTATGTTAAAGTATTAGTAGATGATCCTTTTAATACTAGGGATATTATACTTAAAGTAACTAAAAAACAAAAAGGTATCCTTTATGTTTTTTTAGTTGCTGATTTAATCTTCTTATCCGATGGTTTAATAAAATTTGCAAATTCTATGTTTGACGAGTATACTGTCTTGTCCGCTATTGCTTTAATTTCTTATGCTGATGCACTAAGTGAAAGAAAAGTGATTCTTAAAAACAATAATAATAAATCTGGTGTTTATCGTTGAATTAATCTAGTAAACGGAAAAAGCTATGTAGGTAGTAGTGTAAATTTAGGTTACAGACTTAAACAATACTACAGTGTTAGTTATCTAAATAGAAAGAAATCTGCTAGTAGTATTTCTAGGGCATTGGTTAAGTATGGTCACTCAAACTTTAAACTAGAAATCCTGGAATACTGCGAGGCAGATAGACTTATAATACTAGAAAGAGAACAGTACTACATAGATCTTTTAAAGCCAGAATATAATATTTTAAAAATAGCTGGATCACCTTTAGGTTATAAACACACTGAAGAGAGTTTAGCTAAAATGAGAAATAGAAAGTTGTCCAAAGAACATCTTGATATTGTTTTAACTCGTATTCTTTCAGATGATCACAAAGCTGCTGTAAAAAAAGCCAGGACAAATAGTATACATTCAGCAGATGCGAGAGCAAAAATGAGAAATTTTATTCATTCAGAGGAAACAAAAGCTAAGTTAAGTCAAAGATTAACTAATTATAATTTATCAAAAGGTCACAAAATCGAAATAACGAATATTGTAGAAAATACAAAAACTGTGTATGAGTCTATAAGAAAAGCAGCTATTTCGCTTAATACTAACCACAGCACAATTAGAAATTATATTAAAAGCGGAAAGCTGTATAAAGGCTTATATAAAATAAACTGTATTATATAAAGATTTTCTTATTTCCGATTTAGCAATTTTATACGTCTGTTGTTATTTTACTTTTTAGTCGTTATTGTTATCTTCCATTAAAAAGAATGGGTGGTATTAAATATAAAAAAGGCATGGCCGGGTAAGGTAAAAATACCTTACTTTCTTATCACTATATGCTAGGACCTCTTTAGAGCTTTTAAAACTAGTACTGCAGACTTTCGGAACCTATTGGTAAACGAAAAGCGGCAGAATACAGTAACATCTTAAAAGATTAGACAACTAGCAGGAAACCTTCTTTTAAAGGGCTCATTGGTGCAGTAAACCCTTTATGAAGTAGGTCCCCCCCAGGGGGGGGCCAAACAGGATCTTCAGAGACTACACGTGAATACCTTAGTAAATATTAATTATTTAAAGGTAAAGATATAGTCCGCGCATTAATGAGAATTAGTGAAAAAGCGTATGCCAGCTTTAATTGGAGGATTTGGTAATTTCCTACTTCCATTAGGATTAGGAGGACCTGATATGGGATTCCCTAGACTTAATAACATAAGTTACTTATTATTAATACCTAGTATTGTACTATTCCTGTTCGCAGGTGGTATAGAAAATGGAGTAGGTACTGGGTGAACTCTTTACCCTCCTTTATCAGGTATACAAAGTCATAGTGGTCCAAGTGTGGACTTAGCTATCTTTGGATTACATCTTTCTGGTATAAGTTCCCTACTAGGAGCTATGAATTTATTCCATGTATTTCTTACATATTTAAGATATTCAACAAGCTTTCAATTAACAGTTAATAAATGTTACTTTAGTAGCAATAAACCAAAATATATGTTTAAAAACAACTCTGAAAAAGATAATGGTGAGGATAACAATGGAGAAGACAATAACTCGCCTCCGGGGAAAAAAAAGGATTCTCCTGAAAACAATGATAAACCTAAATTGGATAATCGTTGAAAAGAGATATTGGGTAGATCTGGTCCTAATAAACATGCACATGTAATAGCTGTGGAGCAAATTAATAGTGGTGGAATTGTGACTGCTGAAAAAATTAATGAAATTTTAGCTTACTGTAATATTAAAATTACAGAACAAGAATTAAAATCTTTAATTGATACTGCAAGTTTTACTTTAACTAATTTAAATCAAAAAAGTATAACTAAGAATGTTCTTAAAGATAAACTTGGTTTACCTAATAGTAAACAAAGAATACCTGGTATATATATCTTTACACATACTACTACAGGTAGAAAATATGTAGGTTCATCATCACAGCTGGCTTTTAGATTAAATGGCTATATTAATTTGTCTCATAGAAAGAGTGGTTTATTAATCCCTTTATTACATAAAGAAGGATTGAAAAATTTCTCTTTACAAGTTTTTCCTTATTACCATAATTACATTAAAGGGTCAGAAATTGCATTAGAACAATATTATTTGTTAGACTCTAGTTTCACATTAAATACCATAAGAGTTGCAAATAACCCTAGCGGGTCAACCTCAAAGAGTTTATATATGTATAACAGAGATATGAGTATATTATATTTTTTTTCAACAAAACAAGTAGATTTCATTAGAAAATTTAATGTTCATCATACCACATTCTCTAAACATTTAAAAAACGGTACTTTTTATTTAGGTAAGTATCTTTTTTCAAGTGAACCGGTGTTAACTGCTAAAGTTAAAGATATGTCTGATTTAGATTTAGCTTTAATGCTGGAAAAGGACAGAGTTAAATACAATAAAAATAAATCTCTTAATAGTTTATCTAAACCTGTTAGATTAACATCTGTGGATAATTTAGAAAAGACAATTGTGTTACCTAGTTTAGGTAAATGTGTGGAATATTTACATAACAAAGGTTTATCTGCTTCTCAAGTAACATTAGTTAAACACATTGATTTAGGTAAAGCATATAAAGGATATTTATGTGAATATGTGAAAGAAAATACGTTGTAATGGGATTCATAAAAAATTTTTAACTGTATGCTGAAATAGCTCAGTGTTTATAAGTACTTAATAGTAAAAATCTTGTAAGCTATGCTTAATCAGCAGGAAACAAAAGTAATTTTGATTATGATCAGGTTCCTCAGAGACTACACGTTAAAAACCGTATTTTAATACGCTTAAAATATAGTCCACAAATAGTTACTATTTTAACTATTTTTAGTCATGACAACTACATTTAATATGAGAAGTCCTGGAATAAGATTACATAAACTAATCTTATTTGCTTGAGCAGTTGTTATAACAGCTGTTTTATTATTATTATCATTACCTGTTTTAGCCGGTAAACTAATTCTGCCGGCTCTAAATTTGGCCGTATTCTGGGAACCGTTATACGAAAGTATATCGCAATCAGCAGGTAATCTATTAAGTTTGAACTTTTTAGAGAACCTCAGAGGCTATACGCCAAAATATTTTTGCTGTAGTTTGGAACTTTTGACCTTTCCTTTATGCACAGCTGCTAGATGCATTCATACTGATAACAATAGTAAAAATTTAAATAAATCCCTTTTTAGTTCTTATTTAACTGGGCTTATTGAAGGTGATGGTACAATAATAACACCAAAAACTTTAACAAGCCCTAAAGGTAAGTTAAATTACCCCGCTATACAAATAGTTTTTCATTTAAAAGATTTACCTTTAGCTCTACTTGTTCAAAAAGAGTTAGGTGTAGGTTCATTATCTAGAAAGAAAGGGGTAGATGCTTATATATTAACCATAAATAGCTATGAAGGTATATTATTAGTTATTTCATTAATAAATGGAAATATGAGAACACCTAAAATACATAGTCTTAATGTATTAATCGATTTTTTAAATAATACTAAAGGAACCAGTATTGAAAAACATCCTGTATCTAAAGAGTCTTTAGATTCCAATCCATGACTGTCAGGGTTTATAGAAGCAGACGCTTCTTTTCAAGTAAGAACTACTCTTTCAGGTAAATATCCTAAATTAGAATGTAAATTAGAAATATCTCAAAGACGAGAAGATCACAAAGGATATGATAATTTGGATTTCTTAAGTCATATTGCTGAGTTTTTAGAAACAGAAGTAAAAAAAATAAGATCGGATAAACCAAAACCTGAGTATAGAGTTAGAACTACTAACCTTAAAGGTAATATTAATGCTAAAAATTATCTTTTACAATTTCCTCTATTTGGAACTAAACATTTAGATTCATTAGATTGAATGGAAGTAGTAGACATGTTTGATAGAAAGGAGCATAATACAGATGAAGGAAAGGAAAAAATAGTAAAGATCAAATCAGGTATGAACAATTTCAGAACAAATTTTACTTGAGATCATTTACAAAACTTCTACAACTTAAAAATATAAGATATGGTCCGATCAAGCACGAGAGTGTTTGCGTACCTACACTAAGTTTTAATAACTTTTTAAGCTTAAAGAACAACACTTTAAGCTATGGGATTTCATCCAGTAGGTCAACAAATTTAACGGGAATTACTATGATATTAACAGATAGAAACTTTAATACTTCATTCTTTGAAGTAGCAGGGGGTGGTGACCCTATATTATACCAACATCTTTTCTTAACAAACACAAACTATATTTATATGTCCTCTATGTTAATATCAAGGGCTAGAAATTTTAATTTTGCATCTTTTTATTCTAAATTCTCCGAATATTATCCAAATTCAAAAATACCTAATGATAAATTCTTACAATGGTTTATAGGGTTTTCAGAAGGAGAAGGTTCTTTTATCGTATCTAAAAGAGGTGATTTATCCTTTGTCATTACTCAATCTACCTTAGATATAAGGTGTCTTAATTATATAAAAGACAATCTAGGGTTTGGTAAAGTAATTAAACAATCTGTAAAACAATCTACTCACAGGTATGTCGTTCAAGATAATAAAAACTTGTTTTTGATTTGTTTAATTTTTAATGGTAACATGGTATTTCCAACTAGAAATGCTAGATTTTTAACTTTTCTTTCTTCTTTTAATGAAAAACAATTGAAAGGTGGAAAAATTATAATAGAACCTATTAATACTTGTGTGCTACCTAGCTTAAAAGACAGTTGAATAGCAGGTATAACTGATGGAGAAGGTTGTTTTAGTTGTTCTTTACTATCTAATAGTACTGGTTACAGATTTAGATATATTTTAACTCAAAAATGAGATGCTAACAAATCAGTTTTAGAACATATTACAAATCTTTTTGCTGAACTTTCGGTTAAAGGTTTTGTTGTAACTCATACGGTTAGTAATGTATGGGAGATTAGAGTAAATGGTGTAAAAAATTGTAAAGGGTTATTTACTTATTTTGATGAATATAATCTTATAACTAAAAAAGTGGAAAGTTATTCAAAATGAAAAATAATACATTCTAGGTTAATAAATGGGGACCATTTGAATGAGGTTACTAGAGATGAATTAGTAACTTTAGCTAAAAAAGTGAATATAAATAAATAGATATCAGGAAAAAAGGGTTTGGTTTAGCCAAAGCTATGAAGCTAACTAAGGCAGATGTAAAAAATAATAAGACCTTAAAAAGTGAATACCATAAAAGAATAGCCTAAATAATTCTAGGTATACCATAACTCTAGTTTTTGTTGTAATTTATTGTGTAATTCTTAGGAGAAAACAATAACAAAACAAAAGCAATACTGGTGGGAAAACATATTACTTATGTTTTCCAAACGGTCAAAATCCCCTAGGACAAGACCGTCGGTTTCCTAAGAGATCGCTACAGACTGGTTCACCGGTGGGTGGCTGAAATGCTGCTTAATGTACAGTCGGATTTCTCTTCTTTTGTCCAAGAAGGCATCAACTATCGTTGATGGTTATACAATTAAAGGTGTAAAAAAGTTGTATAATAAGGAATTGGATTCTTCGGACACCCAGAGGTTACGGATGTAGGCCTCTTAACGTTGCTGTATGCTGGGACCCCTTCGTTATATAGTTCTAAATACTCCTCCTTATATGGCACAGTAAAAAAGTTAGAACAATGAAGGAAATCAGCCGGTAACATTTTATATATAAAAAATGGAACCTCAGAGGCTTTACGCGACGGAGTAGTAGTAAATTTAGAAAATGTTAAACGTGTATCAGATCACGTTCCTAAACATTTGAAGCCTCTAAATAATGAACAATTAGGTTATTATCTAGCAGGATTAATAGATGGGGATGGTCATTTTAGTAAAGCTCAACAATTAGTTATAACTTTTAGTTCTCCAGATGCATTTCTAGCCTATTACTTGAAAGGAAGATTAGGTTACGGTAATGTAAGAAAAGTAAAGGACAAAAACGCATACCTTTTAATTGTATCTAATGAAAAGGGTATGTTAAATATAATTAACTTGATAAATGGTAAATTAAGAACAGAACACAGATTTAACCAAGTAGTTAATAATGTATTAAGTCATACTAAGTATGCAGATCAAAATATTCATTTTACTATAGATTCAAGTAAAAATCTTGATAACCACTGATTAGCAGGTTTTTCTGATGCGGATGCTAGTTTTCAAATAAAAATTATTAAACGTATTACCAGAAATAAACCGGAAATAAGATTAAATTTTCAAATAGCCCTTCGTTCGCCTGCGAGCGAACTGGGCTGCTGTGCTTATCAAAAAAGTGATTTATTGTTAAATATAATAAAAGAATACTTAGGTGGAAACATTGGATATAGGAAGTCTGAAGATACCTATTATTATGGTTCTACTAATTTCGGTTCTGCTAAAAGGGTTATAGAATATTTTGATCGATATCACTTACAATCTAGAAAGCATATAAGCTATTTAAGATGAAGAAAGGTATATAGATATATACAAGACAAACAACACTTAACAGATAAAGGGCTATCCAAAATACTAATAATTAAATCTTTAATAAATCGTCATGGAGAAAATACTACTACTTAAGATAAAGTCCTAACAAGAATCTAAAAGTTTTTGAGTATTAATGAGAAAAGACTGTTATAATACACAGCTATTCCTTTAATCAAAATATTGTTACATTTTAATTATCCCAGGTTTTGGAATAATTAGTACTACAATTTCAGCTAACTCTAACAAGAGCGTTTTCGGATACCTTGGTATGGTCTACGCCATGTGTTCTATTGGTATCTTAGGATTTGTAGTTTGAAGTCAATGGCTGGCTTTCCCTGTCCGTGAGGATAGGGTAATAAATTGCGCTATATGATTCTGGAACAGCTTAGTGTCTATCAGTACTTTTAATAGTGAAAATCTGATAGGCTATGCTCAATCAGCAGGAAATCTTAGTTTTGTGTCAACTCTAGTAGTGAAGGATACAAATACTGAAAAGAGCCCCTCAGAGACTACACGCGCAACATCTTTTAATTTTGAACATTATAGAAATATAACCGGTAAAAATCCGGATGAAATATCTGACAATTGGTTAACTTGATTTATAGGTTTTTCTGAAGGTGATGGTGCTTTTCTTACAGGAAAAGACAAACGTCTTAGATTTGTATTAACTCAAAAAGAAACTGCTATACTAAATCATGTACATGAGACATTAGGTATAGGTAGAGTTAGAACATACGGTAATTTTAGTCGTTATCAGGTTGATGATAAAAATGGTATACTTGTTTTAATAGCTTTGTTTAATGGTAACCTGGTTTTAGATAAAAGAAAAGTCCAAGTAAAAAGATGATTAGATACCATTAATATAAAAGAAAAAAACAACAATGTTCTTCCTTTACTATCTAATAGTTGATTATCTGGGTTTATAGATGCAGAAGGTTGTTTTAACGTTACACTTTTCAAAAGAAAAGCTATGGCTCTAGGTTATCAAGTTAAATTGAGATTTATGATTGACCAAAAGGATAGCTTGGATAATATGAATTTTATGAAGGATCAATTAAATCTATTTTTAACTCACAGAAAGCTTAAAAAAGGTACTATTGGTACTATGCATAGAATAGAAAGCAATTCATTTGTTAAAGTTCCACTTATCATTGAATATATAAACAGATTTAGACTTAAAACTAAAAAACAAGACTCATTTGACAAATGAGTAACAGTTTACGAGTTAGTACAAAAAAAGGCTCACATTACAGAAGAAGGACTTAGTGAAATAAGAAAACTAAGTAAAGAAATTAATATAATAACTAGTATTACAAAAAAAATTGGTGATAAGCTTAATTAAAAGATAAAGATATAGTCCACAAAAGGTTTTTTCCTTGTGCACCACATGTATACTGTTGGTCTTGATGTAGATACAAGAGCGTATTTCACAGCAGCAACATTAATAATAGCAGTCCCTACTGGTATAAAAATATTCTCGTGATTAGCTACTTGTTATGGTGGTTCTTTACACCTTATACCATCATTACTATTTGCATTAGGTTTTGTATTCATGTTTACTATAGGAGGGTTATCAAGCTACTTAGCTCTCTTTTCAAGTTATAATAGATTTATTAAACTTGTTAAAAGCACTACTAAATGCTGGAAACTACTGACAATAGGAATACTACACGTAAATATAGTAAAAATTTCCTATTTTGTACAATCAGCAGGTAACTTGGTTAATTATTTAATTGTTAGCATAAAGACAATGGTTTATCCTTGTACCTCAGAGACTATACGTAGTCCCCACAAGTTGATGTGTTTCACATTAGTGAAGTGGGAAGATATAGTCCATTTAATAAATTTCTTAATTTCATTTTTCTTTACAAATAAGTATGCTCCTAACCATTCTAATTTAGATCTTCAGTATTCTTCTGTAATAAGGAAAGTCTCTACTGAATCTTGTTCTTCCTCTTATCACAAGGAATCGAAAGGAATAGAATATTCTTTTGATGATAATATTTGTGACGAGAAAGGGGAATTAATGCCTATTAAGGTGTATGATAACCTTAAAACAGATAGAGCTAGGATTATGAAAGACTAGACGAAGACTGTAGCTTCTAATATAAACAGGAATGAAAATACGATGGAGTAAAGATAGATGTGAATGTTTCTGATTCTGAACACATGGCTGAATTATAAGTAAACAATTAAAAGACCAAAGTTGACACAAAAGATTAGTACTAATGAAAATGAGATTAAGAAATTTGTTTTTTGTAAGTGGAGTTGTTCTTGCGAACGCGTCACTTGATATTGCCTTCCACGATACCTACTACGTAGTTGCTCATTTCCACTACGTTTTAAGTATGGGTGCTGTATTTGCCTTATTTAGTGGATGATATTTCTGAATACCTAAAATTTTAGGATTAGATTATAACTTACTTTACTCTAAAGCTCATTTCTGAGTTTTATTCACCGGGGTTAATTTAACTTTTTTCCCTCAACATTTCTTAGGTCTACAAGGTATGCCACGTAGAATTAGTGATTATGCTGATGCTTTTTCAGGTTGAAACTTTATTAGTAGTATTGGTTCTATAATATCTGTAGCTGCTACAGCATTATTCTTACATATTGTATACTTACAACTTGTTAAAGGTAAAGCTATCTTTGGATACCCTTGAGCCGTTCCTCAATTATTTAGTGATTACTTACGTATACTTAAAGATAAATGTGCTCCAGGATTAGAATGAGCATTACATAGCCCACCTAAACCTCACGCATTCACTAGCTTACCATTACAAAGTAGTGGTATACTAAGTTCTCTTTTTATAGGAATAAGCTTTTTATTTACTATATCAAACGAATTAATATGTGATGCACCTAGAGCTTGAGGACTTTACTTCCAAGATAGTGCTAGCCCACAAATGGAAGCGCTAGTAGAACTTCATGATAATATTATGTATTACTTAGTTGCAATTTTATTTGCTGTAGGTTGAATACAAGGAGCTATTATTAGAAACTTTGATAGTTCTAAATCACCTATAAGTAACAAATATCTTAATCATGGTACACTAATCGAACTTGTATGGACAATTACTCCTGCTTTAATCTTAGTATTAATAGCTTTCCCTTCTTTCAAATTACTATATTTAATGGATGAAGTTACAGATCCTTCATTATCTGTATTAGCTGAGGGGCACCAATGATATTGAAGTTATGAATATCCAGATTTCTTAAATAGTGATGGAGATTTTGTTGAGTTTGATTCTTACTTAGTACCTGAATCTGATTTAGAAGAAGGAGCGTTAAGAATGTTAGAAGTAGATAACAGAGTTATTCTTCCTGAAATTACACACACTAGATTTATTCTTACTGCAGCAGATGTTATCCATTCATTTGCCATACCAGCATTAGGAGTAAAGTGTGATGCATATCCAGGTAGATTAAATCAATTCTCTGTTTTAATTAACAGATTAGGAACATTCTATGGTCAATGTTCAGAAATTTGTGGTATCTTACACAGTTCTATGCCTATCGTTGTAGAATCAGTATCCTTAGAGAAATTCTTATCTTGATTACAAGAACAATAGTAGGATAAAACCTATGTAATAACTAAAGATAAATTTTATTAAAATAATTGTTTTGTACAATTAACATGTTATGAAAAGTAATTACCTTACCAGATAGTATAACATATCCCAGTTTATGTATTGTTTTAGCTCCCCCCCCCTCTTGGGGGGGGGACCAAACAGATTTAAGCTGGAAAATTGCAATTACATAATGTAAAAGGCAATTACGGGAGAAGATTCATCTATGATTAATAAAGCCCTTTAACTATAATATACCCTAATAATGTTATACTATACACATATAAGTAAAAATAAATAGTGTAGTGATTGGTCTTATAAATCCTTCACTAGCCTAGTTCGGAGCAGTCCCTAAGACTGTGTTTCCTAGTCCGGAGCAGTCCTTTAGGACTGCGTTTCCCTAGCTGGAGATCGTTTGTTGTGACTTGGGGTTTATTTTTACATAGTGGCTAACGTTTGCCTGGAATCCTTTGGGTGGTAGGGAGTTGTTACGAAGATTTTTTCCTAACCATTTCATAGAGACTTAAGGGGAAACCCTTAAGAATCCCTCAGGAGTGCTGAACATATAGTAGTATGAACATATATTAGGATGAACTCATATTATGCTAGATTGTTGAGTTATATTCCAATTATAATCCAATTTTTCTTGTAGAGTTGCTAATATCGTTCATCTCCACTTGCTTATGTGATGGTCGTATATTTTCAATATCTATGATAGTATTAAGCACTATCTAAGTAGCGGAGGGTCCTACAATAGTCGTAGTGGGAAAAGCGCGCGGGGTAATAGTCCCCGGATGTTTCGAGTGGTATCTAGGGTGGGCAACCTAATCAGCAGTGGTCTACTCTACGCCTGCAACATAAGAAAAGGGGGCTTGTATAATGCTTAATTATACTTGGAGCACTCCACTATCTTTAAGTCCAAAGCGTCAGAATTGACAAAAAACAACCCAAAAAGACGTATTATGAACTAATTATTAAATATCATGTTAAATTTAAACAGAGGTAATTTTCAAGCACATCCTTTTCATTTAGTATCTCCTTCTCCATGACCTTTATATACATCTATTAGCTTACTAAGCCTTATTACATATGTAGGTTTATTTATAGTACCTGAAGCTTTATTTTTCCTAGCTATTTTTTTTACATGACGAGGTTTGAGTTATACAAAACATATTTCAGATCCTATTTTATCTCTCAGGTTAAAAGGTGAATTAAAAACATCTGGGTTTTACACGGGGAAAGGAAAAGGTAAAGCTATAGATGTACCTGAGGAAGAAAAACCTGAATCACCCGTTAAGTCTGAGACCAATTCAGAATACGAGGAAGATACTAGGAAAGCTATTAAACTCTCATTACAAGAAAAGAATGGAGAGTCTTCTAAACCTGTATTTACTAAGGAACATTCTCCTGTAGGATTTGATATAGATAAATTATCTATTTATATCAAAGATTGAAAGACCTCCAATGATACGTTTTTAACATATGCTAAGCTTTATAATAATTTAAAAATTAAACTGGATAAACAAACGGTTAAAAGTGAAAAAGATGTTAAATTATTATCTCAGTATTTAGACGAATCTAATGGATTTAAATTTAAAAGAGATAGAATAGAAAAAACCCTTCTAGAACAGGGAATAAATCCATCTGAACAGTTTAATATTAGAGATAATTCAGATACAGAATCTAATTCTTCTTTTTACAGTTCTGAGACTCAATCATCTGACAATTCTCAAGATAGAAGTAGGAAACGTGTAAAATATTCAAATGTAAACAATAATTTAGACTTTCCTTTATGTTTTATTGGCTTCAACCTTATGCCGGTATTACGTATACTATCATGTACAGTTTCAGCTATTTTGGTATTAATTATACATTTGAATATTTTACCTAATTTAGCTATATGGTTTAATATTTATTTATTACAATTCTTAACCATATATTTATTTCTATATTTAATTAAATTAATGTATAAATGGTATACCACGGCGATTAATCTTTATAAACATTATTTGAACAAGGATTATATGGCAATATATTTTAATATATATTTTTCTATTGTTACATTGTTATTATATTTTAGTAATAATAGTGATATTTGTATTTTTTATTGTTAAAAGGTAAAAATTAATAAATATGATAGTGTCTTTCCTGTTTGTTTATTTTTCCCTTAATTTATAGCGTTCTTTTGCTCAACTGTTTCTTTTTTTTCTAGCCCCGACTTGCTTAAGAGGCAAGCCGGAGGCTATAAAAAAAAATAAACAAACAGTTAAGCAAAAGGAAAAAAAAATAAGGGAGGGAAAATTTTAAAAAATTTAAAGATATTAGGTATATATATACCTAATAAAAGTAAGCTCTAGAAGAGCTATACGGAATGTTTTGATTGTGATTATCAACAAAGACATTCCGCATAGAGCTATGCGGAATGTTTTGGTTGTGGTTTTCAAAAAAAAACCAAAAAGACGTATTATGAACTAATTATTAAATATCATGTTAAATTTAAACAGAAGTAATTTTCAAGCACATCCTTTTCATTTAGTATCTCCTTCTCCATGACCTCTATATACATCTATTAGCTTACTAAGTCTTACTACATCCGCTGTTTTATCATTTCATGGATTTGCTTATGCAGAATACAATTTAATGATGAGTTTAACATCATTAATATTAGCTATGTCATTCTGGTGAAGAGATGTAATAGCAGAGGGTACATATTTAGGTAATCACACTCTCGCTGTCCAAAGAGGGTTAAATCTTGGTGTTGGTTTATTTATAGTATCTGAAGCTTTATTTTTCTTAGCTATATTCTGAACATTCTTCCATAGTGCTCTATCACCTGCAGTAGAGTTAGGTGCTATGTGACCTCCTATGGGAATAGAAGCGATTGATCCTTTTGAACTACCATTAATAAATACAGTTTATCGTGTAATTATCTTATGTGCGGATAATGTAGCTGTGTTGGTGAAAACCCAACTCTGCTAGCTTAACTTAACTCTTAGTTATAACTATATCGACCTACCTACTTTACTATCTTTACTTTTGTTGATAACTGGGTCTTCTCGTGTAGGTCTCTCTAAATCCAAGAGATTAAAGAAATTGGTGGGTAAATATTCTTTAAATAGCGCTTGTCTTGGTGAATTTTATATATGATTCGCAGGATTCTCAGATGCTGAAGGTAGTTTCACGATAAGTCCTATACTAAACAGAAAAACAAATAAGAAGTTTTTTCTTTTAAATTTACGATAGGACTACACAAAGACGATCTAGGTGTTTTAAATATTATTCAAAGTAAATTATGTATGGGTAAGATTTATTCATACACCGATAAGTATATATTTGTTGTAACAAAAATGGAGGATATTAAGAATTTAATCTCTATTTTTAGCAAATACAAATTAAACACTAGTAAGTATTTGGATTTTTCAGATTTTAACTTAGCTTTTACTTTATATCAAAAAAGAGAAAAGTTGACAGATGCATTAATATCTAAGTTGTTGAATTAAAAAATAACATGAATACTAAGCGTATTAATTTTAATATGCCAGAAAACCATGTCTTAATTACAAAAAGTTGATTAGTAGGTTTTATAGAGGGTGATGTTTCATTTAGTATAGAAAGAGCCACTTTTAAACCTGTTGTTTCTATTAGATTATCCAAAACACAACTTCCTTTATTAGCCCCGGCGTCTTCTTTGCTTGCAAAGAAGACTGGGGCTGCGAAGCCGTAAAAATAAAAGAATTTTTAGAAAATAATTTAGGTTTTGATTCATATTCTATGTATAAGATAAAAAATACTTCCATTCTTTCAATAATATCGGAAAAAGTTAGAGACAAAGGTAAATATATACCTTTAGCAGCATTAATGATTAAAAATACACATGTTTTAAATAACTATTTAATACCTTTTCTGAGTGAAGAAAAATTTATGACTAAAAAAGGTGAAGATTTTTTAGATTTTAAAGTCATATGTAAGACTATTTATAATGGTGCCCACAGTATAGAGGAAATAGCCGCATTGGTTCTTAAATTATCTTATACCATGAACAACTATCGGTTATCAACATTCCAGGGTACAGTAAATTACTTAAGTAAGGATGAAATGGATAGGCTGATGAATGCAAAACCTACCATTGAACACCTTAAAGATGGTCGTCAGATAGACCTTATTACAAAGAAAGTAGTACGCAGTCGTTCAAGTAGTTGTATATATGAAATTATTAAACCTTCAGGAGAGGTACTATTAATGCCTAATTTGGCTGAATCTCCTCTAATGTTAGATACAAGTTTTAAAACTTTAAAAAGACATTTAGAGGTCTTAGATAATAATTCCGATGGTTCTAAAATAGTATTTAAGGGCTATACTGTGAGAAGAATCCCAGTGTTTTATCCTATTGCTTCTGAGTAAATTAAATCATTTCCTCTCTATGTTGGAGGAAGGATATTATATATGAATAAATATTTTATAGAGTTAAAAAAGGAGCTGAGAAAAGGTTACAACCGAATCAGTTCTGTGCTAGTAGAAAAATTAGGTGGAAACGGTTAAGGTATCCTAAACCAAGACCGTCGGCAGTTGTAAATGTCGCTACAGATTGGTTCACCGGGGCTGGGCTGAAATGCCCGTCCAAATGTACAATCGGACTTTAAGACGAGTGTGATATCGTTAGAAGTTAGGATGAACCATGCACACACAGCGGTTTCGCCACTTACACGGTGGTTATATACTTCTTATTATAGTATTCCTATGTTAAATAAACTTGTTTTGTAGTTTTTATAATACTATTTACCATAAATAAATAGAAAGTAATGTCTGTTAATTACTTTTTAGGTTCATTTTAATAAATTAAAAATGCAAAAAGAGTCTAACTTCCAAAGGGATACGGTAAGGTTACGCCTTTCATAAAATTAAAGTTGGCTTTTATTGGCTTCAGGGTTTACTGTTACATATGCACATCATTTTTTAATTAACGGAAAAAGAGGTAAAGCTTTATATGGTCTATTATATACTATCATATTAGCAACTATATTTACAGCACTACAAGGTGTTGAATATTCAGTATCATCATTCACTATTTCAGATGGAGCTTTTGGATCATGTTTCTACTTTGGAACAGGGTTAATTCTAGCCCCTATTTTAAAAAACATATATATGAAAATTAAAATATCTAACTATTCAACGGTTAAAGCTCAAGATAAGAGCTCTAACCCCATAAATTCTACTAGTAATTTAAATCCTAATTGAATAACAGGATTTTGTGATGCTGAATCTAGCTTTTCTCTTAGAATAGCTAAAGATGAAAAAAGGTTTAAATCTTTACGTATAGCACCAATTTTTACAATAGAACTACATGAAAAAGATTTTGATTTACTTAAACAAATAAATGCTTTTTTCACAGTAGGTACTATCATAAAAAGAGTTAAAAATGGTAATCCTAGCGTAATATATACGGTTCAATCCATTAAAGCACTAAAAGATGTAATAATACCTCATTTTAACAAATATAATCTATTAACACAAAAGAGAGAAGATTTCCGTATGTTTTCTTTAGTAGTAGATATACTTTACAATGGTCAACATAAAACTGAACAAGGTTTAAACAAAATATTATCTTACAAAGCCTCTATAAGTAAAGGTTTATCAAAGTCATTATTAGATATGTTTCCCGATATTATACCTGCGGCAAGAAACCTAATATTATCTACCAAAGATTTTAATCCATTTTGAGTAGCGGGGTTTGTTGACGGTGAAGGTTGTTTTTATGTAAAAACATCCAAGACCCATTCAGGGTATAGAGTAAGTCCGTATTTTTATATAGCACAACATATACGTGATATAGATTTACTAGAAAATTTGGTAATTTATTTAAATTGTGGTTTAGTAGAAACTGTGAAAACTAGACCTACTCAATCTAGTTATGTAGTATATAAATTTAATGATATTACTAATAAAATAATACCTTTTTTTGAAAAATACTCTTTAAGAGGAAATAAAGTACTAGATTTTTATGATTTCAAAAAAGTAGTTAATATCGTAGGAGAAATTAGCAAGTACGATGAACATAGTGCTACATTAAAAGAAATTTTAAAAATAAAAAGAAATATGAATAGAAATAGATAAATTTTCATAAATTTATTAGCCCCGGCGTCTTCTTTGCTTGCAAAGAAGACTGGGGCTGCGAAGCCGTTAAAATAGAAAATGGGGTAAATAGCATGAAACTCCATCATTATTATAAGGCGCTGCCAATAAGATAATATGGACAATGTGCGGCGAAGCATGTATTTAATAAATTTTTAAAAAAAGTTACACAAGCAATAATCTTTATTTTGAGGGATACATGAAGCCTCAACGACTAGTAGATGAGTACTTTATTTACAATAATTCTACCACGAACACCCCACATTTATAAAAAAAAAAATACTTTATAAATGAAGACATAGTCTGAACCATTCTGATAAAGAATGGATATAAGAGATAAAGAGCTCTTATGATAACAAATTTGTCCACGGATTACATGTAATGATAGGTACAGCATTTTTAGCTGTTGGTCTATGACGTGTATTAGCATATCATTTAACAAATAATCATCATTTAGGATTAGAAGCTGGTATTCTGTATTGACATTTTGTTGATGTTGTATGACTATTTCTATTTGTGTCCATATACTATTGAGGATCTTAAGATACATACTTGTATAATTTATGCCAATACTTCTACTAATACTCATTCGGATATAATATATAAAACCGAAGGGTCTAGCAACGATGATGGTGATAAAGGTGGTACTGATAAGAATGATGGAGCCAACGAGGAGGAGGAAAGTTTTGAATTAGAAGAAGAAATACAACATATTGAAAAACTAATGAGAAATTCAAATGATGCTATGATTTTAGATGAAAAACTTCCTTATTCTGAAAAAGAGAAAAATTCACACTTAAATGATCTAAGAAAGGATCCTCATGTTAAAGAATTTTTTGAAGGGAAAACTCCTAATGTAAGCGATTTACCAGATTTAAATAGAGCTCTTGTAGAATCTAGGAATGAAAAAATAAAAGAATTATCTGAAGCTAAAAATTATGCTAATGATGAATCATCTACTAATTCTCTAAGAGATCTATCTAATTCAAGTTTGCATGAATCAGATAATACTTTAAATAAGAAAGAAGATAATCATAACTATTCGGGTTATAAAGTATTACCTAGTTTATTAGAAACTATAATAGAAATTTTAAATAAACTATTCGGGTTATAAAGTATTACCTAGTCTATTAGAAACTATAATAGAAATTTTAAATAATATTTTTGGTTAGAACTTTTTTCTCTTATTTTGTTGATGTTGTATGATTATTCTTATTTGTGTCCATATATCATTGAGGATCTTAACGTTTAATAGTTGTTTACAATAAACATGTTATGAAAACAGTTCGCTTGTGTTTAAATTACATGCGGCAAAACAGTATAACATATCCCAGTAGATAAATGTTTCTTATTGCTGGAAGATTGCAAGATAGACTTATATTTCTACAGCAATCGGGGGGAGAAGATTCATCTAGGATTTACCTATGATTATTAAAGCCCCCACAAAAAAAAATAATAAAAGAGATTAGCTCTTGTTTTTTTTTTTGACGTAATTTCTTTTTAGATATTACGGCTTCGCAGCCTCAGCCCTCAGCCCCCTGGGCTGATGGCGCCGAGGCTAAAAAAAACTATCCCTATCGGGATGAGCCCCATCGGGGTCTTCCCAAAGGGTCACCCCTAGTTTTTTTTTCGATGTTATTTCATAACTAGAAAAAAAAAGGGCTAGTGAGAGCACTTCTGTTACAGGTAAGAGGTTAAGTGTCCGAATCGCTTTCTTCTCTTATTATATATAATCATATACTTATTTTAAAAGAGAAAAAGAGTAAGTTTAATGGTAATGGTATTAAAAGGGGTCAACAAAGATAAAACTTAGTAGTAATGTGTTGGGTATGGGTCTCTATATACTAATACATATAAACAAAAACAGGAAATTTATAAAAGATTTTACGGTTTATAATAGATCCGTAAAATAGTCATAAAAGCAGTATAACTGTTAACATAATTTATTGAAGAGAAATAAGCTTAAAATATAAAAAAAAAATAAATGAGATTATTAAAAAGTCATCCAATTTTAAGATTAGCGAATTCTTACTTAGTAGATTCACCACAACCTTTAAATTTAAGTTACATGTGAAATTTTGGTTCTTTATTAGCCTTTTGTTTAGTTATACAAATTGTTACTGGTGTAACTTTAGCAATGCATTACAACCCTAGTGTAGCAGAAGCATTTAATAGTGTAGAGCATATTATGAGAGATGTAAATAACGGGTGATTAATACGTTATTTACACAGTAACACTGCTTCAGCATTTTTCTTCGTAGTTTACCTACATATAGGAAGAAATATATACTACGGATCATATAGAGCACCTAGAACATTAGTGTTTACTATAGGTGTAGTAATATTTGTATTAATGATGGCTACAGCTTTCCTGGGTTACCAACATAGCCCAAAATGGTTTGATATAAGTAATAAAGAAAGTGTAAATTTTAATAAAAAGAATGTAATGAAAAAACCATTAGGAGAGCATTGCAGACAGAAAAGAAATTGGTAAAAAGACAATGAATAGTAGAAGATATGTCTCGTAATAAATAGGTCTTTTTCGTTAAAAATTGTTTCTATACTTTATCGGCTCCGCAGCCTCAGTCTTCCAGACGATGTCTGGAAGACGCCAAGGCTAAAAATTACATTTTAAAATTTATATTTATATTCTTATATAAATCATAGTCCCATGAGTAAAAATCTTTTTGCAATTTTTATAAAAAAAAAAAGATTAAAGTGGTATAGCCCGACGGGGGTTATAGAATAATATTTAATATTATTTGGCGATATTAGTGAATACGGTTAAAGAAGCTTAATAAACTTTAAGACCGTCGGCTATATAAATGGCCGCTACAGACTGGGTCACTAATGGGTGGCTGAAATGCTGCTTAATGTACAGGCGAAACTTTTAGTTAGATGTGTTTAACTAATAAAATATACGAATTCAAAGTTATTTTAGCTTATTGTTGACATATTAATAATAAGTAAGTTTGTATGTTCTTCCTTATGGGCAGATGTCACTATGAGGTAAAATGTTTGCCTCAAATGTATAACGAATAAAAAAAACAATTAGCGCAAGCTGATTTCATAGCAAGTGTATATTGAAATAGGATTACATCAATTGTTTTAATGTACTTGGAACTAAGCCAAAAAACACAAGTTAGCATTTACCAACTTAACCGTGCGGAGTGAGACAAAACTTAGTAAAAAAAAATTCAATTTTATCCAAGTAGATTTATATTTACAACAAGTCAAAAAAAGGACTAAATTAAAAGATGAGATTTATATATTAAAAAGTGAGGCAATGCTAAAAGATGGTAAATTTAAATTTCATTCTTGGTTAAATAACATAAAGAAAGTAGAGTATGTTGAATACTCTAACCAGACAATCAATATGTAAACTTCCATTAAAACAACCATTACTCCTAAAAAAAAACACTGTTCAGGGCAACTTCTTAACATCCAGAAACCGTTTCTTCCTTTTTCGGACAGATGATACGCCAAAAGGCACAGATCTCCTTATCCTGGTTTTGTACTTCTCCACAAAACTTAAACCCTGCCTTTTCCACCACCTTTTGGTTTGCTTTATTGTCCATCTTAATTTCAGCACACAATCGCTCAGTTGCCTTATGTTTCTCCTGGCTATCGAGGGAGATTTCCTCAACAAGGATGCTTGTATTTTCACGGGGCAGATCCCACCAAACGGACAAAAATGCCTTCAGGAACTCTGTGGCGTATCCATGACCCCAGTACTCCTTTTTGAACACATAATGGACTCTAGGCCATTGCTTGTCCATTTTAAGGACCAATCCCTCACCGATAAGTTCTCCCTCCCTTTCATCTGAGTTTTTGAGAAAGATTCCGACTCTTGTATTGTCTTGTAATGCATTGAACCAATGTCGAGCTGTGTTCGTTTCGGGCATTGCGTCAAGGCCGTAACCACGCATAGGTTCAGGTTGCTTCACGAGGAGGTGATAGGCTTCAAAATCCGACTCAAAGAGTGATCGAAAAAAAAGACGTTCAGAAGAAAATCTGGGGAGGTTTTGGTGAACAGGTTGAGTTGTCGAAACTTCGACAGAAGAAGGGGTTGAGGAAAGAGTAGTAGCCATTGTGGTGTGTATGATGTGGGGAGTGGTGTGGTATGGTAAGTGGAAGGGTGGTTTGGCGAAGTGTGTTGATAAAAGCGGTTGGCGAAAGGATGGTTGGTGAACGGTATGTTTGTAGTATGCGATGCCTTGGGGTGGTGAAAACGAAATAGTCGGGAGAAAAGGGTGGTACTTATACTTTAAAACGCCAAGCACATAGCCACTGTGCCAAGCAGGCAACCGTTGTACCAAGCAGGCTACAATGCAGCCAAGTAGACGAATCTTCCAATCATTGAAATGAGTAGAAATCATCTGAACAACATAAGATAAAACTGAAACCTCCTATTGGTGGATTACTATGTGACTCACATCCATCGGTGATCCGGGAACACAGACACGTCATCCATCGGTAATCCGGGAACACAGACACGTCATCCATCGGTAATCCGGGAACACAGACACGTCATCCATTCGGAAAAAAGATAAGCTTGTATGATTTGATTGGTGAGACTTTATCTATCACGCACAGCAATTGGCGATCTAGGAGAACGGACGTCTTAACGTCTTGGCTAAAGATAAGGTCGCAACCTCCAAATGGTGGAAAGTTATGTGACCCCTCCCCCACCATACACTTTCTTCTTGGTGGCCGGCTAATACGGAAGGTGGACATATCACCTTCTTCTTGGTGGCCGGCTAATACGGAAGGTGCACATATCACCAGATAGGATAAAGATAAGCTTGAATGATTCGATAGGTGGAGTGTTATATCGACTCATTAGGTGGAGTGTTATATCTGACTCATTAGATGAAATGTCATATCTTAGTCATTAGATCGGAGATATCCGGATTTTGTACCGTAATCAGATAAGTACCCTTTTTACGATTTGTCCTTTCTATGATACGTTTCATCTTCTTTGTAGGGGAAAAATAGGAAATATAGCTTTTGAAGCCGGACTTAGATATTATGCATGTTTTTGGAGATGGTGGATAGGATGATTGGGACCATGTTGTATTTGAAGCTGTTTAAGTTTGTATTAGTTTTTTTAATTATAAACAAAAAGAAGCAAAGCTTATTTGTTTATATTTTTATTAGTTATATATAGTTGCAGAATCTTTTAAGGCAATATTTATTTAAAACTTTTTAGGTCCCTTTTAATAAAAAAGGACCCAATAAGATTTTGCAGCAATGCTTGTGAAAACGGTCAAATATATTTGTTTAGTATAAAGACCGTCGGTATAATAAAATATCGCTACAGACTGGTTCACAGGTGGGTGGCTGAAATGCTGCTTAATGTACAGTCGGAATCTTTTTTCAGTATATATAGGTTTTATATTGAAACACAAGACATTATACTGTATTTTATTACAATTATCTTTATAAAGATAAGTATGGTGTACATGATTTACTTATTTAAACACTAAGAGTTTAAATAAACTATCCCTGCCGGGATGAGCCCCATCGGGGGTCTTCCCAAAGGGTCAGCCCCCTCGGGGCTAGAATAAGTAAATTGAAGATTTGGCTACAGTTATTACTAACCTTATGAGTGCTATTCCTTGAGTAGGACAAGATATTGTTGAGTCAAATCATTTTACAGACCGTTGTATAACAGTTTATTCCTTATCTAGTCTATTGCCTACGATAGGTACTGTTAATACCAACGCATTAAAAAAAGGAAATAAAAATGTGAGATTGAATAAAGAAGAATATTTATCTATACCTCCTTCTTTTCTTTCTTTTTTAGTAGGATTTATTGATGGAGACGGTTACATACAAATAACAAAAACAACTAAAGGATTTATAGCTATTAAACTTGTTATATCTATTCATTTGAAAGATATCTCGACGTTAGAGTATATACGTTCTATTCTTAATATAGGTAAAATTACTATATACAAAGATAATAGAAGTCCAACTTGTAAGTTAATTATTAACAGAACCGATCTACAAGAAGTTTTATTTCCATTGTTGTTACATCACAACATATTTTTTTTAACTGAAACAAGAAATAAGCAATTCAATACTGCTATGGTAATACTAGAACAAGACATAAAGATGTTCGATAATATAGCAAATATAACTAACATACCTAAATCGTTTTATTTAGTAAATGCTGCAGATTATGCTAAACTAAGTTTCTTTAAAAATTGAATAGTTGGTTTCACAATGGCAGAAGGATCCTTTTTTATAAAAAGTAATAATGACGGTTGTTTTCAATTGAAACAAAGAATACATACTAGTTTATTTGAATCATTTAAATTAGTATTTAATACAAAAAGGAAGATTGATATTGAAAATAACATGTATAATCAATTTTCTGTTTGTTCCAAAGCTGATATACAAACTGTCATAAATTTCTTTTCTTTTTCCGGGTTACATCCTTTAATAGGACTAAAAGGAATTTCTTATCTAAAATGATTAAACGATTTAAAAAGTAGTAACCGTTACGGTAATCTTAATTATCCTCCGAACAAATAAATATAGTAAATCACATTTATATTTTCTTTATCTGTATATATGGGCTCCTTGTAATGGTAACATTATAGAGGCAAATGGGGAGAATTGCAAGAACATCTATTAATAATAACAACCGGTTTATAGATTATTTGCAGCGAAGCTTGATTCGGTATAAGAGGTGGATCAAGAACGTTCAACGACTAATGAGTGAGTAATACCAACAATAAGCTCGACACGAGTACCCCACAACTAATAACATTTAGTTGAAGACATAGTCTAAACACCAATTATATATAAAATTGGTGAAATAGGGATTAAATGCCCTATTGAAACGATTAATATTCGTTTATTCCGTCATTTGAGGTGGTTTAAACACAGTTGAACCATATTGCGGCGACGTAATATTAAAAATTTTGCTTAATGCTGGAAAATCCCCTAATTTAGGACTTGCATACGATTTATTCTTTATATTTATAATTATTTACGTGAAAATTGCAATTACACGGGGACAATCAGCCGGGGTGAGAAGTTTACATACTTCAGAAGCCTCTCAGAGACTACATGCAGAAGATCTCGTATATGGTTATATAGTAGGTTTATTTGAAGGTGACGGTTTTTTTTCTATTACAAAAAAAGGTAAATATATTACATATGAACTAGGTATAGAACTTTCTATAAAAGACGTTCAATTGATTTATAAAATTAAAAAATTATTGGGTATAGGTGTAGTAAGCTTCAGAACAAGGAAAGAAAGTGAAATGGTATCTTTAAGAATTAGAAATAAAGACCATTTAAAAAAATTTATTATACCTATATTTGACAAATACCCTATGTTTTCTAATAAACAGTATGATTATTTAAGATTTAAAGACGCTCTATTATCAGGTATTATATATTCAGAAGATTTACCTGAATATACTAGAGATAGCAAGCCTATAAATACAATAGAATCCATTACAGGTGCTTCTTATTTTTCTGCTTGATTAGTAGGGTTTATAGAGGCTGAGGGTTGTTTTAGTGTTTATAAGTTACACGAAGATAAAGATTACTTAGTGGCTAGTTTCGATGTTTCTCAAAGAGACGGAGAAATTTTATTATCTGCTATTCGTCAGTATTTATCTTTTACTAATGCTTTATATATAGACAAAACGAATTGTTCCAAATTAAAAGTTACAGGTGTAAGATCCATAGAAAATGTTATTAAATTTCTACAAAAAGCTCCTGTTAAATTATTGGGTAATAAGAAATTACAATATTTATTATGAATAAAACAATTGCGTAAAATAAATAGATATTCAGAAAAAATAAAAATACCTTCAAACTACTAAAAAGAGATCAAGATATAGTCCGATCAATGAAGAGATTCATTGAGTGTAACGATAGTTTGTTTCAAATGAAGTTACCAACATAAATGCTCTGTTAACAATGCAACATTAAATAGATTCTTCTCATTACATTTCGTTTTACCTTTCGTATTAGCTGCTTTAGCACTAATGCACTTAATCGTTTTACACGATACAGCTGGATCAGGAAATCCTTTAGGTGTATCAGGAAACTACGAAAGAATATCTTTTGCTCCCTATTTCATATTTAAAGATCTTATTACAATATTTGCATTTATATTTGTATTATCTTTATTTGTGTTCTTTATGCCTAATGTATTAGGAGATAGTGAAAACTATGTTGTGGCAAACCCTATGCAAACTCCTGCAGCTATCGTGCCAGAATGATACCTTCTGCCTTTCTATGCTATATTAAGATCTATTCCTAACAAATTATTAGGAGTTATAGCAATGTTCGCAGCTATTCTTATATTATTACTATTACCTATTACAGATGTAAGTAGATCAAGAGGTATGCAATTTAGACCTTTAAGTAAAGCAGCTTTCTTTGTATTTGTTGCTAATTTCTTAATCTTAATGCAATTAGGGGCTAAACACGTTGAGTCTCCATTCATTGAATTTGGTCAAATAAGTACCGTTTTATACTTCTTCTACTTTACTTTTGTAATGTATGGTGTTACTGTTATTGAAAATACTTTTGTGGATTTAAGACACAAAAAATAGTTTCGGGCGTCGTCTTACAAGACGACTGAAACCTGCAAAAATTTTATTTTTTGCTGGAAAAAACTTAACAGTTAAATAGAAAATAACGGTTAGACTACCGTTAACTTGTTATGAAAATGGTAAAATTTGTTATTTATAGTCCCTTATGGTGACCATCCCAAAATGATAGTTACATTTTTATCCATAATAGTATAACAAATCCCAGTAGATAAATTCCGTTTGCCCTATTTATCTAGTGGAAGATTGCATTAGTAATTACGATTCCTAGAGCAATTACGGGGGAGAAGACTAAACAGGTGTTTGTTAAAGCCCCCGTCAAAACAAAAAATTGAAAACTTATACTAATAATCATTAATTAATAGTAAACGAGTTTATCTTTATGCACAATAATGATATGAGTATATAACTTTATAAAAAGGTATTATGCTATAATAGTATTGTGCCATGTTATAAAATTTAATAACAAAATTCTTATTAGTTTAATGGCAGAACAAGATATTCCTAATAACCTGATCTAAGTTCAAGTCTTAGATAAGAATGATCAATTTTTAGAGCATACATTTTATATATGTATGTTTTTATCAAGAATTTATTACCTTACTATCCATATGGTGAATATTAAAAGTATAGCTGATACATTATCATTCTATACGAAATAGAGGTATTTATTCTTTTTGTTTTATAAATGTTATTATCATCTTTACTTTTAACTCCTATATTAGGTGTACTTGCAATATTAATTAATAGGGATAATGGAGTTTCATTGAGAAATATAAAATTCATAGCGTTAACTACATCTATCTTAAATTTCTTTATATCATTAATAATCTTTATTTTATTTGACTTTAGTACAAATCAGTTCCAATTTGTGCAAGAATATCATGAAATAAGTTATTTTGATTTTTATCTAGGTGTAGATGGTTTATCTATATATTTCATTCTATTAACTACAATAATTATTCCTATCTCACTAGTATCGAATTGAAAATCAATAACAAAAGATGTAGAATCTTATGTTATTATAATACTGTTGTTAGAAACTTTATTATTAGCGGTTTTCTTAGTATTAGATATTTTACTTTTTTACATCTTTTTTGAATCTATTTTACCACCATTATTTATATTGATAGGTATATTTGGGTCAGATAACAGAGTAAAGGCTAGTTTTTATTTATTCTTATACACATTGTTGGGTTCTTTATTTTTACTATTATCTATATTAGCAATGTCATCTATCATGAGTACTACCGATTTTGATACTCTTTTTAAAGGAAATTTCATTTATTTAACACAACTTTTCTTATTTTATGGTATTTTTATAGCTTTTGCTGTAAAAACTCCTACAATTTTCCTAAATACATGACTTTTAAAGGCTCACGTTGAATCACCTTTAGGAGGAAGTATAATTTTAGCAGCAATTGTTCTTAAATTAAGTTTATATGGTATACTTAGACTAATTTTACCTGTTTTACCTAAAGCTTATATGGAATATACTTATATAATTTTCCTAATTGGTGTTATTACGATAGTATACGCTAGTCTTAGTACATTAAGAACAATAGATATTAAAGAACTTATTGCATACAGTTCTGTTTCTCATGCTGCAGTTTATCTTCTAGGTGTGTTCAGTAACAGTATACAAGGTATTGAAGGTGCTATTAATTTAGGGTTGGCTCATGGACTAGTTTCACCAGGTCTATTTATATGTGCAGGAGGTGTATTATATGATAGATCTTCTACAAGAGTAATCTCTTTCTACAGAGGAGTTACTCAAGTAATGCCATTATTTGCTATATTATTCTTTATACTATGTCTTGCTAACTGTGGAGCTCCTTTATCTTTAAATTTCATAGGAGAATTTTTATCATTATACGGGGTATTTGAAAGATCATCTTTATTTGGTGTTTTTGCAAGTTCTTCAATAATTTTCTCTGCAGCATACACTATATATATGTATCAAAGAATAGCTTTTGGTGGAGCCTATTCAAGAATGTTTACCTTTAGTATACCGGATTTAACTAAAAGAGAATTTACTATCTTATTAATATTAGTTATACCTACTATTTTATTTGGTATATATCCTGCACCAATATTAGACGCTATCCATTATTCAGTTTCAACATTAATTTACCTTTTTGATGGTAACATAGTTACATGTGATGCGCCTAACGGTTGAGGAAGTTACTTCCCACAGGATAATACTAGTTATTATCCGACTGTTTTTGCTTTATTGATTTGAGCAATACTTATACCTTTAGCTATAGAAGTTTTTCATTTCCATAAAGATAATGTAAAAAAAGGGGTTAAACATATGTTAACCATTCTGTGATACTGTTTAACTATACAAACTATCATTTTAGTTTTATATATACTGTATTTAATTGTTAACCTTTATTTAGTATTTGATCATATTCTGTCTGTTGAGATTCAAGGGTATTTTTCAGACCAGTATGCTCATGCTGGGGATGATTCACCAGCCAACAATAAACCGGATATGAATGTTTCATTAAGTACTAATGGTCCTTCTGGTAGTTCTGGAAACTCTGGTTCTGGTACTACAGATGGTTACCACCATCATCCGAATTGTTTATGTCCTCATGAGAATACGATTGATATGCCTCAATCAGAAAGTCAAAATTACAATTGTTGTATTTGTAAGGGTGACCAACCGGATACTGCTTGCCTAACTTGTGACTGTCAGTTTTGTGACAGTTGTCTTGCACAGACAGATTATGATTCCGTTAAACCAAACAATGGTAACAATGGAAACAATAATTAGTACTCTTCTATAAACAGATCTTTTTGTCCTATTCTTATCTTGATTACAAGAGCAATAGTAAGATAAAACCTTTCTAACTCTAGATTTTAGTAAAATAATTGTTTTGTACAATTAACATGTTATGAAAAGTAATTACCTTACCAGATAGTATAACATATCCCAGTTTATGTATTGTTTTAGCTCCCCCCCCACTTGGGGGGGGGGACCCTACAGATTTAAGCTGGAAAATTGCACTATAGATATATATTAAAAGCAATTAGGGAGAAGATTAATCTAATAATAAAGCCCTTTAACTATAATATAACCTAGTAATGTTATACTATACACATATAAGTAAAAATAAATAGTGTAGTGATTGGTCTTATAAGTCCTTCACTAGCCTAGTTAGGAAGTAAAGTTATTTATTTCATATTATAATTACGTGTGGCTCTCCTTAACTTACAGGTTTTTACTATAACTATTGTAAATTGTTATAAAATAAACGGTTTATACTTAAAAATGATAAACTAGCCCGCCGCATTTTATCCCTAATTTTTTTTAGAGGCCCCCCCCCCTCTCTCAGAGAGGGGGTCCAAACAGTAATCTCGAATACTCGAAATTACGTCGAAAAAATATAAATGCAAGGGTAAACCCCCTCTTGGGGAGTAGATATATTTATAAAA
>JAESFQ010000076.1_pt1 | contig 47187 bp, 46 predicted proteins | sample 9269431 | NCBI WGS metagenome assembly JAESFQ01 (sample SAMN14502588, study PRJNA617103) | algae metagenome | isolation source: Plectolyngbya sp. WJT66-NPBG17 and co-occurring heterotrophs from well... | place: USA: Mojave Desert, Joshua Tree National Park, California | collected 2006-08-06 | reverse complement strand
CGGTCGGGAGCACAGGGGAAGCGGGAGAATGTCAATCAGATGCTCAAGTTGCGCTGTGTTTATCTCAATGCAACCTGAGCAGCTTGAGTCTTTTGCACATTTGGGTTGCTCCCCTTTCCAAGCTTGAAGTTTGGCACGAACAGCTTCTTGATCCGATTTGGGAGGCATCGCAGCAAGACGGGCAAAGTGTTCTCGATTGCGTTCTTCCCAATAGTGTCGATCGCTTTCTGCAATCTGCAAAACTTGTTGATACTCAGCTTCTATTTCAGCTTGATGAGTTTTGATGTAAGTTGAGCGCGAATCGACTCGATCCGTTGCCGATTCACACCAAGATCTGATTCTCCAAGTCGCGATGCCGATCGGACTTGAATCACATTCGCCGCTTTGTCTAGGTAAAACTCGACATCATCGACAAAGCCCATCAGTTTGCTGGTGAACTCTGCATAGACATAGTTGTCAGAGGCTTGAACAATCTTGGTTCGAGGTAAAGACTTGATCGTTTGTTTCAAATTCGCGATCGCTTTGTCAGGCGCAACCGAATAGCGAATCGGCTCGATCGCATGAGTCGGATCAGTGCTGAAACTGCTAACACAATTCGGAGTACTGGGACAATCTGCAAAGAGATCGTTTGTTAAGCCCAAATTTGACGGGCGAGTGCCTGAGAAAGAAAACAAAGTTGCGATCGCCGGATTGAATGGAAGTGCGATCGCATTTGGAACAACACCGAACCAGCAAAGTGATCCAATCAAGAACAATGTGACAATACGCTTCAGCATGAATCTCTGCGGTAAACTTCACTTTTAGTGTAAAGGAGCGGCGTGTAAAATGAAGGGAACGATCGCTCGTGGGCTAGTGTGATGACTTTATTGGAAACTCAAATCTCGATCGACACTTGGATTTCTGCTTCATGAGATGAGTTCGTCCAGATTGCGGACGCTCCTGCCTCTAGCAAGCTCAAAGGCTACTACCATCAAAAAAGGATGAGATTTGAGCTGATGTCTACTGGCGCTGACCATTCCGAGATCACACCACATTACGATGAGTGTTGCACTCTATGCAGCGCTTAAAGGCATCCGAATCAAGGGACGCGATGGCTGTTCATACCGCAAGGCTGGATCAAATGAATTTCAGCTAGATTTGTCGTAGTACATTGTGGTTTTAGGCGTTGCTAGTCCCTTCCTCTGTCACTTAAAAATTCTTTGCGATAAAACCTCTTACTTTAGGTCGATGAAGTTATAGATTCGATTGATATAAGGTTTCCTGTAATTAACAGATGTCTTGAATAACAACAGTCTAGACAGTTTTTTGAACGATTTCAAAAAGCTCTTAGAGGTTACATTCTAGAATTGAGCTATTTTTCAAGGTTGGCTCTATTCCTGACTTTAATAAGATCCTGTCCAACAGGCGAATCAGGGTTTGAGCCTGAAAATCTGCTCAAAATCTGTCCGAAGTATTGGAATAGATTAGCTTTGATCATTGCGCCCCGAAATTAACTTCTTTATGAGCTATGTATTAGCGATGTTCACTGCCACGAGTCAATGCCTACCCAATGTCGTTGCGGAGACGCAACGAAGCCTGCTCAGAGCCTAATTGAATAGTGTAATTCTTTGAAGCTTCGCATCGTATTAGAGTCAACTTAAGTCATCACAGAACTTTATGAAAGCATTGTTGCTCTATCCTCAATTTCCCCAGTCTTTCTGGTCTTACGATCGCTTCATGGAAATTGCTGGACTGAAAGCAGTGATTCCACCTTTAGGAATTATTACGGTTGCTGCACTACTTCCCTCAGACTGGGATATCCGATTTTACGATCGCAATGTTGCTTGCGAAAGCCAAGCAGACTGGGAATGGTGTGATCTAGTCATTCTTTCCGCCATGATTGCTCAGAAATTGGAGTTTCAGGCGCTAATTCAAAAAGCCGTTCAGTTAGGTAAGAGAGTAGCTGTCGGTGGACCTTATCCGACCTCGGTTCCTCAAGATGCCTTAGACGCTGGTGCTCATTTCCTGATCCTGGATGAAGGGGAGATGACCGTTCCCAAATTCCTGGAAGCAATTGAGCGGGGCGATACACGGGGGATATTTCGATCATCTGAGAAACCAGACGTGACTCAGAGCCCTATGCCACGCTTTGATTTGCTTAAACGGGATGCCTACTTGATGATGGCAATTCAGTTTTCGCGTGGGTGTCCGTTCAACTGCGAGTTTTGTGACATTATTTCGCTCTATGGGCGCAAACCCCGAACCAAAGAACCGAGCCAAGCTTTAGCTGAGTTGCAGACTCTTTATGATTTAGGGTGGCGCGGTTCGCTTTTTATCGTAGACGACAATTTTATTGGGAATCAGAGGAACGTTAAACGCTTTCTCAGAGAACTGATTCCCTGGATGCAGCAGCGCGATTATCCATTCACCTTCATTACAGAAGCCTCGGTCAATCTAGCAGAGGATGATGAATTACTTCAACTCATGGGTGAAGCAGGCTTTTATGCCGTTTTCTTAGGCATTGAAACGCCTGACCAAGACAGTTTACAAGTTACCCGCAAAGTGCAAAATACCCGCAATCCTTTGGCGGAAGCCTGTGAGAAGATCAATAAGGCAGGTTTACTAATCTATGCAGGATTTATTCTTGGGTTTGATGGAGAGAAAGCAGGAGCAGGCGATCGCATTCAAGCCTTTGTTGAACAAACGAGTATCCCTCAACCCATGTTAGGTATTCTTCAAGCTCCACCCAATACAGCACTATGGGAGCGACTGAAAAAAGAGGAGCGTCTCCTTGAAGGCAACAGTCATCTGACAGGCGACCAGAATACTCTGATGAATTTCATTCCAACTCGGCCGATCTCAGAGATTGCCAGCGAATATGTCGAAGGCTTCTGGGAGTTGTATGACCCTCAGCGTTATCTCAAACGCTGCTTTCAGCAATGTCTTCAAATCCGTACTCTGACGAGTCGAAAGCAAACAAGACTATTCCCCTTAAGCACAGGTGTACGATTGGTTACCCAACTTATTTGGCATCAAGGAATCCGCCGACCCGAAATTCGAGGACAATTTTGGTATCAGCTCTGGGTTCTTCTGCTCAAGAAACCACAGAGTCTCAGTCTGTACTTAGGGTTGTGTGCGGCTGGGGAGCATTTCTGGCAGTACCGTGCATTGGCAAGAGAGAAGATTAGTCAACAGCTTGGTTATGATCCGCTCGAGATTTCTGTAACTTCTGATCGAGAGCCAATATTAGTACAGTAATATTTCTCAAAAAGTTCTTTAGCTCGACTTTATCCATTAGGCAGCATAGCAAAGTGCCTCCAGCTAACAGCTAAACACCTGGCTTGGGACTTTAATCAGGTCACGCTCACACCCCGACCTCTCAAAAAGTCGCGGTACCCATAAATAGGATCGTACTAACGCCAACGCATCAACGACAACTGTAATAAAAGGCAATTCCTCGCGGAACACGAGTTGTGATTTGAATGTCTACCCTTTGCCAGACTTAGTGATTGAGATTTCAGATACTTCACTTTCTGATAATCTGGGGAAAAGCGCCTGCAATACGAAGACCTGGGTATTCCTGAGCATTGGAGCATTAATGTCCAGAAAAAGCAGATTCTTGCATTCCCACTTGCACCGGATGGCACAATTCGCCGCATTCGAGAATCGGTCATTCTTCCCGGTTTGAAGCTAGACATCTTAGAGCAAGCCTTATAGCTTAGTGATCAGGAAGATCAATCTGCAATGACTACATGGCTAATGACACAGTTTCAAAATCAGTAAATTAAGCTTGTTCCTTGAGATTCGATCGCTAAATTTTTCACCTGCACCCCAACGCCTAAATCCATCCAAGCCTTTTCCATTGCCGCATTTACTGATTCAGCCTTTTCCTGATGCGCTAACGCCAACACAGTCGATCCGGCTCCACTAATCACCATGCCGTAAGCTCCAGAGACGATCGCTGCTGTTCTCACCATTTCATATCCCTTGATCAGATTCTCCCGATAAGGTTGATGAATGCGATCGTGCAGTGCTGCCTTTAACCAATCTGCGTTTCCGGTTTCTAATCCTCGGATTAACAGTCCTAAATGAGCCGTATTGAAAATCGCATCCGCACGGCTATAGGTTGCAGGTAGAACACTCCGAGCTTCAGCGGTTGATAGTTCAAAATCAGGAATTGCCACGATCGGAACAATGCTCGAATGCCAAGATAAATCGCAGATTTCCCAAGCTCGATCGACACCCGATGCGGCTAACCGACAACCCCCAATCAGCGCAGGCACGACATTATCGGGATGTCCTTCAATTTCCGTTGCGAATTCTGCAATCTCAAGCTGAGTGAGCGGCGATCCTGCTAGTTGATTCGCTCCGACTAATCCACCAACGATCGCGGTTGCCGAACTCCCTAAACCTCGCGCAAGTGGCACATCCATTTTGATATCGAGTTGAATCGCTGGAAGTGGTTGACCAATACGATCGTAGAATTTCACAAACGCTTGATAGACCAAATTACTCGAACCGAGTGAAACGCGATCGGCTTCTGCTCCCGTTGCGGTAATTTTCAATCCAGAATCGACTAAGGAAAATTGGAACTCGTTGTAGAGAGTGAGTGCGGCTCCGAGGCAATCGAATCCAGCACCGAGATTGGCAGTAGTAGCGGGAACGCGGACGGTAACAGTAGACATGAGCAGCGATCGCAGTGAACAGTCATCTATTGTAGAGTTAAGCGATCGCAATTTTCGGGTATGGCAAATTTGGAAACGATTGAGAAAATAGAGGCGCTGCTTCAGTCTTATGAGCGTTTTGGGGTTCATCTCGGTTTAGAAGCGAGTTTGAAGCTACTCACAGACTTGGGAAATCCACAAGACCGTGTTCCCGTGATTCATGTCGCAGGGAGCAATGGGAAAGGGTCGGTTTGTGCTTACCTTTCGACAATTTTGACTGAAGCAGGCTATAAAACTGGACGCTATACTTCACCGCATTTAATCGATTGGACAGAGCGGATTTGCATCAACAATCAATCGATCGATGCTGAGAGCCTTTATCAAACCTTGCTCAAAGTTCATTCAAAAGTTGATCCGACTTGTTCACCAACTCAGTTTGAAGTGCTAACGGCTGCGATGTGGCTTTACTTTGCAGAACAAAATGTCGAGGTTGCTGTGATCGAAGTCGGGTTAGGCGGACGATTAGATGCAACGAATGCGATCGAGCATCCGTTAGTGAGTGTGATTGTTTCAATCAGTCGAGAACATTGGCAACGGTTAGGATTTACGTTGTCGAGTATTGCGGGTGAAAAGGCTGGAATTCTCAAATCTGGTTGTCCTGCGGTGATCGGACAGTTGCCGAGTGAAGCAAAAACGGTAATCGATCGACGAATTGCCGATCTCAACTGTCCTGCCGTTTACCCCGAACCTTCTCAACTGATTAAAGGTTGGGCACACCAAGGATCACTGAAATATCAACTCCCGCTCCAAGGCGCTATTCAATTACACAATTCTGCATTAGCGATCGCAGCAATTCAATTTCTTCGCCAACAAAACTGGGACATTCCTGATAACGCAATTATCAATGGAATTAGAAACACAACCTGGGCAGGAAGATTACAGTGGTATAATTGGAAAAATCATAAAATCCTAATCGATGGCGCACACAATCCCGCAAGCGCCGAAGCATTGAGACAGTACATCGCTCAAATTGGAAAATCTCCGATTCAATGGGTGATGGGAATGTTATCTACGAAAGATCATGCCGATATTTTCAAGGCATTATTACGATCGCAAGATTCGCTATTTCTCGTTCCCGTTCCCGACCACAGTTCGGCTGATCCAACTGAACTCGCAATTCTCGCTCAGGAAATCTGTCCGAGCTTAAGAACTTGTCAAACTTATCCCGATGTCTCGACCGCATTACAAAGCGCGATCGGGCAATCTAAACTCACAGTACTGTGCGGCTCACTCTATCTAATTGGAGACTTTTTCAAGCAACAAAGACACTCTTGAAGATTTGTCTCCACCTTTTGGTAGAAGTCCCTCCCTATCCAAAGCGTTAGTCTAATTAGAATTCCCCTGTGGGTACGCCTTACATTTCTGCTGATCATGGAAGATTCTCGATCTCAAACTGGTGATTCTTACGAGATCTATTTGCAACCCTATTCTGAGGAACAGAGCAGCATAGAGGCTTCTGTGCCAAAGCTGACCTACTCTCAAGCGTTAGAGCGTCTCCAACAAGCAGAAGCTGCCCTACAAAACAGTGAGGCACGATTTGAACGATTTGTTCAGGGCAGCCAAGACGGGTTTTGGGATTGGGACATTGCTGCAAATCACTGGTACGTTTCCGATCGCTGGAAAGAATTACGCGGAATTGCAATAGATCAAAGGATCCCAGACTCCGTTGCGGTTTGGTGCGAAGCGACTCATCCAGAAGATCGAGATCGCGTTCTTGCAGGATTTCATCGATACATCGCGCAAGGTTCGGGACAGTACAGCGATGAATATCGGATTTTGCGCCCGGACGGGACGGTGCTTTGGGTACTCGATCGAGGGCAAGCCATTTGGGACGAAACCGGACGCGCGATGCGGATCACCGGATCGCAAACTGATATCACAAAACTAAAGCGCACAGAAACCGCATTAGAAGAAAGTCAGTTGATTTATAAAACGCTAGCGGACGCAATGCCGCAAATATTCTGGATCACACGATCCGACGGCTATTATGATTACTTCAATCAACGCTGGTACGATTACACCGGCACAAAACTCGGTGACACTGACGGCGAAGGCTGGCAAAACTGCTTTTACCGCGAAGATGCCGAAAAAGCCGATGTAGTCTGGCAACGCTGTCTGAAAACGGGTGAGCCTTACAACGTCGAATATCGCCTCCGAAATGCCAAAACAGGCGAATACCGCTGGCACATCGGACGAGCGCTGCCATTGCGCGATCAAGACGGCAAGATCCTAAGATGGTTTGGATCTTGTACCGATATTCATGATCAAAAGCTGCTAATCGAAGAGCGAGACAATGCGCTAGAACGAGAACGCGCTGCCCGACAGGAGCAAGAAAAAGCTAACCGAATTAAAGATGAATTTCTTGCAGTCGTCTCGCACGAACTGCGATCTCCGCTCAATCCGATTCTCGGCTGGGTTAGACTGCTCAGAACCCGCAAGATGGGCGAAACTCAAACCCAACAAGCCCTTGAAACGATCGAGCGCAACGCCAAACTACAATCGCAACTGATCGAAGATCTCCTTGATGTGTCCCGAATGCTGCGCGGCAAATTGGCTTTGACGATCGCGCCCGTGAACTTAATCACCGTAATCGAAGCCGCGATCGAAACCGTCCGCCTCTCCGCCCAAGCCAAAAATATCCAGATTCAAACTCGGTTAAATTCGACTTTCACAAGCGTTTCCGGCGACTTTAACCGACTCCAGCAAGTCGTCTGGAATCTTTTATCGAATGCCGTGAAATTCACGCCTGAGAACGGCACAATCAAGATCGAGCTTTCTAGCCACGATTCCACGATCGAACTGAAAGTTCAAGACACCGGAAAAGGCATCGCCCCCGAATTCTTACCCCACGTTTTCGAGCAGTTTCGCCAAGCCGACAGCAGCATCACCCGACAATTTGGCGGATTGGGACTCGGTTTAGCGATCGTGCGTCACATCGTCGAGCGCCATAACGGTCGAGTCCGAGTCGATAGCCCCGGCGAAAATCAAGGCGCAACTTTCACAGTCGAACTCCCGTTACTTTCTACCCCAGTGCAAGGCGCGATCGCGCCTCTCAATCGCACTTCCGATGATCAATTAACCGGGATTTCGATTCTAATTGTCGATGACGAAGCAGACGCGCGGGAACTCCTCGCCTTTTTGCTTGAACAACAAGGCGCGATCGTCACCGTTGCGAATTCTGCTAAAGATGCACGATCGAAGCTTGCAGACACACAAGACATTCTGATCAGCGATCTCGGAATGCCCGAAGAAGACGGCTTTCAACTGATTCGCAAACTGCGATCGGAAGGTCGATCGATTCATGCGATCGCATTAACTGCCTACGCGCGTGAAGAAGATCGTCAAGCCGCTCTTGCCGCCGGATTTCAGGCGCACATCACAAAACCGATCGAGCCAGCGGAACTCTTCAAAGCGATCCGAGCAGCCGTACAGAAGTAGCCGATACGGTTTTACTCCCAATATTCGATACAATCTGATCTGCACTGTCTGTGTTCAGACGACTTGCATTCAGACCTATCCTCGATTAACCGCCATGATCCACGAAATTTTCATGCCCGCTCTCAGCTCCACGATGACCGAAGGAAAAATCGTGTCCTGGGTCAAATCTCCGGGCGACAAAGTTGAAAAAGGGGAAACCGTCGTGGTGGTGGAATCGGACAAAGCCGATATGGATGTCGAGTCTTTTTACGAAGGCTATCTCGCCACGATCGTGACTCCAGCAGGCGAATCCGCTCCCGTCGGCAGTGCGATCGCGCTTCTTGCTGAAACCGAAGCCGAAATCGAAATCGCCAAACAGCAAGCAACCTCGGCTCCCGCTGCCGAAACTGTTGCCGTCCCTACCCCCGAACCCGTCGCTGTCGCCGCTTCAGCGAATGGAACTAGCGCCCCCGCCCAAAACGGTAGAACGATCGCATCTCCCCGCGCCCGCAAACTTGCCAAAGACCTCAAAGTCGAACTCTCTACCCTCGTCGGTAGCGGGCCTCACGGTCGAATTGTGGCAGAAGATGTCGAAACTGCCGCTGGAAAAACACCGGCCCTTTCAAAACCTCCTGCTTCGATTCCTGTGCCTCCCGCTCCTGTTGCGGTCGTCGCTCCAACACCCCGCCCCGCTCCCGCCCCGATTCCCGCGCAACCGGGTCAAGTCAAACCGATGACCACACTACAAACAGCGGTCGTCCGAAACATGACGGCGAGTTTGGATGTTCCGGTCTTCCGCGTGGGCTATACGATCACAACCGATGCCCTCGACAAGCTCTACAAGCAAGTGAAATCGAAAGGCGTAACCATGACCGCGCTATTAGCAAAAGCGGTAGCAGTCACGTTACAAAAACATCCTTTGCTGTATGCCAGCTACGTTGAAAACGGCATTCGTTTTAATGCTTCGATCAATGTTGCGGTTGCGGTCGCAATGGAAGATGGCGGATTGATCACCCCTGTATTGCAGAACGCGGAACAGCAAGATCTCTACTCACTGTCTCGCAGTTGGAAAGATTTAGTCGATCGAGCAAGATCCAAACAGCTTCAACCCGACGAATACAGTTCTGGAACCTTCACGATTTCAAACTTGGGAATGTTTGGAGTCGATACGTTTGACGCGATTTTGCCGCCCGGACAGGGATCAATTTTAGCGATCGGAGCTTCTCGCGCTAACGTGGTCGCAACCGATGATGGAATGCTAGGAGTGCGCCGCCAAATGCAGGTGAACATTACTTGCGATCACCGAATTATTTACGGAGCGGATGCCGCTGCTTTCCTGCGTGATTTGGCTAAACTGATCGAAACTGATTCGCAGTCGTTGACACTGTAAAGCATGACTATCAGCACCCTGAAGTGGACGATCGATCTTTATCACCAAGCGGTAGAAGCGGGTGTATTTAATGCTGTGCCCGTTGAATTATTGAATGGAGAATTAGTCGAAGTGTCCCCTGAAGGCGTGCCTCATGCTGGTTTAAGCGACAGTTCATCTCGGTATTTGCAACGGCTTTTAGGAGAACGGGCAATCGTGCGTGTTGGACACCCGATCACGCTGCGAAATCACTCTGAACCGGAACCCGATTTAGCGATCGTTCAACCGCTTGAAGAGGTCTACAAAAATGAACATCACCCCTACCCAGAAAACATTTTCTGGGTGATCGAGTACTCGAATTCAAGCTTGCAGAAAGATCTAGAAATCAAATCCAAAATCTACGCAGAAGCAAAGATTGCTGAATACTGGGTGATTAACTTGAAAACGAGAGAATTGATTGTCTTTCGCGATCCGATGAATGGGGAGTATCGATCGCAAATCACAGTCACCAGCCGTGTGATTTACCCATTCTCTTTTCCAGATGTTGAAATTGAAGTGGTACGGCTCGTTCGATAAGGGGTTTCTCTAGTTTTATCAGTATGATGAGAACACGATGCTGAGTAGAACTCTATGACTCTTCGCTCACAGATTCATGCCACGATTTACCCTGGGGATCAGAGTGGTTATGTTGCCGAATGTCAGGAAATTGCGATTGTCACTCAAGGCAGCACCTTGGATGAGGTCACAAGCAATCTGCGTGAAGCAGTAGAACTTTACCTGGAAGATGAAGACCCTGCTGAATTTAGATTCGTCGCAAATCCTTCGCTTGTTGTCACCTTTGAGTTGCAACCTGAATATGCCTAGACTAAAACGGCTTTCAGGAGCAAAAATCCCTCGAACTAATTTAGTTTTAGTCGAGGGATTTTTTGATGAACTTATTCATAGCGCGATCGAGAACAGCCTGTAACGCTACCGATCAAACCTACACATCAGCCGCGCCTTCAGACACCCGGTTTTCACCTTGATCGCCTTCGTTCTCATCGCGGTTGCCGTCAAATCGTCTGCCACGATTGCCAAAACGACCTGTATTCGTGCGCTTACGGAATTTGCGTGCATAAGCTTGGTTACGCAGAGCTTTTTCTTTCTTTTGGTTGCGGCGTTTAGCCATTGTTTACCCCTTACTTGTCACAGTCTTTGATAAATTAGACACAGTTAGCGATTATATTCCATAACTGAAGGTTTTATCTAGTCCCTTGCAGCGATTCAGGCAGATCGAAAACGTAATCCAGACTACAGCTTAACTTGAAAGCCCGATCGCGAAGTTTAAATTTCACGTCAGTGACCGCGCAAGTTCTACGGCTTCCTCGCGAGTCGAAATCCTCCCTTCTGCTCGTGCTAACTGCAAGGCGGCGAGGAGTTTCCCAATCTGAGGACTCGGCGGAATCTGTAAAAGGCTGATCAAATCCTGCCCCGATAAAATCGGACTCGGATGCGCCACGGGATCAGCGAGATCAAGAAATCGATTGGCTAACATTGCCACGCTTTCCACCGGAAGTTTGATCGCAAAACCGAGCAGTGCGATCGCAGGAAATACTGCGCCCACGGATTGAAAGAATCGATATTGTTCAGCTAGTGACCAATGCGCGATCGCATGATCTGATCTCAGTTCCGGCAGCGCTTTCACAACAGTACTCACTGCTTGAATTTCTGCCCGACTATATTTCAATCGCCACAACTGCGCTTCAGCAATTTGGGGATCGTCGGGTAAAAGACTGGCAAGTTTCGCGATCGTCACCCAAGTTCGGACTGATCCCTTCGCCTCAGATGCTTTCGGAGTACCGCGCACCGTTCGGCTGAGTTCTGACCAAAACTCTGTCCAGGTTTCTTGTAAATGCACAGTGACATGATCGATCGCGGCAACTTGCAACAATCGATCGAGCGTTGCACTCGGAAACCAATCGCGCAGTAACCCATCTTCCCAAGCGATTCTGATCCAGTTCGTGCCGCGTGCGGTTCCCAAGAGATAGTTCAACTCAGATTGCACCCGTTCGGCAGCGATTTTGCTGAGATTAGGCGCGAGTTGGCGAATCGCTTGTTGCGTCTCGGATTCCAGGGAGAATCCAAGTTGAGCAGCTTGGCGATATGCCCGCAACAATCGCAGCGGATCTTCTGCCAGATTCTCGGCAGAGACCATTCTGAGTCGTTTTCGCTGTAAATCCTCGTATCCGTGGAGCGGATCGAGTAAGTCCTTCTTGTGGGGATTGTACGCGATCGCATTTACCGTAAAATCGCGTCGTCGTAAATCATCTTCGAGCGTTTCGCCCACCTGAAGCGCAAAATCCGCTGTGCCCTGTTCAAACACGACACGGGCAATCTGTCGCTCTGCATCGAGGACGACGAATCCAGCCCGATAATGACGCGCGATTACTTGCGCCGTTTCCACTGCATTTGAGGGCAAAACGAAATCGAGGTCGAGATATTCAGAATGTCGATCGAGCAACGCATCTCGCACTGTGCCGCCGACTAGACACGCGGACTTGGGCAACCACTTTAAATCAAAGGGCCACGTTTCCGGGGATAGAGCGGACGAAACCAATGCCACGTTGCGATAATGTTCTAACTGCAAATTCACGCGTTTAGCTAACCTAGATCGAAGTCGTAATGTAACAAAAAAATCGAGTCGGAGAAAAGTTTTCCGCCGTTCGAGCGCAACATAAATCAACCTAATTTGAGATGATAAATTGAATGCGCCTGAGCTAGAGTAACAGAAAAGCAAGCTCGATCACGCCTACTCCCTCTATTGTGATGCAGAGGAACTAGAAACCATGTGTATTTGCGTAAATTGCCACTATGTCGATCGCTGCACTACCTACAATGCGGTCGAAGCTCAACATGAACAAGCTCATTTAACCGAAACGCCCGATTTTGAGGCGACCGAACCTACGATCAATGTAAATATTCGCGATCGTAGTGACTACATTGAAATGGAATGGGATGTGGTCGGCTGTCTTAGCTTTAAGGAAGAAAAAGGTAAGTGGGCAAAGCTCAGACCCGGAGAGTTAATCCCAACTTAACAAAAAGATCTGTAGATTCCGGATTGCACGATAGTCATTTGAAACCTGATTCGAGGGAATGTTAAGGGCAAAGAAAACCTTACTTCGCGCGAACCAGGTTTCAAGCTATGCGTTTTATTCGTCGTTCTTCGTGTCATGTCACCGCTGCAATTGCCGCATTTGGGCTTGCTGCTTTTCCCGCATTTGCTCAAGATGCCAAACCTGATGCGCCAAAACCCACCCTTGAAGTGTCCAACCGCCTTCAGGAAGCTCAGAATTTTTTCAATCAGGGTGAAAATCGGGTACGAGATGCCAAATATCGCGAGGCGCTAGAAGCCTTCAATCAAGCGATTCAGCTCAATCCGACGTGGGGGCGTCCTTACATCAGTCGGGGATCTGTTCGATCGAAGCTTGGAGATCACCAAGGCGCAATTCAAGATCTCGATCAAGCCGCGCAAATGAATCCCACTGATGCCATGATCTACGCTCATCGGGGCAGTGCGCGTTTTGGTTTGGGAGATACCGCCGCTGCGTTAACCGATCTGAATCAAGCGATCGTACTGAATCCAAATTTGGCAGCCGCCTATGTGAATCGTGGGTACATTCGGACTCAATCGCAAAGTTGGGATGAAGCGATCGCAGATTTTGATCAAGCCTTACGAGTCGAGCCGAAATTTGCGCCTGCTCTGGTGAATCGTGGTTTTGTGAAGCTACAGAAAGGCGATCGTCAAGCGGCGCTGAATGACTTAAACGAAGCGATTAAACTGCAACCGAATTCCGCTGAGGCTTTTGTGGCTCGCGGCACAATTCAGCACGAAATCGGAGAATCGGAAACTGCGATCGCGGACTTTTCCCAAGCGATTCGCCTCAAACCGACGCTAGCCGATGCCTATTACAATCGCGCTCAAGTGAATGCGAAACTCGGCTATCTAGAAGCGGCTGAAACGGATTTAACCAAGCTGGCAATGCTCACTCCGGATCGCGTGATCGTCTTTCACCAACGCGGCATGGTACGCGCAGCATTAGAGAATTCTGAAGGCGCGATCGCGGATTACAACCAAGCGTTGAAGCTCAATCCGAACTTTGCACCTGCGATTAAGAGTCGAGGAGATTTACGAGCGGCATCCGGTGACAAAGAAGGCGCGATCGCGGATTATTCGCAAGCGGTACAGATTCAACCGAATTTTGCAGCGGCACTGAGTGAACGGGCGGAATTGCGAGCGAAATTAGGCGATCGATTTGGTGCGACGCAGGATTTTAGTGCAGCCGTAGACGCAGATAGCAACAACCCGAATGCGTTCGAGAATCGAGGTGAAGCGAGAATGAACACTGGGGATCTGCAAGGCGCGCTCGACGATTTCAGCAAAGCGATCAGTCTCGATTCGAGCCGACCGAAAGCGTTTTATCACCGAGGAATCTTGCTCAAGCGCATAGGGAACCGGCAAAGTGCGATCATTGATCTTCAGAGAGCCGCCGATTTGTATTTGCAAAAAGGCGATGCAGAAGGATACCGAAACACCCTCGCTCAAATGAATTAGCGCTGGATCAATCTAAAATCGTGAATTGAGTCACTTCGGTAATCTGATTCACGATTTTTTACGATCGAGCAATTTCGCTCTCATAACTTCAATTATCGAATTTTCTCCTTGTTGCTCCAACTCATCTAGTAGTGAAAGCAAGTCCACAGTAGGCGGTACTCCAAGTTGCAGCGCTTCGAGGGTTTCTTTCTGAGCGAACACGGTTTCGGGTGTGCCTTCGAGTGCTAAGGTTCCGCGATCGAGAACAATTACCCAATCTGCCCAACGATACACCCACTCTAGATCGTGGGTTGCCATAACAATCGTGGTTCCAGTCGCGTGAATCGTTTCTAACGTTTGAGCAAGAGCGCGAGTGTGGAGTGGATCGAGATAAGCGGTGGGTTCATCGAGTAGCAGTAATTCAGGCTTCAGAACCATGACACCCGCGAGAGAGACGCGCTTTTTTTGCCCCAAACTTAGCTGGTGAATTGGACGATTTGCAAATTCAGTTAAGCTAAATTCGTTCAGCACTGGGTCGATCGCGGCTTCGATTTGTGATTCTTCCCAACCCAAATTGCATAAACCGTAGGAAATATCTTCGATTACAGTCGAGGCGATCACTTGCTGTTCGGGATTTTGGAAGACCAATCCGACTTTTTGCCGCAGTTCGATTAGAGATCGTCGATCGTACTTCAGCCGTTCTCCTTTCCAATAGATTTCGCCCTGCTGAGGTTCATACAATCCATTCGCAAGTAGAAACAAAGTTGTTTTACCGCAACCGTTCTGACCGATTAGAGCAATGCGTTTCTGATGTGGAATGTGCAGCGTCAAGTCTCGAATCACAGATTCGGATGTGCCTGGATACGTGTAGTGAATCGAACGAAATTCTAGAAGCATAGACTCAGGAGAAGCAGGAAACAGCCGAAACTTGCTTCGATCGTATAGCGTCGAGGAGTTTGATACCGCTGCGGCGACCAGACGCGAAACGTTCCATTAAAGCCCCTTGCAGCCGTTGATAATACAAATTGCTGATAGTTTTCCATTGTCTTGCGAAAAAGCTGACTGACCAAAAGACTCAAGCTATAAAACCAACGTCGATAAGTTCGATAACCGTTGCGAGAATGCTGTGCTGTCCAGAGTTCACTAGCAGTAGATAACAAGATGAAAATGAATCGGTACATTAATAGTAATAGTTCTGTTAGTATCTCTGGACATCTTAGCCGTCTCATCACTTGTAATATTTCTGTAAATGGAGTTGTCAACAACAAGAAATATAGACAAGAAACGGTTGCGATCGTGCGCGTAAAAATCAATCCTGCTTGCAACACTCCCTGCTGACTCAGATACAAGTAATACGAGCCGAGCGATAATCCAGATACGATATCTGCTTGAACTTGCGACTGCTCAGAGAGCGCGACTCCAGCAATTAACAAAGCTGGAATACTTGTAAGCCAAAAGCCGATCGCAACACTCAACATTCGCCCGTAAATCTTGCCAGGAATTCCGGCATAGCTCACAATCCAAACACTCATCCAGATCGCGATCGCAATTTGCACGATCGGACGAGTGATCAAAGCGAAGATCAGAACGATTCCCGCAAACAGTACTTTATGTTGAGGCGGCAATTGTCGCAGTCGATTTTGATAAGAAAACGTATCAATCCATAAGTGCATCGACTAACACGCTTGAGCAATCAAAGTACGATGGCGCGGAGAGTTACAAGTTAAGGTTGGTTGAGCAAAACCTGCTTGTACGATCGCATTTTCCAAATCCAACGCGAAATATTGATCCAAATACGGCTCTGTACTTTTAAGCAGAGTCAGAATGTAAGGCGGCATTTTGGCGTGAACTTCAGACTGTGGATTCATATCCATAATTGCCAGATGACCACCCGAACGAAGTAATCTTCGTGCTTCTTGGAGAATTGCGATCGCAGCTTCCTGTGGCAACTCATGAAACAGCAAACAAGCCGAAACCAAATCATACGAAGCCGTAGGTAAACCCGTCGATTCTGCCGCAGTGTGTAACCAGTGAATATTTTTACGGTCTTCGGTTCGATACTCTGCAACTGCTAGAAAATGGGGTGAAAGATCAACACCCGTTACCGTTGAATTCGGGAAAGTATCTTGCAGCGAAAATGTACTCATTCCCACGCTGCAACCGAAATCGATGATCTCTTTCGGCGCGGTTGAAATTTGGGACTTTAGAACATCGTGATAACTTTGGCGCAACCGTCGATCGCCATCTTTTCCCGCATCTTCCCAAATCCGGGCATGAACCGCATACGCTGCCACTTCCACCTCAGTTGCAGGTTCCCAAGCCAAATTCCCCGCTTCATACGCATGGAATGGACGTAAGTAATATTCGGGATATTCTAAATTCGGATTGTTGACTTTTTCAAATTCTCCTGACCAATCTCGCGCCTGCAAATCGGCAACAATTTTTTTCCAAGGAACCCCGATCGACTCAGCGCGCTTGATCATCATGTTGCGAGCGCGAACCCTTGCCAGATTAAATACAGGCGGAATCGATAAAATGCCGCTGACAATTTGAGAAGTCAGTCTAGGCTTGGTTTCGCGAGTTACTGTCATGGTTAAATTTTGGCTCTAATCAACATCCTTAATTCTACAATCAGCGATCGCTAGACAAATGTTGAAATTGGCGATACAAATGTTCTGAGAAAGATAAACAAATTTACTAGACGAGTGTGTGAATTCGTGATACAAGTGTTCTAAAATCCCTTAGTTATTTGTAATCCTCTCAGGAATTTATGGAACCCCTTACCGAAGCCCAACAACAACTCTACGACTGGCTGGTCGAATACATCCGCGAGCGCCAACACGCTCCGTCGATTCGGCAAATGATGACTGCGATGAATCTCAAGTCCCCGGCTCCTGTCCAAAGCCGCTTGGAGCATCTCCGCAACAAAGGCTACATCGGTTGGACAGAGGGGCAAGCCCGCACGATTCGGATTCTCAATCCGTTTCCGCAAGGTGTACCGATTCGAGGCGCAATCGCGGCAACGAGTTTGGTCGAAACTTTCCCAGATGTGGAAGTCGAATATCTCGATTTGTCGAATTTGCTCTTGAAGCCGAATCATTTTGCGCTGAAAGTGCGCGGTCACAGCATGATCGATGCCCTGATCGATGATGGCGATATTGTGATTTTGCATCCCGTGAACGATGCGAGAACGATTAAGAACGACACGATCGTTGCCGCACATCATCAAGGTAAAGCAACGCTAAAGTACTTTGAGCGCAAAGGCAGCAAGGTAATCCTCAAACCGGGCAACCCGAATCGCGACCTGTATCCGATCACTGAAGTTCCGGCTTCGGAAGTGGAAATTCAAGGCGTTTTAGTCGGCGTTTGGCGCGGCTACGGAAAAATCTAAGGTGAATCCTGGGACAGTCTTACAGGGTGTTCGATCGAGAAACTCAATTCGCGCTCGCTGTGCGATGATGGCTAACGTTCTCGATCGACGCTTCATCCCGTGAATATTCAACCCTATCTTCGAGTGTTTCAGAGTCGGAAAATGGCGGCTCTGATTCTACTGGGCTTCTCATCTGGTTTGCCATTCTATTTAACTGGAAAAGATCCGCTTCAGGCTTGGCTCACGAAAGAAGGGGTCGATTTGAAAGTGATTGCAGCCTTTAGCGTTGCGGCAATTCCGTATTCGCTCAAATTTCTGTGGTCGCCGTTTCTCGATCGCTTTGTGCCCCCGCTGCTCGGACGCAGACGCGGCTGGCTGATTGTGAGTCAGATTATTTTGCTGTTAGCGATCGGTTGGATGGCATTTCAAGACACCAGCCAGTTACAGCAAGTCGCCGTGAATTCAGTGGAAGTATGTCGGAATGAAACCGCATTCAGAGGCTTCTGTGAGTTTTGGAATACCCTCAAGGCGCTTTCGATTAGCCCGTTTTTCTTAGCAGCTTTGGTGGTTGCATTCTTTAGCGCGAGTCAGGATATTGTCGCGGATGCCTATCGAACAGAGGTTTTGCAGGAATACGAACGGGGTGCAGGCGCTTCGGTCTTTTTGCTCGGCTATCGGTTGGCGATTCTGGTCGCTGGAGCAGTCACCTTTTATTTAGCGGGCGTGATGCCTTGGCGATGGGTGTATGTGATCATGGCGTTACTGATGTCGATCGGGATTATCAGTTCACTCATTGCACCAGAACCGACAAGGCAAATTCGACCGCCCGAAACCCTGAGAGAATCGGTTGTGTTACCGTTTCAGGATTTCATTGGGCGAAATGGAGCCGGAAGGTCGATCGCAATTCTCGTGTTTATCGTGGTTTATCGACTCGGAGATTCCTTGCTGCGAAATGTGGCAACGCCGTTTTTGTTAGATAAAGGCTTGAAGTTTAGCCCCGAAGATTTAGCGACACCAAGAGCGTTAAGTATTGTAGCCGTGATTGTCGGGACGCTGGCGGGTGGGGCGATTATGACGCGGATTGGGGTGAATCGATCGCTGTGGTTTTTCGCTGTATTACAAGCAAGTGGGAATCTACTTTACGTTTTACTTGCAGAAGTTGGAAAGAATTTTCCAGTGATGATTTTGGCGATTAATTTAGAAAACTTCTGCGCGGGATTAGAATCAGCGGCGTTTGTGGCGTTTTTGATGGGATTGTGCAATCCGGGACTGTCTGCAACTCAGTACGCATTGTTATCGAGTTTGGCGGCATTTAGTCGTGATATTTTGGTTGCACCTTCGGGACAGTGGGCACAGTCGATGGGTTGGACAGCGTTCTTTTTGCTGACTGCGATTCTGGCGTTACCGGGATTATTGCTTCTGCCTCTTTTTGCACCTTGGAATGAGCGCAAGGCAGGTTAACTCTCTGATTCAAACGTTACGCCTTCGTAGAGATCTGCGATCGCCCATTCAATTTCGAGCGGTAGCTCCGCTTCCCGTAGGGTTCGCAGTTGGATCGATTGTGCATCGGCTCCATAATCTCGCAGTAGCCAGCCTTCGGATGTCTTCGTATGGTGTTCGATTTCAACCTGATATTGATTGATCAAGACATACTCTTGGAATTGAGGAACCGATCGATACATTTTGAATTTATCAGAGCAATCGTATCCTTGCGTGGACTTCGATAGCACTTCAACAATCAGACAGGGATTCGTGACTGTATCTCTTTGATCGTCGAGAAAGATCGGTGTTCCCTGAATTACCATCACATCTGGATAGGTATAAAGCTGATAGTCAGGAATCCATAACCGTAGATCGCCGAAAAAAGGTTCTGCCCCTTTTCCTCTTAGCGCATATTTCAGGAAAGCATATACATTTCCAGCAATCCGGTTGTGATCGATCGTTCCTCCGGTCATTTCGACAATTTCTCCGTTGCGATATTCACTGCGAAAGTCGGCTTTGCGTTCAAGCTCCAGATATTCTTCTGGGGTCACTTGCTTCACTTGCGTTTGCATGGTGCGCTCCTATGGGTGCGATCGAATCTTCAACTTATCATCTGTCTGATTTTTCGTGCGGCTGAACCTTTTAGAATAAAGGAGTGAATAAAATCAGCCAGCCATAGGATTATTTCATGGATATTGTCGAGTTTTTTCAACAGAGTGCGGGTAAATGGTCGTCGATGCGAACCAGTCACCATCTCGCGTTTAAGCAACAAGAAGGTGGAAAATCTACGATCGAGATCGAACTTTTAGATAAATCTGATCCAGCAGTGATTCAGCTTTGTGCGATGTACGAAGCTGACCCTGAAACAGCGTTGTGTGGAGCGCGTGTAACTTGGGACGGCACGATGGAATGGGATGAGGAAAAGCACGCCGGATCGACCGTGTTAGTGCCGATCGCTGATCCAGAAAATCCAATGCAAGGTAAATTGCTGCGAGAAATGGGTTACGCGGAGAAAGCTCCGGTGGCGGGTCGGTATGAGATGGCGGAGAATAACGAACTCACGCTGACAACGGAATATGACACGATGTATTCCAAAGAGCGGCTGTGGTTTGAAAGCCCGAATGTGCGGTTGCGCCACAGCATTTTGAAGCGGTTTGGCGGGTTTAGTATGGCATCGTTCTGTTCTGAAGTGAGAATGGGGGGCGTGAAGCCTGATGTACAAGCGGCGGATACCGCAACGGCGAATGGCTAGAGACGTTTAATGTTTGTAAATTGGCAAGCCCTCGGAATCAGAGAGATTTCGAGGGCGATTTTTTTAATATTCTGCAAGTTTTCTTTGAGATTGGAGATCGCTTGCTTTCTGACTCAAAATATTCTGAGCAATTCGATGCCATTCGCTCCGGAGTCTTTCATCCGTTTGACCTTGACTCAAGGGTTTGCCACGTCGATCGGGATATTTTCGATAGAATTCGTTATTCACTTGAGCAATAAAATCGTTGTAATTAATCCCAAGCTTTTGACATTCCGCTTCGTAGTCGAGCGCTTGAACCGCTTTAGGTTTCGGCAGCATTTTATCGACACTCGGAACGGATTTCGCCACATACGGAAAGACTTGCGGCACAAGCCAAATCAGACTGACGATCGCAAGAATCCAGAACAGCAGTTTGAGAATAAATTTGAAGATCCCAAAGACCGTGAATCGCACAATTCCGAACATTAAGCGAAATACAGCTTTTAGCGCCTTGTAAGTCCCTTTCATCAGTGCTAACGGGAGATCAAACGCGGCTTCAAACCAAGGACGCGGATAAGATCCGGTGGTCATCATGCTCGATCGATGATTCCGTTTACCTGCAAGCGCGACGGTTCCTGAATGCGTTGGGGGTGCAAGTTGGGGCTGTTTTGACGGAACGATCGCGGAGCGCGCTGAAGGCATGGCAACCGGAGCAACCATCGTAAGCGCATCTAACACTTCACGCGCCGAATGATAGCGATCGCTGGGTCGATTGCTCAACATTCGATCGATGACTTGGGCGAAGAGCGTCGAAGTATTGGTGTACTGTTTCCATTGGCAAGTGAGATCGCGCGGATTAAATAAAGACTGCGCCTCTCGTCCGGTGAGCAGAACAACGATCGTGACCGCCAACGCATAAAGATCGCTGCTTGGTTCTGCCTTGCCTTTGTGGAGTTGTTCGATCGGGGCATACCCCGGTTTGCCAACCAAGGTTTGAGCGGAATGAACCGCCTGAGTAGCAGCCGCTTTTACGACTCCAAAATCAATCAGAACAGGCTTTTGATCCCGCTCTCGCAAGATAATATTGTCGGGTGAAATATCGCGATGCACAATGCCCGATCGGTGAATATATTCCAAGACAGGCAAAAGCTGTTGAAGCAGTTGAACGGCTTCTAATTCGCTAAATGTGAGGTGTTGATTTCGCCGATCGTTGAGTAGTTCCTCATAAGTCTTACCTTCCACATAGTCCTGCACCAAGAACAGCAGGTCATGATTCTGCGTTTTGACCTGAAACAGTTCGCGAAATTGTGGAATCTGAGGATGTTGGAGTTGATGGAGAACTTTCGCTTCGCGCGTAAAGAGTTCTTCGGCTTTTTGGGCGTGTTTTGAACCTTGGGACTGCGGATCGAACTCCTTGAGGACGCAGACTTCGTTGAATCGATTGGTGTCTTGTGCCAAATAGGTACGTCCAAAGCCGCCTTGTCCCAAGACTCGTTGAATCCGGTAGCGATTTTGTACGATCGTGCCATCAGGAAGCGGTAAACCCATAACGCAGTGGAGGTAATGACGCTGATCAACTGTATCACTGGATCTCAGATTGAGCAGATTTACTAAGACGCTTTTTTGAGCGTCAACAGGGACTAGAATAATCTCACTGTTGATCGCCAAAATTCCGTGAACCGTCGAGAACTTCTGAAACTATTGGGTCAAGCATCGGGCGGCTTAATTGCAGCAAGCGTTTTAGGTGGCTGTCAAGCGAAGGCAATGGATCTCTTATTCTCGCTTGATCCGAATGCGCCGCTTCCCGATCACTTGATTACGCCGCTCGACGAGTTTTATATACAGTCGTATGCCCTGGCATCTCAGGTCAATGCGGAAAAATGGAAACTAAAGATTGGCGGGGAAGTGAATCAGCCGATCGTGCTAACGATGCAAGATATTCTGAGCGCACCGCAGGAAGAGTTTTACTTGACGATGGAATGTATCGGCAATCCAGCGGGCGGGAATTTGATCGGAAATGCACGTTGGACAGGGACTTCGCTTTTACCGTTTTTGAAACGAGCGGGCGTGAAATCAAGGGCGATCGAGTTTGCGATGAAGGGCGCAGATTGGTACGAAACGACGCTTCCTGTGGCAGAAATCATGCGTCCGGATGTGCGACTGGTGCATCGGATGAATGATGAACCGTTGACCGCTGAACATGGCTATCCGGTGAGGATTTTGATCCCTGGACATTTTGGGCAGAAGCAGCCGAAATGGATTGTCGGGATTGACGCGATCGCGAAAACGAAAACCGGATTTTGGGAAAATCAAGGCTGGTCGAATACGGCTGAGATTCCAACCCATTCGCTGATGAAGCAAGTGCAAGATTCGCGAGTCTGGAATAAGCAAAATCAAGTGACACTGACGCGGGATAAATGGGGTCAAGGCGTTTTGTTGGCAGGTGTTGCGTTGGATCGATCGACTCCAATTAAGACGATTCAGATCAGCACTGATAACGGTTCTACTTGGGAAACTGCGGAACAAAATCGCCCAGAATCGCCGCACGAGTGGACACTATGGCGCTATCCCTGGAGGCCGAATCAAGCTGGAAAATATACCTTGTTAGCGCGTGCAACTTCGGAGCGGCAGCAACAAGCGATCGACGATAAGGATGGCAAAGACGGCAGTGCTGGAATTTTGCGAATCCAAACCACGCTAGAAGCTTAGGACTTGTTCGCCATACGATTCGTTCTGAATGTCACATTTGACCCTTCTTGCGTTTGTTCTAAGACCAATAATGGGGTCGGTTTTGCATTCTGATCCCATCGCATATTGGCGATTCTGCCTTGGATCGCAGGTTGCCAAGTATCGTTTTCGTGGGTGGGACTGAGAAAGGTTTCAAAGCAATCGATGATTTGATTAATCGTTACTGATGTGGGCTGAGTCGGGAGCTTGAGAATCTTGATTTGAATTCGGAATAGAACTCTAGTCGATTGTGCTGCTTCGCCTGTCTTGTGCAGCACATCGAAGATTTCATCGACTTGGCGACCTGTGCTGGCAATCCCGATTTCGCCTTGATTTGCTTGAGTTGGGCGCAATGCCATTGTGATTTTGTCTTTGACTCTAATTTTGATTTGATTGACGATCGCGAAGTGAAACACTTCTTCCGCCATTCGCATCCGCAAATAGTCTAAGTTGAATTCGCGCGAGTGAATCAAATCGGGATTGCGTTCCATTTTCCCGATCGTTTCGACTGCATACTTCAGCTTCTTCTGGTATTCACGATTTTTGAGAACCTCAAATTTCACTTGCTTCTTCAGCTTGTTGGCTTGGAGTGTGGAGAGGATTCCTAAGACAATCAGCAGCAAAAAAAGCCCACCCGAAGTCATCATCCAAACATTTGTCCCAGTTTGAGCTGATGGATTGGATGCGGGCTGGGTTTTGACGGGTTTAGCAGCTTGAGCAAGCAGCGGGGAGGAGACTATTTGAAGCGACATAGGGCATTTTCAGGGCAAGATCGTTCGTTTTCAGAGTTCCCAGATGAAACAATGAATGTTTACGTGAATTTTGCAAAATGAGGAAATTAGAAATGAAATTGCTCGCTAGCTTCGCTGCACGGAGTGTTCGCGCTTCTGATTTAAAGTCGATTCGATTAATCGCGACTGATATGGATGGCACATTGACGATCGATCAAAAATTCACGCCTCAGTTATTGCAAGCGTTCGATCGATTGAATCAAGCAGGAATTGCAGTGCTAATTGTCACGGGGCGATCGGCGGGATGGGTGAGCGGATTGGCGCATTATTTACCGATTGTTGGTGCGATCGCAGAAAATGGTGGACTGTTTTATCAGGGTGAAACTCAAGAATTGCTGATGTCGATCGCGGATTTAAAATTGCATCGTCAGAAGTTAGCGGAAGTATTTTTGGAACTGCGATCGTATTTTCCTCAAATTCAAGAATCAAGCGACAACATTTTTCGTCTAACCGATTGGACATTTGATGTCGCTGGATTGAACACTTCAGATCTCAAACAGTTAGATGTGCTGTGTCAGAAGAACGGTTTTGGGTTCACTTATAGCAATATTCAATGTCACATCAAGTTAGCACAGCAAGATAAAGCACAAGGACTAATAAAGACCTTAAACAATCACTTCTCGCAGTACGAGTTAGAACAAATTGCAACGATTGGCGATAGTCCGAACGATGAAAGCTTATTTGATTCGGCTCGATTTCCGATGTCGATCGGTGTTGCTAACATTCAGCATTATCAAACTCAACTGAAATATCTACCGACTTACATCACTGCTCAACCCGAAGGCATGGGATTCTGTGAATTCGTCGATGCGGTGCTGGCGGTACACTAAAAGAGGCAAGACAGGAAATTAGGCAACTATGGAATCTTCAACTTCGATCGCAACTCGTGTCCGCAACTTTTTGATCGTGATCGCCGCGATCTCGCTTTCGATCGCGATGGTTTTGGGACTCCGAACCCAGACGACAGGCGTTTCGCTGAATGAAATGTCCGCCGCTTCTACGCCCTTAGAAGTCGCCCTAACCAACGGCAAACCGACGCTAATGGAGTTTTACGCGAATTGGTGTACAAGCTGTCAGGCAATGGCTCCAGAGTTGAAATCGCTCAAGGATAGTTACGGAGATCGTATTAATTTCGTTATGCTCAACGTCGATAACGAAAAGTGGCTTCCCGAAATTCTGCACTATCGCGTCGATGGCATTCCCCACTTCGTTTACATGGATCAGAAGGGAACTGCGATCGCTCAAGCAATCGGGGAACAACCTCGATCGATTGTGGAAGAGAATCTTTTAGCTTTGTCTGCTGGTACAGACTTGCCGCACGGACAAACTATTGGGCAAACCTCAGCGTTTTCGTCTCCGGTTGAAACCAAACCGAGCGATCCGCGTGGTCATGGTAGCCAAGTTGTTGAAAAATCTTAGTTGCGCCACTTGATCGAGCAACCAACCGGATCAGTAGAAACAGGCGAGATCGGTTGCCGATTGAGTAAAGCCGCGATCGCATTTCTCAAGTACGGAACTTTCACCGCGCTGGAATTTTGAGCATTGTCATCGATCGCGCCTGCATACTGCACAATTCCTTTTTGATCGAGCAGAAACACATGAGGCGTTTTGGATGCCTTGAATGCGTGCGCTACATCCTGATTCATGTCACGCAAATACAAAAAATTCAATTGATGCTCTGCTGCAAACGTCTGCATCTTTTCGTAACCATCTTCAGGAAATTGCTGCTCATCATTTGGATTGATGCCGATTAATATCACGCCTTGGGATTGCACTTCAGTCTGAAGCTGCTTTAAGCGATCGAGATAAAGTTTGACATACGGGCAGTGGTTACACATGAAAACAACTGCGATCGCGCTCTGGCGATCGAGATACCGCGCTAAATGGTGAATGGCTCCATCTGTACCGGGAAGCTCAAAATCAGGTGCGTATTGACCGATCAGTGGACTGTCCATAAGGATTGAGAGTGTAACAACTGAAACGCTTTGTCTCTCCAGTTATAGACCAGCTTGCCCAAAAAGCTAACATTTTGGATTGCAAAAAACCACCGAAATTCGTTCAGCCTGCTTAATGGCAGTTCGACAAAGCTTTGCGCTTCGTTTTAATCGGCTTCTGCCCCCTAAATCCCCCATTCTGGGGGACTTTAAGCCAAGAATCCAGTTCAAAGTCCCCCAGAATGGGGGACTTAGGGGGCTTCCCGGATTCAGCATCGAAGCAAATAATTTCTGTTGGGCTGACATCAAATTAATCATTCACCGTCGCAGTGCAATCAATCTCGACCAACAAATCTTTAGGCAATCGTGCGACTTCCACACATATCCGAGCAGGCGCACTTTCTTCCTCAAAGTACTTCGCATAGACCGCATTCATTGCGGCAAAGTCATTGATATCTTTTAGAAACACAGTCGTCTTCACCACATTCGCCATCGACGAACCCGCCGCTTCTAAAATCGCCTTCATGCTGGTTAGAGCGCGCTCGGTTTGCGCCACGACATCTCCCGCCCCTACAATCTCCCCCGTCTTCGGATCGAGCGAAATCTGCCCTGCGACAAATACTAATCCTTGAGCAACGATCGCTTGATTGTAAGGGCCTACCGGAGCCGGAGCCGCATCAGTCCGAATAATTTTCTTCATAGCTTTGGACGCATTCCATAATTTCTGTACTGTAAATAATCGTGCAAAATGAGATCGTGATCAAAACATAAATTCTTCGGAATCTCCCAGACATTGATCACTCGCACATTTTTCGCATCGTCTCCGGCTTTCGGATCGCCTGTTGCAGCAGCGATGTAGGTAATACTCATCGTGTGTTGTCGCTCGTCGCGATTCGGATCAGAATAAACTCCGAGCAGATCCACGATTTCGATTTCGAGTCCGGTTTCTTCGATCGCTTCATTGTGCGCTGTCGTTTCGGCTGAATTCCCGTAGTCGATAAATCCGCCAGGAATCGCCCAGCCATGCGGCGGATTTAGGCGTTCGATTAATACGATCGGGCGATTAGGTCGATCGATGAGTTCAATGATGATATCGACCGTGGGAGCGGGATTGCGATGAGCCATAAATAATTACGATTTCCGAACTAATCTTGATTCTTCTTTCGACAGATTTTGTCGTTTTCGCTCTATGGTACAGTGCGTTCAATCTTCTCCTCCCGTTTATTCTATGTCTTTGAAACGATCGAGCGGCGTTTTGCTGCATCCCACCTGTTTTCCCGGTCGATTTGGGATTGGTGAACTCGGAGCCGAGGCACATCGGTTTATCGAGTTCTTGGTGCAAAGTGGTCAGCAATATTGGCAAGTGTTGCCATTGGGCCCAACTGGGTATGGAAATTCGCCGTATGCGTCATATTCGTCAATGGCGGGGAATCCGTTGTTGATTAGCTTAGATGCGTTACGCGATCGTGGATTGCTAGAAGAATCAGACTTTGCCAATCTGCCGGAATTCTGGGTGAATGGCGTGGATTATGATCGGGTTTATGCGTTCAAGGCTCCCTTGTGGCGAAAAGCTTCTGAAGCATTCAAACACCATGCCTCTGAGCAGCGAGAATTTGCTGAGTTTTGTACCAAGAAAGCATTCTGGCTAGAAGACTATGCGCTGTTCATGGCATTGAAAGAAGAGAATGGCGGCAAAAGCTGGTATGAGTGGGAACCAGAACTCATGCAGTTTAAACCGGACGCGATCAAAGATGCCCAAGTTCGCCTAAGAAACGAAATCTACTACCAAAAATATCTCCAGTTCGAGTTCTTCCGCCAGTGGATGAAGCTCAAACAGCACGCGAATGAAAACGGCATTCAGATCATTGGCGACATTCCCATCTACGTCGCTCACGATAGTGCCGATGTCTGGGCAAACTCAGAGAACTTTCGGCTTGATCCTGAAACGGGCCATCCTGAACTGATGGCAGGGGTTCCACCAGATTACTTTAGTGAAACTGGACAGCTTTGGGGCAACCCTATCTATGATTGGGACTATCTCGAAAAGACTGACTTCAAATGGTGGATACAGCGCTTTGAAGCCATGTTAGATCTGGTCGATTGGATTCGGATTGATCATTTCCGAGGTTTCCAAGCTTACTGGGCAGTGCCACAAGGCGAAGAAACAGCAATCAATGGCAACTGGGTCGAAGCACCGGGAGATTTGTTTTTCGAGATGCTCGATCGTAAACTCGGCAAGCTCCCAATCCTAGCCGAAGACTTAGGCGTAATTACTCCCGAAGTCGAAGAACTTAGAGATAAGTTTGAATTCCCTGGTATGAAGATTGTTCATTTCGCTTTTGGTTCTGATTCGGGTAATCCCTATCTCCCGTTTAACTATTCGCGCAACTGTATCGTTTACACCGGAACACACGATAACGATACAAGCATCGGCTGGTATGAAAAACTCTCGGACTATGAGCGCAATACCTTAGAAAGCTATCTCGGCTGTATTAGTCATCAAGGCATCCATTGGGATTTAATCCGCTTGGCGATGAGTTCGGTTGCAGTGTTATCGCTCATTCCGCTTCAAGATCTGATGGGTTTAGGCACAGAAGCGCGAATGAATGCACCGGGTCAAGCAGAAGGGAATTGGGGCTGGCGTTATCGATCAGAGATGCTGAGTGATGAAATTCGCGATCGATTCGCAAGCCTAACGCATCTATTTGGACGTGCCCCGCAAGGAAAGCATTCAGATTAATGCAAAATCCCTACATCTCGCAGTTTCGGTAGTGGTCTAGACCTGTGGGTATCCTCGCTGCAATCCTCACTGCTGATAGGTTCTGTAAACCTGATCCACAGGTCTAGCGCATCACCGATTATGATGTATCAGGTTGGGAATCGACGATCGCCAAAATCTTCAAATCCCCGCCGTCCAAATATATCAATGCTCAAAGTAGCTCTCGATTTTTGGATTTGACTCGATCGTAAACTTCCTCCATCACAGCAATGAACGATTGATCCTTGTTCCAGAACGGCGGAAAATCTCCCTGCTTCTTCACTAAAATGCCCGACACGCTGCTTTGAGGAGGACGTTCAATCTCTTTCGGTAACGATTTGCTGCCTTGCCAAAATTCTTTCAGCGTTGTTTGGGTTGGGACAGGTTGAATCCCAGGGCGAGTGTAGAACGACTCAACAGAATGCGGTGAAGTGGATTGGCGATCGAGTTCGCTGGCAAGGGCTTTCCCAAGCGGTGTTTTTGCTAGTTCAGCCTGTAAAGTTGTACGAGAAATTCCTCGCAGTTCAAACAGCAAAAAGGGATCTTGATCTAGCTCAGCGGCAATCCGATAGTATACGCCTGCAATGTGTTTACAAGGGTTACTGTAGTCAGGGCAAGAGCATTCCGTGTGAAAGTCTTTTTTCGATTTGGGCAATAGATTCAGATTCAGTTGTGCGAAGGCATCTTCGATGTTGTCGGGCATCTCATTCAACAATAGTTTAGAGATGAAACTAGCTTTTGAGGCAATGTATGCGATCGCGGCTGTCCAATGCGCCTGACTGATCGGATGGATCACAATTTCTGTTTCGTAAATGGGTTCTGTGTGGACACCAAAATAGGGATTCACGTTGCCGCGAACTTCAGCCACGATCGTGCCATCGGTGATCGTCAGTTTGCGAATACGATCGTTGTTTCGATAGGATCTCCCTCGACTCAAACGCCCCGCATCTGTGAACCGCTCCAGTGCTTCGATAAATTTATTGCCCCACCATGTTTTAGAAAGTTGTGCCATGAGTGTTAGTCCAAAATCGTACTGCGATTGAGCGTGATTAATTGTTTGAACGCTTCGTTATTCAGTTCGGTCAGCCAAGATTCATCAGAACCGACGATCGCGCTTGCGAGTTTCTTTTTATCTTCGATCATTTGATCAATTCGTTCTTCGAGTGTTCCGAGTGCAACGAATTTATGCACGAATACATTCTTTTTCTGTCCGATGCGAAAAGCGCGATCGGTGGCTTGATCTTCAACGGCTGGATTCCACCAGCGATCGAAGTGAAAGACGTGATTCGCTTTGGTTAGCGTAATTCCGACTCCACCTGCTTTAATAGATAGGATGAAGATTGAAGGTTCTGTGTCTGGATCTTGGAACTCTGCAATCATCTTTTCGCGTTTCGATCGAGCAGTGCCACCATGCAGATAATAGGTTCGATAGTGTTGATGTTTCAGGTACTTTTCGAGTGCGGCTCCGATTTCTGTAAATTGCGTAAAGACGAGGATGCTTTCTCCTTCCTCGATCGCTTCTTGAATCATTTCGCTGAGGCGTTGCAATTTGTGCGATCGCTCTGGGGAGAATTCACTGTCATCTTGAAGAAATTGCATTGGATGATTGCAAATCTGTTTCAACTTCAGCAGTGTTGCTAACATCATTCCCTTGCGCTGAATCCCTTCTACTTCGTTTAACTGCTTCAGAATATCTTTTACAACCGCTTCGTAGAGTGAGGCTTGTTCTTTGGTGAGATTGCAGTAGAGTTTTTGCTCCACCTTGTCGGGTAAATCCTGAATGATGGCAGGATCAGTCTTCACGCGCCGTAGGATGAAGGGTTCGACGAGTTGCTTTAAGGTTGCAGATTTAGTGCGATCGTTGTTCTTCTGAATTGGAATTTCAAATGATTTACGAAACTGTGCTTCTTTGCCTAAATAGCCAGGATTGAGAAAGTTGAAAATCGACCACAAATCCAAAAGACGATTCTCGACAGGTGTTCCGGTCAGTGCGAGACGATGCTGGGCAGGAAGTTTAAGAACCGCTTTTGTCTGTGCTGCGGACGGGTTTTTGATGTTCTGGGCTTCATCAATGACGATCCGTTGCCAAGTGACAGCGGTGAGGAATGTGATATCTTTGCGAATTAGAGTGTAAGAGGTGATCACGACATCACAATCTGCGATCGCTTTTTGAAAAGCTTCAAACGTTTGAGCGCGATCGCTGCCGTGATGGAGATGCGATCGTAACTGTGGTGCAAACTTCTCGATTTCTTTCTGCCAATTTCCCAGTACAGAAGTCGGAGCAATTAATAACGTGGGTGGAATCTGAGCGGTCTTTTTTCGAGTTTTGGGCAAGGCTTCGCGCTCTTGAACAAATCGAGCAATTACCTGAAACGACTTTCCCATGCCCATATCGTCTGCAAGACAGCCATTCAAACCTAAGCTTTCAAGATAATGCAGCCAAGAAACTCCTCGCTTTTGATAAGCTCTCAATGTTCCATTTAATTGCTTTGGATCAGGCAGAACTTCAAGTTGGCTCTTATCATTCAACTGATTCAGCATCATTGATAAGGTTGAATCCTGCACGACTTCTAGTTCAATCCCATTGCTTCCTTCTGCGGATAGCTTGATCAGATCCATTAAGCTCAGTTCTGGGTTTTCACTCCGATGTTTTTTCCAAAACTCCAGCATTTGCTGCATTTTACTGCGATCGAGTTGAATCCATTGCCCTCGAAATTGCACTAAATCCGCTTTCGACTGGACAAGTTGTTCCCATTCTTTTGGACTGACTGTTTCACCGTTAATGGATAGCTCATACTGATAGTCAATCAAAGTCTCAGCTGAGAAGTAGCTTTTACTTTTACCACTGCCACCCAATTTACGACCTTTTGCCTGCATTCGGACTTTTGCCCGTCGCCACCCTTGCGGAGTCCACCAAGCTGGAACAATCACTTTATAACCTGCATCTTCTAGCACCCAAGCCGTTTCTTGCAAAAAAGTAGTGGCATCTTCCACACTCAGCAAGATTTGAATCGGCTGATCGGTTTCGAGTCCTGCCCAAAGTTTCGGATAGATGCGAGCCGCATATCCCAATTGCATTAATAGCTGTTGCTCAAAGTCTTGCCCGAATTGTTTCAGCAAAGTTTTACGTTTCGCAGTTCGAGCGTTCCAATAGTCCTCTAACGGCACTCGAACCGATGGATCTTGTCGAGAAGCCGCTTGAAATTCAAGTATCCAAGGGTCTTTCGCGTCTTGAGGAGATTGAAGCGCAAAACAAAGATGAAAGAGATATTCAGTTTGACTTTGAGCAATCCGATTTCGCCAGTTCTGCCAGTGTTGATATTGTTCTAAGCTATAGTTTGCTGGAGCAATTGACGACTTGAAACAATCATTGATTAAAGTATTTGCAATCTGTTTCTCGAATGTGGCAGGAATCGGAGTGCGTGTGATGATTTCGTGGAGCAGGACTTCTGAGAAGTGGCGGAGAAGTGTCATACGATCGCGCATTTGATTCTGAGCCGGACGAGCCTGAAATCCAACTGCACACAGTAACGGCATTCGCTCCACACAGTGCCCTAATTCAGATTCATAGTCTGTTGAGAGGATCTCCCACCCTGGATAAACTTCAAACGTTGGAGTTGCCTTGCTCTTTCGCTTTGGGACAGAGAGCGATCGATACTTCAAGGCAGGAATATAACGATCGTTGAGTATCGTATGCTTAAAAAACTGTGTGTAGTGATACCAGAACAATAAATCTGCTCCAATCTGCACTTCTACTAAATTGTGCAGCGCTAAGAAATGCAACTCATTTAGCAGTTTAATCACCTGGGAAAGCGGACAGCAGTAGCCATGAACGATCCAATACTGCCAATCCCAAGTTTCAGGCTGGTCAACTTCGAGATAACGAGCGAGTTCAGGCGAAGGGCAAGGCTTCTCGGTGCTAGGTAGCAGAAAGAAGACAGGAGAGATCGAGTGAGATGTGATGGATAGTCCGAATTCTTGTGATAAAAATGTCGCTAAAGGCTTCTCTGCTAAATGATGAGGGTGCAGCCAAGGCTGGGATTTTAGTGGTTTGAGCTTCTCGATCGTTTCTACCCACAGGTAAAAATTGCCACCCTGCACAAAGTCAGTCGAGTCATCTGGAATCCAAGCACCATGTAGAATGTGCATTATCTTCACACCAATCGCTGATTTGACTTTACCAAAGCCTCGCAGAATCGCCCGTTTTTTTCAAGCGATCCGATTTCTAGAGCAGAAAGTAAGCCTGCTTCCATCTCTAAAAATTAATAAAAACCGCAAAATTGCTCGAATGTGAAAGGGTGCGATATTTTGAAAACGATAAGTCTTTCAAAATAAACTGTGACTCCGACTTTTATCCGTCGAACTTCCGCCCATTCTTCGCCCGATTACATTCTGTCGCTAACGGCTGAAGAAAGATCTCGATCGCGCTTTCTTTTCCAAGCCGATGACGGACGAGAAATTTACCTGAACCTACCCAGAGGCACAACGCTACGAGATGGCGACTGGTTAGAGTCAGACGAAGGCGAATTTCTCAAGATTCAAGCCAAACCCGAACCTGTTCTAACCGTGACTACTTCAGCATTGTTAGATCTATTACAAGCAGCGTACCATTTAGGAAATCGCCACGTTCCACTAGAAATTACAGATACGTATCTCAGACTGTTACCTGATTCTGTTCTACAAGATCTACTAGAGCATCGTGGACTAGAAATCAAATCCGAAACGGTTCCATTTCAACCCGAATCCGGTGCATATGGACACGCTCACTAATTCAGCACTGTTACGACTGTTGCAGTTAGCAAGCCCGGCTTTACCCGTCGGTGCATATAGCTATTCAGAAGGATTAGAAACGCTGGTTCATACGGGCGTGATCCAAACCGTGAATGATCTAGAACATTGGATCATGCAAGAATTGCAGTATGGAGCGGCTCGATTAGAAGCGGCGATGTTAGTGAGATCGCATCGCGCCACGATCGCACAAAATTTCGATCAAGTCCTCTACTGGAATCAGTGGTTTACCGCTGCACGAGAAACCGAAGAACTACGATCGCAAAGTCTCCAAATGGGCGGATCGCTTTTACGATTATTCCGATCGCTCTACCCCGAACCGATTCCAACTTTCGAGGACGGGTGTAATTTCGCGATCGCGTTCGGGCTCGTCGCCGCACTTTGGCAAATCGATGAATCTACAGCACTTTTAGCGTATCTCCACAGTTGGGCGACGAATTTAGTGAGTGCAGGCGTGAAGCTGATTCCGCTCGGACAAACCGCAGGGCAGCAGCTTTTATTGAAATTGGGCGAAGCGATTGGGGAAAGTACGATCGCTGATCTGGCGGATTCTGAGATTGAGAGTTGTGGATGGGGATTGTCGATCGCCAGCATGGCTCATGAAACTCTTTATAGCCGTTTATTTCGGAGCTAAACTGAATGAATTGAAATCGTACTGGGCTGGGAGACAGAAAAATGACGATCGCAGAACAGATCTACACCATTGCCAAGAACCTCCCCCCAGATCAAGCAAGCGAGATTCTAGCTTTTGCTGAGTCCATTCGCTCTAAGCACTCGACTAGCATCGACTCTGAATTACCGAACGAGCAAGTGATCTCGTCGCAAACTTGGGCAGACCTTGTTCGCTCCTTGGCTGGAACTTGGGCGGAAGACTTTCCAACTTTAGAGGAAATTCGTGCTGAAGAAGGACAAGATGTTTTACGGGAGAGCCTTTGAATGTATGTTCTGGATACAAATACGTTGATCTATTACTTCAAAGGTCAAGGACAGGTTGCTCAAACTCTTGGGAATATTTCCCCTCAAGAAATTGCGATTTCTACGATCGTCTTTTATGAGTTGCAGGTTGGAATTATAAAATCGACATCACCTGCAAAGCGCCAAGCTGCAAGTCCTTACGGTTGCAGCGTTTTCACCGTGAGAACTTGCGGCGGTGTTGCATCAGGCGGATAGAGAAAATCAAACTGCACTAAACGTCGTTCTTGGGGTTTCATCTGTAAGGTAATCAGCGGATCGCCTTGTTGACCGCGCTGTTGCACCAAATGAGCATAGTAAGTTTGGGGCAACCCTCGATCGTCGTTGTATCTCAGTCGCACTGTTCCGCGAAAGTTCATCTGTGTTCCTGGAGGCTGCAAAAAGCGCAATCCTGATTGAGTATCGTCACGCTTCAGAGGTGTCTCAACCGTAACAACAACGGTTTGATCTTGATCAGTCGTGTTCTGCAAAGGCATTGTTAGACTGTACTGAATTGCATAGTTTCCATGTGCTTGATAAGCAGTGTCAGGATAGCGACGAATCAGCTTTGCGCTTTGATTTTGGTTTGTGCCTAATGTGCCGCGATTCAAGGTGGCTAAACCGTATGAGAAGCCTTTTCCCGGCTCAGGAGTTGCGAGAGAATCGCGATCGCGATCGACAATCCGCCCATTCCATTGAGAACCAACTGCAACGCCCGCTACTCGTCCATAGATTAAATTCCCTTCGGTTTGCTCGATCGGCGTTGGCGTTTTGTCACGAGGCTCTGAAACATTCGCTGTATTTAACAACGTTTGCCATTCTTCTACAGTCGGTTCGCGCTCGGTTCCATCTGGATTTTGCTTTGCAAACATTCCCAAGCTTGCAAGATAGACCTTTCCAGTGCTGCGGAGTCTCATCAAGCTCGATCGACCATTGAGCGGCGGTGTTAATGGCTTCACGGGAATCGGCAAATTTAGCAACATCCGACTTTCTCCAGGCGGAATCACAACCTGAGCCGGAAAGATATCTTGCCGTAGTCCGCGCAACACTTCACCTACTGCACGACTTCCGGGGCCTGAGAACGTTTTGCCATCATCGTTTTCCACAACAGCAGGCAGGGGAATAAAGGGTGCATCCGGTTGGCTGAGATAACTGGCGGCTTGAAGAATGTCGATCGTTACGGGTTCTTTGCCTGGATTGTTCGCAATCACTCCAATGTAAAGCGTTCTTAAATCTGTCGGCGTAAGTGCTTTGGCAATGTGATGTGCGAAGATGTCAAAGCGTCCTGAAAAGAGTTGATTGAGGTGAGCGGTGGGAACTTGCTTTCCAGCAGGTGGAAAGGTTGAAAGTAAAACTCCCTCAGTTTGCACCACTTCGGGACTGTTGCTATTGAAAACTAACACTGAATCTAACTCACCCGGAAGAACGCGCATTTCTTGAGGCTGCACGATCGTTTGTGGCTGAGGTTTGGGAGCTGGCGAGGGAGTTGCTTGTGACAAGATCAAACTGGAGAGAAGCGACAACATAGAGAAAGGCAAAATCGGGAGCGGTGACAATCATACCGAAAAAGGGCAGTGCAAATCTTATCGAAATCTTGCTGAACCTCGTGACCCTATAAACAAACTGGTATGGATTCGATAAGAAAATTTTGTAGCAAAAACTACAGTTTTTAGTTCTTGGGCTTGTCAGTTACGGTAATCTGGCATTAGTTCAAATTGAGCCTGATATGAGAAAGTTTTACCGAGTGAGGAGATATAAGGTTCCGCTGTATCATCGATTCCAGTCTTTCTTTGCTCGATCGACAAGCATTACTCAACCTCATTTTTCCTATTATCAAATCTTTTGTTGCTGGCTCGGCAGCTTTCTCAGCATTGCAGCGCTAGCTTATCTCTCTGTACACACAAACTATCCTTTGATTGCGGCTCCATTTGGAGCAACGGCGGTGATTCTGTACACGCTTCCAGATAGCCCACTGGCTCAACCCCACAATGTGATTTTGGGCAACTGCATCGGTGCGATCGTGTGTGTCACCTTTGTCCAATGCTTCGGAACGGCTCCTTGGGTGATCGCTCTGTCTGTTGCGACCGCAATCAAGTTAATGCAGTTGACCAAAACTTTGCATCCTCCAGGTGGCGCAGTCGCGTTGGTGGGTGCGATGACGGGTGCGTCTTGGTCTTATCTCTTTGTCCCTGTGTTCGCTGGATCAGTAGTAATGGTGCTTTGTGCTGCTGCATTTAACCATGTCGGAAAAACATATCCAAAACGTTGATTTGGCGAGTCAAACTATTTCTGTCGCAACAGCTTTTGATAGAACTCTGATTTGAACGAATCAATTTCACGCTGCATTTCCTCATCACCGATCAATCCTTTCTGATGCGATCGCAGTAAGTTGAACAGCGTCAAAACAGCATTACCCTCGACAATCCCGCGAAATACGAGAAAGTCAACCTCATCTACAAAATCCATGTTTTTCACCTCAGCTCAGTGCTGCTAATGATTTGATACGTTTTCTGAGGGATGCAACGGTGGAATGAAGTAGGGATAGAAGCGCGGTTGTCGAGGATTGCGGTAATTTTTGCGATCGCGCTCCACTCCCTGCCGATTGAAAATTACCAGTTCACAGCGCTGATTGATGGCGAGATTCCGCCCGTACTCAATTGCTTCTTCCTGGGTGTCAAAGATGGCAGTCGCGCGATTGCTCCCTTCTTTCTTGACTGCCCACCCTTCAGGATGAGGAACAATATATTGGTGTCGTTTTGGCATAGTTCCAGAGTGCGATTACTGATAACTGAGTTAATCTGCTGAAACTAGGATGCCCACGATCGAGGAGTGAGACGCGATCGAGAAGTGAGTTCACCAAACTGCCCCCGATTCGGTCTGATTTTTGGCGAATGGTACGATCAGCCGCGCGATGAAGGGGTATTGCTGTTGCAGGGTAAAGCGCAATTGATGTATGAGGATGGAAATACGATCGGGCTTAAAGCTGGCGATTATCTGTTGATTTCGGCTCATCAGCGTCATCGCGTCAGCTATATCAGTTCTAATCCCACTTGTATTTGGTTAGCCATTCCTACTGCGTTGAGAAAAGTGATAATCTAATGTGAGCTTCCATTGATCTTCAGTCAAGTTTTTGATAGATTTTAGGTCAACTTCATGAAAGTTAGCGCCTTTCAGAGATGCCCCTTGGAGATCAGCACCTTCAAGATCAGCACCTTGAAGCTCTGCGCCACGAAGCTTAGTTCCTTTGAGTTTAGCCTGTTTAAGATTAGCTTTTTTCAGTGTTACGCCTTTAAGAACAACGCCATCTAAAGTTGCACCAGAGAGATTAGCATTTGTAAAGTTAGCACGAAATAGATCTGGTTCAATGTACTCGGGGGAGACTGTATTTCCATATTCGTCAAATCCAACGTTCTCTCCGTACTCTTGAATTCCAATAAATTTTGCTCCTGTAAGGTTGGAATGGCTGAGATTAACTTCTGTGAAATCGACTCCTCCGAGATCAGCTTCTGTGAGATCAGCCCCTATGAATTTGGCTCCTGTTACGTCAGTAGTATTTCTGAGATAGTCATAGTCATCTTCACAAGCCGGACCGATGTTGTAAAAGTTGGCTTTTTTTAGGTTGGCACCTATGAGATTAGTGTTTTTAAGAATGGCTCCTCCAAGATCCGCTCCCTCAAGATTCACTCCTTCAAGGTTAGCCCTTTCAAGATTCGCTCCTCTAAGATCGATGCCCGCAAGATCGATGCCTGTAAAATCAAACTTTGCAAGATTCGCTCCTTGAAGCTTGGCTTCTTTAAAGTTGATTATGGCGGCTCGAAGATTTTTTACCCCTTCGAGCTTGGCTCTCCTGAGATCAGTCCTCAGTAACTTAGCTCTTTTAAGATCGGCTCCTTTTAGATTAGCCTCTTCAAGGTTAGCCCCTTCAAGGTTAGCTCCTTCAAGATCAACGCCTCCGAGATTAACCTTTGTAAGAACTGTGTTTTGAAGGTTGATTCCTTTAAATTCGATTGTGGCGGCTCGAAGATTTACCCCTTCAAGGTTAGCTCCTTCAAGGTTAGCTCCTTCAAGGTTAGCTCCTTCAAGGTTAGCTCCTTCAAGGTTAGTTCCTTCAAGGTTAGCTCCTTTAAGGTTAGCTCCTTTAAGACTAGCTTTTCTAAGGTCAGCTCCTTCAAGGTTAATATTTTCGAGATTGCTACCTTCAAGATTAATTCCCATGAGATTAGCTCGCTGAAGATTGACCCCGTTAAAGTCGAAGCTTTTAAAGTCAAATTTGCTAATGTTTAATCTCAAAGCACTAATAATTTCGGTTTCAATCAAGAACTGGATGATATCAGATTTACGATACTTCTCATCTTGTCCTAGCCGGCGCAAGACGGAGATTGTTCTGGCTTGAATCACATCTTGTGCTGCTTTAAGTAACTCCTGCTCTTCTGAGTTTGCTTCACTACCTTTTTTCGCAATGGCAATCAAGTTTTTATCAATTAGCAATAGGCTTGTTGGGAAATAGGTAATAATAGACAAGATCAGCATTACGCCGCCAGATGCTTAACCTCGAACGCGCACTGAACCAGGATCGCCTGCTACGAGCATTAACCGGGCTGAATCGAAAAGCTTTCGATGTCTTGCTGCCGAGTTTTGAGCAAGCGTACGAAGCCAGTCGAATCGCTGCTAAGCCTGTGCGAAAACGGGCAAGAGGCGGCGGGCGCAAAGCAAGATTACAAAGTATCGAAGCGAAGTTGTTCTACATCCTGTTTTACTTCAAATGCTATCCGACGTTTGATTTAGCAGGCGTTTTGTTTGACCTTGACCGTTCACAGACGCATGAATGGATGCACGAATTACAGCCCGTCCTCGAAACTGCATTGGGGCGTGAGATGGCGCTGCCAGAGCGCAAGTTACGCAGTCTCGAAGCATTTCTGGAAATGTTTCCAGGAGTCGAGCGGGTGATGATTGATGGGACAGAGCGCCCAATTCAACGTCCGCAAGATCCGGAAGCTCAGACACAGAACTACTCTGGCAAAAAGCGTCGTCATACTCGCAAGCACCTAGCGGCAGTAGACCAAACCAAGCGAGTGCTAGTGTTGAGCCATGCCCGTGAGGGAAAGCTCCACGACAAACGATTTGAAGCCGAAGAAGAGATTGCGTTTCACATTCCCGACGAGATTCCAATTGAAGTTGATCTCGGCTTTCAAGGCTTGCAGTCTGAGTATACGAACATTCACATTCCGCACAAGACACCGAGAGGGGGTGAGCTAAGTGAGGAGCAAAAGCAAGAAAATCGCAGTTTAAGCCAGTCGCGAGTCCTCTGTGAAAATGCCTTTGCAGGCATCAAGCGCTATGGCGCAGTCAGTGCGATCTATCGCAACCGAATCAAGGATTTTGACGACCGTTTGATGTTCACAGCGACCGGATTATGGAACTTCTACTTGATGGCAGCCTAAGCTCGATAGCAGAAAGCAGAAATCGTCAGAAGTTTACTTCAATGTCAATTTATTTCCCAACACCTCTAATCCAGACAGGCGATCCAGGTAGTTTTGTAAAATTTCTTCTCGCTCATTATCCTCTGCAATATTTTTTTCCCGTTGGGCTTGGGCGCTCGCTCGATTGTTCTGCAATCGCTGAAGCCAGAAGCCTAGAATTGCCAAAGATGCCGGCGCTCCCAATAGACTCAGCCAATCCCAGAGTGTTTTTTCAGATACCTCTTTAGTTGTAATAGTCGTTTCCTTGCCGTTCGCGATCGCTTTCTCACTTTTAGTTGTTTCTGTACTTTTGTTAAATCCAGTCCACTCAACCTTATCTGGGGGAATGAGGCTAAAGACTTTAGCTGATATAACCACTATAGAAATACCCAATACAAAAATAACTACTCCAATTGCAAATCGTGTTGTGTTTTTAGCAAATGAAGATATTCTGTCTTCCTGCTGATTTGACTGACTTCTATTGCTCATCGATACCGCCCTTTGCTGACCTTCTTCTCCTACAACAAATCTCGCTATCTTTCCGCTATGATTTGCACGACCGCCTCGGAATCAGAAGAGATCGAGCAAGCCAGATAGTTAATCGATCGAGTACAACAAGCGGCGAGTTCACTCTTGGCTAGAAATGAGATAATCGATATTATTTCAACGATCGTCGTCTACAAGTTTGTGAATTTAAGCCAAGCAGAGATAGAAACCATGTTGAATCTAACGCCGCTATACGAAACTAGAATTTATAAAGATCTTCAACGCGAGACGAATCTTAAAGTGATTCGCAACTTACTTAGCAAAGGACAAAGCTTTGAATATATCGCCGAAATTGTCGAAATGTCTGTTGAGGAAGTTCGGCAAATCGCTCAAGAACAGCAATCCTAATCTAAGTGTTGATAGTTGAGCAACTCAAGAAAATTACTCCAACGTTCCACTAGACCTTGCAGCCCCGACTAACACTTTATCTACTCGGTTTCCATCCATATCCATCACTTCAAATCGAAGCATCTCCCACTCGAAATGATCCGCCGCTGTGGGAATGCGTCCCAAATACATCACGACAAAACCGCCCAAGGTTTGATAGCTTCCGCGTTGTTCCCCTGGTAGCTCTTGATCTTCAATATCTAAGATCTCTTTGAATTGATAAATCGGGAGCATTCCATCAAGTAGCCAGGAGCCATCATCGCGTCGAACTGCCTGTGGTTCCGCCAATTCTTCTAGGGTGGGAATGTCACCGACGATCGCTTGTAGCACATCAGTCAATGTCACCAATCCCTGAATCACACCGTACTCATCGACGATAAATGCAATCTGCGTTCCTGTTTGTTTAAATAGTTCCAACACTTTCAGAGCGCGCGTACTTTCAGGCACAAACACCGGAGTCTGAAGCGAACTGGTAAACTCAAGCGGTTGACCGGCCATCGATTTGATCAGCAGATCATAGGTTTGAATTACTCCTAATAAATTGTCTAACCCGCCTTGGCAAACCGGAAATCTGGCATGAGCGCTTTCTGTCATTTGGCGGCGAATTTCATCGATCGAGTCTTCTAAATCAATCCAAGTAATCTCTAATCTTGGAGTCATCAGCGAGCTAATTCGTCGATCGCCCAGTCGAAACACTCGTTTCATGATGTCTTCTTCTGCCTGCTCAAACATTCCCGCTTCTGTGCCTTGCTCGATCATCACGCGAATTTCTTCTTCAGTGACAAACGGTTCATCTGATGGACGAATTCCAATCAGGCGCAGCACAATATCGGTGGAACCGCTCAACAGTTTGACGATCGGTGAGGAAATTTTACCCAGAAACGCCATCGGCACGGCTGCTAGAGTTGCAATCCGCTCTGGAGAATTGAGCGCTAATCGCTTCGGAACTAATTCACCTAAAATCAGCGCGAGATAGGCAATCATCAGCACTGCCAACGCCCGCGAAACCGCTTCAGCAGAGGCGCTTAAAATTGGAATCGATTCAACCAACGGCAAAAGGCGGCTCGAAATCACTTGTTCAAACGAACCCGAAACCAGCGTCAGCACCGTGATCAAGACTTGCACACTCGCCAAAAAAGTATTCGGTTCTTCCGCCAGTCGAAGCGCGACTTGAGCTTTACGATCGCCTTGATTAGCGAGTTGCTGAAGCCGGACTTTACGGGCAGACACGATCGCGAGTTCGGACATAACAAACAGCCCGTTTGCCAGCGTCAGAAACAGGATAATCAACAGGTCTGTGGTCAACGAATTCATTCAGAGATTGGCACTTCAGCCGAAGGTGAACAGTCTGTATTAGTTTATCTCTGAATGGTGAAACAGTTCAGTCGTTCGGTCTTCCGTCTGTCAGTAGAAACTCAATTCGGTACAATGTAAAGACCCATTAAGCCCCCTTGTCCGACATGGCTTTTTCTTCGATCACTCGTGCGCTCGGTCGATCGCCGCTTACGGCAGAATTGCTCAGTAAACTCAAGCAAAATTCGACGCTGAATTTAAGTGGATTGTCCCGATTGGCGAAAGGGATTGTCGCATCGACTCTGGCGCAAAAGAGCGATCGCTCTCTGGTGTTGATTACGGCGACGCTCGAAGAGGCGGGACGCTGGAGCGCTCAACTTGACGCGATGGGCTGGAATACGGTGCATTTCTATCCGACTTCGGAATCGTCGCCGTATGAGCCGTTTGATCCGGAAGCTGAGATGACTTGGGGACAGTTGCAGACCTTAGCTGATTTGGTCAAGGGTTCGGAGAAAATGGCGATCGTGGCAACCGAACGCGCTTTGCAGCCTCATTTGCCGCCGCCCGAAGCATTTTCGTCTTATTTCTTGACTTTGGAAAAGGGGAAAGATCTGAATCTTGGGCAGTTGGGCGATACGCTTGCGAAGTTGGGATACGATCGTGCAAATTTGGTCGAAACTGAAGGGCAATGGAGCAGACGCGGAGACATTATTGATGTGTTTCCGGTTGCGGCAGAATTACCTGTTCGATTAGAGCTATTTGGCGATGAGTTGGATCAGATTCGGGAGTTTGATCCGGGAACGCAGAGATCGCTCGATCGCGTTACGCAAGTGACATTAACGCCCACAAGTTTTAGACCGATTATTCAAGCTGCATTAGATGAAACCGTTCTCGATTATCTTTCACCTGAAGACCAAGAGCGGTTCGCAGAAGGAGTATCGATCGAGGGAATTCGCCGCTTTTTGGGTTTAGCGTTCGATCGCCCAGCATCATTGTTAGATTACTTGCCAGACAATACAATCATTGCGATCGATGAACCTGAAATGACGCAGGCACATAGCGATCGCTGGATCGATCATGTTGAAGAACAATGGCAAGAAGTAAAACCAGCCTTACCGAAGATTCATCGAACATTAGAAGCTTCATTGATCGAGGTTGAGAAGTTCGATCGCATTAACTTAAACGAGTTAGCTGAAGAAAAGAACGGCTTAAACCTAGCTTGTCGTCCGGTTCCAGCGATTCCACATCAGTTCGCGCGACTTGCAGAAACATTGCGGGGAGAACGCGATCGTAACTTTGCGATTTGGCTAGTTTCTGCACAACCTTCTCGATCTGTTGCGTTGTTGCAAGAGCATGATTGTCCGGCGCAGTTTGTGCCGAATCAGCGGGATTATTTAGCGATCGAGAAGCTCCAAACGCAGCACGTTCCCGTTGCGGTGAAGTACTCTGGTTTAGCAGAATTAGAAGGCTTTATCTTACCAACCTTCCGCTTAGTTGTTGTTACTGATAAGGAGTTCTTCGGACAGCAAACCTTAACAACACCGACTTATGTTCGCAAACGTCGTCGAGCTGCATCTAAGCAAGTTGATCCAAACAAGCTACAGCAAGGTGATTTTGTAGTTCATAAAAATCACGGTATCGGGCAGTTTATCAAGCTCGAAAGCTTAACGATTAACAATGAAACGCGCGAATACTTAGTCCTAAAATATGCGGATGGACTGTTAAGAGTTGCAGCCGATCAGCTAGGTTCGCTCTCTCGCTTTCGAGGAGTCGGAGATGCGAAACCTGAACTGAATAAAATGTCGAGCAAAGCTTGGGAGAAAACCAAGAGCAAAGTTCGCAAAGCCGTTAAAAAGGTCGCGGTTGATCTGCTCCAACTCTATGCACAACGGGCACAACAGCAAGGATTTACCTATCCGCTTGATATGCCTTGGCAGCAGGAAATGGAAGATTCATTCCCGTATCAGCCTACACCGGATCAGTTAAAAGCGGTGCAAGATGTCAAGCACGACATGGAAAGCGATCGACCCATGGATCGCCTAGTCTGCGGTGATGTTGGTTTTGGTAAAACTGAAGTAGCAATTCGAGCGGTTTTCAAAGCAGTCACCGCTGGAAAGCAAGTTGCATTACTTGCACCAACTACGATTCTGACGCAACAGCACTATCACACGATCAAGGAGCGCTTTGCACCCTATCCGATTCAAGTCGGATTGCTCAATCGTTTCCGTTCAGCCGATGAACGCAAAGACATTCAGCGCAGAATGATCACTGGAGAGCTTGATATTGTAGTTGGAACACATCAGCTATTAGGAAAAGGGGTTGCATTCAAAGATTTGGGATTGTTAGTTGTTGATGAAGAACAACGATTTGGAGTCAATCAAAAAGAAAAGATCAAATCGCTCAAAACCCAGGTTGATGTTCTGACTTTGAGTGCAACTCCGATTCCGAGAACATTGTATATGGCGCTTTCGGGTGTGCGGGAAATGAGCTTAATTACGACTCCGCCGCCTTCTCGTCGTCCAATCAAAACGCATCTATCACCTTACGATGGTGAAATGGTGCGATCGGCAATTCGGCAAGAACTCGATCGAGGCGGTCAAATCTTCTATGTTGTTCCCCGTGTCGAAGGAATTGAAGAGATTTCGGCGCGAATTCGCGAAATGATTCCGGGGGTGAGAATTGCGATCGCACATGGTCAGATGCCCGAATCTGAACTCGAATCGGTGATGCTGACCTTTGGTGGAGGTGAAGCCGATGTTCTACTGTGTACAACGATCATTGAATCCGGTCTAGACATTCCAAGAGTCAATACGATTCTGATCGAAGATTCTCAAAAGTTCGGCTTATCTCAGCTTTATCAGTTGCGCGGTCGAGTCGGACGAGCGGGAATTCAAGCACACGCATGGTTGTTCTATCCAAAACAATATCAACTCTCAGATGCGGCACGACAGCGATTACGAGCATTGCAAGAATTTACGCAGCTTGGATCGGGCTACCAGTTAGCAGTCCGAGATATGGAAATTCGAGGAGTCGGAAACTTACTCGGTGCAGAACAATCGGGGCAAATGGACGCGATCGGCTTTGATCTCTATATGGAAATGCTGCAAGAAGCGATCCAAGAAATCCGAGGTCAAGAAATTCCGCAAGTTGATGATACGCAAATCGATCTCAGTCTCACGGCATTTATTCCAGCCGATTACATTCCTGACTTGGATCAGAAAATGGGTGCTTATCGATCGGTTGCTGCGGCTCAGTCTAAATCTGAACTGGTGCAAGTTGCAGCCGATTGGAATGATTGGTATGGTCAAATCCCGATCGCGGCTCAACAATTGCTTCGAGTAATGGAATTAAAGCAGATTGCGAAGAAATTAGGCTTCTCTCGGATCAAGCCCGAAGGTAAACAGCACGTCACCCTAGAAACACCAATGGAAGAACCTGCTTGGAACTTGTTGAAGGAAAATTTGCCGGAGCATCTGCGATCGCGTTTCGTCTTCACGCCTGGAAAAGTTACCGTTCGTGGCTTAGGTGCGCTCAGTGCAGATCAACAATTAACGAACTTGATCGACTGGTTAAGCCGCATGCAAGGCGCTTTACCTGAACCTGCTTTGGCATAGTAAAAATAGAAAGATAAAACTCCCTCAAGCGACTGATGTTTATAGCCTTTCAGCAATGAATTGTGAGTTTTATTTTTCTATTTTTGGTTAGTTGCGAATTAACGCAAGTCTGTCCTTAGAGGCATTTTCTCCTAAAGTAAAGTCGTTAGCGTTGCTATAGATGGCAATGCAATTTGCCGCTAATGAATCAATGAACTTTTGCTTTAGGACAATTCATCATGGTTACTGAAAATCAATTTTCTACGGCTCAATCAAGCAATCCTTCGATGTCCACGTCTCAGTCTGAGTACCGTCCGAATTCAGCGAACTATCAATCCGAGACAAACTATCAACCCGGAATGAACCAGCAACCTGGAATGAACCAGCAACCTGGAATGAACCAGCAACCCGAAATGAAATCGGATAGTTCTTCTAACTCAGCCATCACCAGAGCTTTAATCGGTGGATTGATCGGCGCATCTGTTGGACTGTTAGCAGGTCGAAAACTGTCTGAAGGGTTTAACCGCGCCTCTAAAGGTGTAGGTAAAGCATTCGGCACGATCGGTCAAGGATTAGGAACGACCGCGAAAGGCATCGGACAGGCTGCACAGAGCGTCGGAGAAGGCGTAAGTTATGCGGTTGTAGGTGGTACATCAGAAGTTGCTCAGAACGTTGCACAAGGTGTTCAGCAAGTCGCTTCCACTACTGCAAATGCTGTTCAGCAAACTGGACAAGCCGTGAGCCAAGGTGTTCAACAAGCTGCGTCTACCACTGCAAATGCTGTTCAACAAACTGGACAAGCCGCAAATCAAACCATCAATGATGCTGCCTATTCTGGTCAGTATGCAACTGGAGAAAACGTAATCGATCGAGGAAGTTCATCGAAATCGTTTGAGAGTGATGTTGATGCCATGCAGTCCTCTGAATTCGGCAATCAAGGTGAACAGTCCTACGGTTATTCGAGCGAAAGTACATCAACTGACCCGATGGTGAGCTTCTACGAATCCGCTGAACGAACCGAGTGATCAATAAGGAGAACTGCGATCGTGACCAATAGTAATCAATTTTCATCAGACCCGACGCAAGGTAACGGTTCTAGTCGTTCAGCAACGAGCGACAACGGCTTGAATAAAATTGCGATCGGGGCGCTCATCGGAGCCATCTTGGGCGGGATTGCTGCCGCCCTCGCAAACCAGAACACCACTACTCAGGTTAATCAAGGGATTAGAAATGTGGGGAGAACTGCAAAATCGACCGCTGATAGTCTCAATGACACAGTTCAGCGGATTGGGAGTGCGGTCAATAGCGTGGCTGAGAATATCAATGGTTCAACTCAAGAGGTGAATGACGCGCTTAACAGTGTTGCAACTAATGTGAGTGGTACTGTGAAAAACACTGTGGGTACGGTGAAAGGGACAGCAGAGGGTGTGAATGCAACCGTGAAAACAGCGATGGATGCAGTAAACACCGTGAAAGCAAGCGCGAGCGATGTTCAGAATGTTGCTCAGCAAACTGTGAATGTTGCTGCTGATTCGGCAGAGGCATCTAGTGGTGAAACACTTTACAAGCTTGTTCCTGTGAATCAAAGCTCACAGTGATTCGTGTAGCTCCAACTGAGCGAAGTGCAATGGAGTTAGAGCAACTAACCCCATTGCACTTTTCTCGATCGAAGATATTCCATCAGTTCTAACGGGAGCATCGCAAATGTGCAAGTTTGAATGAGATCGCCTAGAGTAAAGTGATTCTGATTGAGGCAGAAAGCGCATGACTCCAGAGCAACAAGCACGGTTCAAAGCTTGCATCCGAGAAGCAACCAGC
>JAESFQ010000075.1_pt1 | contig 48116 bp, 46 predicted proteins | sample 9269431 | NCBI WGS metagenome assembly JAESFQ01 (sample SAMN14502588, study PRJNA617103) | algae metagenome | isolation source: Plectolyngbya sp. WJT66-NPBG17 and co-occurring heterotrophs from well... | place: USA: Mojave Desert, Joshua Tree National Park, California | collected 2006-08-06 | reverse complement strand
GAAACCCCATCTTGGCTTGAAGAATGCTTAAATGTTCTCAATGATTGAGAGCATCAACAATCCGTCTAGATTGGGCAAAGCTTAACACTAGGATCGCTTCACATTTGAAATTGCAGCCGCATCTTCTTGCCACTGGCTTTTAAATCAGTTATCCCAGCAATTGGTCCAATTGATCCTTACTACTTTGAGCTAGTAGCCTCATCACACTGGCATCGAGTGCACGTTTGAACTCCGAGTCAGAGGCATAGCGTTTGTAGAGATCCAACTCGCGACGGCGTTCCTGGTTGATGGCTTGCTGGATTAATTGTTCCAGAGCGATACGGCGATTTTGTTCGTCTTGATTGTCAACGACTTGAGCTTGAAAGTTGGGGTTTTGGACAACATGACGGGCGATGTTGAGGAACTTGACCCGCTGTTCTTGGCTGTGTCGCAAAAAATTCTAGCCACGCTATTAGTGGAGTGAATAGACCTCAAAACTTGAAATTTTTCTACCCTGTGTAGCGTACCTCAAAATTTTTGCGACACAACCGGATTTAGGGGGCAGCTATCCGCCCTCAACGAAGCGAATACTCGTCAAATTCACACCAACTCTCCCCTGCCCATGTTTGACCTCACCTTACAGCACTACAAAGACACCCTCTTACCGATCGACAAAGCTCGGCAACTTTCAGAAGCAGAAATTTTAGAGATTCTGATTGCTCGTGATTCCGTCCAAGCCGCATTACAAGAAAAGTCTGAAATCAGTGGAGCCAATCTTGCACTGCTCAGCCAACTCGATCGACAACTCCGCGAACACGCCACCCAATTCGCACCCTACACCGATTCTGAAACCTGGCGTACTAGCTACAGTCCGAACGAAAAAGCTTGGTGGTGGTTTCTCAAAGATCCGCACAAAAAATCGTCAAGCTGGATCTGGAATACGATATCGATCGTTTGTCTCACTGTGTCTTTAAGCTTAGTCGGCGATATCTCTCCCCGCTTTCTCACAGGTGGTTCCGACACCTTTGGCGCATTCGCCATCAGCACTCAAAGCGTCCTCACCCTCCTCACCGCAGGCGGCGCACTCACGAAAGCCGGACAAGAAGCCAACAAACGCATTCTGCAACGCTTAAACATCTCCGAAAGCTACTGGCATCAACTCGGAGCCGCCTTCTCCGTCCTGCTTGTTCTCAGCCTATTTGGTACAAGGCTCTCTCTCCCTTGGTTAGCGACCAAATACACCGCTTCAGGAATCCATCAATTCGAGCGCAAACAGTGGGGTAGCGCCGAAGCTCGATTTAAACGCTCTCTCCAACTCAACGCTGATGATACCGAAGCTCACTTTTGGTTGGGTCGCTTATACGAAGAACTCCAGCAACCCAAAGAAGCTCGACCCCACTACCAACGCGCTGCCCAAGATCAAAACTTAGATGCCAGCAACAATCTTGCCCGACTGTACATCTTAGAAAAGAACTATCCTGCCGCAATCGTACTGCTCAATCAAGCCCTCAGCACCGAACAATCGATCCCACCCGCCACCAAACACGCACTATTAAAAAACTTCGCCTGGGCAAGATTTGAGCAGGGAGATCTCGCGGATGCAGAAAGTAAAATTCTCGAAGCGATCGACTTACAAAAGTCTGCCAACTTAGACAAAAACATTGCGGCTCCTTATTGTTTACTCGCTCAAGTGTTAGATAAAAAAGACGAGAAAGAAAAAGCGAGATCGCAGTGGGAACTCTGCAACCAGAACGCGGCGGTTTATAATTCTGATGAGGATCAATGGGCAATCATGGCACAAAAACGGCTAGATAAGAAGGAGCAGAAATAATGAAACTCCTACTCGGAATCACTTGTATCCTTTTAACCGCAACCCCAGTTTTTGCTCAAACTGCACTAATCGACTCTGCAACGGGTAACGTTCTACTCAAGCGTAGAACCTGGTCAGACTTCCTACCCACCGGAATAAATACTGCGCTAGACGAGCAAGATCAGATTCGCGTTACTAACGGCAGTCGTGTTCGCGTCACCTGTCCTAATCATCGCAATCCATCTTGGACATCTGAGCAACCAACCGGAGTTCGCAGGCTATGCGGAGGTTGGGGACTGGTTAAAAGTAGAGGAACTCAAGCCGCAGCAGTATTAGGTGGTGCAGATGCCTCGATTCCTTATTTGCTCTCCCCGCGTCACACTCTATTATTGAGCAATACACCCACGTTTCGCTGGAATGCCGTTCCTGAAGCAAAGCAATACACCATTCAACTCAAAAGTCCCAAAGGCATCATTTGGGAAACCAACACTCAAGCGACTCAAATCAGTTTTGCAGGCACTCCAACCCTACAATCTGGTGTTGCTTATTCTCTAATTGTCAAAGCCAGTAATGGGAAATCCTCCGATCAAGATGGTACTGCAAATCAGCGATCGACTGATTTGGATTTCCGCATTCTTCGCCCCTCCGAAGCAGAAACGGTCAAAGCAGAAGTTGCTGCCATCGTTCAAAGCAGTACAACGCCTGAAGTTATAGCACTAAGACTTGCCAACTATTATGGTAACTATGTGCTGCCTAATTCAGCGATTCAAGCCTATGGACTCAGTGACCCTTTGTTTGAAACCTACAGTCTCACAACAGACGGAATTAACATTCTTGAAGCTCAACTGAAACAAGGAAAAGCATCTTCGATCCTCCACCGCGCACTTGGCAATTTGTACTGGCAGATTGGACTGGTTCAACCTGCGATCTCGCATTATACTCAGGCACTCTCATTAATCCGATCGTCTCAAGATCTAGAAGAATGGACGCTTGCACACTACACTTTAGGTCAGATCTATACGGCAACAAATTCGACGACAAACGCACTCAATGCTTACCAGCAAGCTCGAATTGGTTTTCTATTTCTTGGAGATACGCAACGGGCAGGTGCGCTTGAGCGACGGATTGATAAACTAAAGAAGGAGTGAAGCGGTGTGCGATCGCGCAGGTCAGGGCGGGAATGGCGGCTGTGTCGCAAAAATGGTAGGGTAGGGAAACTCAATTTTCTCTAGCCTTGCTCTCAATGGTGACTGACTCTCTGTTCAAATGGCGGCATTTTCTCCCCGAAATCATCTTGCTGAATGTGCGCTGGTATTGTCGTTACTCTTTGAGTTATCGAGATTTAGAGGAGATGATGCAAGAACGCGGGGTCGAGGTGGATCATTCGACAATCAATCGCTGGGTGCTGAAATTTGCGCCAGAATTAGACAAATGCATTCGACCCTTTTTGAATCCCACCAATGATTCATGGCGCGTGGACGAAACGTACATCGAGATCAAAGGGGCGTGGAAATACCTGTACCGAGCGGTGGACTCGGAGGGGAATACCCTGGACTTCATGCTGAGTGCGAAGCGGAATGGGAAGGCTGCTGCCCGCTTTTTTCGCAAAGTGCTGGGAGCAAAGCATACTCAAGCTCCCCGAGTGATTGCGGTGGATAAAAATGCTGCGTATCCGGTAGCAATGGATGAATTAAAGCAAGATCAAACATTGAAAGCCGAGACCGAATTGCGGCAGAGCAAGTATTTGAATAACCTCATTGAGCAAGACCATCACAACATCAAACGCATTGCCAAACCGATCATGGGATTTCAATCATTCAACACAGTAAGGAGAACACTGCGAGGGATCGAGGCAATGAATATGATTCGTAAAGGACAGGTGAAAGGAATCATTCGTAGGGACAGTGTATCTGAAGCAGAATTTATCAATGAAATCTTCGGAGTAATGGCTTAAGTCAATACGAACGAGACCAGTTCGTTTATCACCTTTAAAGTATTTGCGACACAACCGTTTTGCTTGCGATGGTGAGTCAACCAATAGGCAAGGTGAGCCGCTGTTGTGCTCTTGCCTACGCCTCCTTTCTGGTTGATCACGCCGATTAGCATCTGCTTTTTGGGTAATGATGCGATTTGAGTATAGCGGAGAGCGGTAACGGTGAAGCAATTTGAACGGACGAATTTGGCAGAATGAAGTGGTTCAGTAGATTTAATGGAAATCAACTACAGGGTAACCTGAGCCACATCGGTGACGGAGTGTCTCACTTTAACTTCTTATTTAGATCATCCAAAAACTCAGAGGCTGGATCAACTCCAGTGATCAATAAATGATCTCGCGCTCGAGTGCAAGCGACATAAAGGAGGTGGCGCTCGGTGTTGTAAACCTCTTCGAGATCGGATTCGTCGGAGATGCTTTCAATGCGCTCTTGAAGAGGCAGGATTTCATCGTCGCAAGCCATGACAACAACGGCACGGAATTCTAGACCTTTTGCTAGGTGCATAGTGCTGACAGCGACACAACCTTGAGCGGATGTAAACCGATCGTCTAATTCGATAGGTGTTGCACCTGACCGATTGATGGCAGCGATCGCCCGTTCAAGTTGAGGGTTATCTCGAACAAAGACCCCAATTTCCTCCGGCTGGATGCCAGACGTGAGGCGATTTGCGATCCATTCCCCAACTAATTCAATTTCTGTTTCTAGATCATCGTGAATTTCAATAATAGGAGCGGGGCCATCAAAAACAGAGACCGTGCCGCGTCGTTGCTCCAGGTTGCCGTCAACATCAGCGATCATCGAAGGGAGTAGCCGATCCGCAAAAACCCGAATTTGGTGTGAAGTGCGGTAGTTAATGGTGAGGGTTTGCGATCGCCCTCGAATATCAACGCCTAGAGCCTTCCAGGAAAATGGCTGCTGGAAAATTCGCTGACCCATGTCTCCAGTGAAAAATAGGCTGTCAGGGCGTTGCTTGCCCAGAGCTGACAAGAACCGTAGTTCGGCAATGCCCATATCCTGTGCCTCATCGACGACAGCAAATTCAAATGGGTATTCCCTGCTATCAACCATGTGTTCTGTAATCCGCCGAAAAATTCTTGACCAGGTGACTTGTTGCTGCCGATCCAACCAAGTGAGGAGTTGCTGGAAGACTTCCCAGAGGAGCTCTCGCTGCTTGCCTCCCATTCGAGTCTTCCGACCCAGCCGAGGGACGTCACGGTAGGCTTCCCAAGTGTCCAGCTGCCACGCATCCACGACATCGTTCCACTCTCCCCATAGAAATGACTCCGTAAATCGTAGAACAGGGATTTGGTTAGCAAACTTTATTAACTGAGATCGCAGTTGCTTGGGGTTAGCAATGTGGGGTGAACCAAAAGTCGGGGTATAGAGTTCACAGGCAAGTTCCTGAATCGCTTCAACCCGAATTCGGCTCATAACATCTGGCTCATTGCCAACTAGCCGATGCAGTCTGATCCGTAGGGCATTTGCTAGGGCAGGTGAAAATGTCGTAAGTAAGAGTTGAGCTGTAGGGTGTTGACGAGCCAGGAAGACGGCACGATGTAACCCCACGATCGTTTTACCTGTACCAGCTGAACCTGAGATCCGGGTTGCTCCACTGTAGTCGCGTTCAACTAGCGATCGCTGGCTGGGGTGGAGAAACACTGTCCACTTTTCCCAAGGGTATGCCAGCACCCGCTCCAGTTCCTCAACATTAGACATCACCCGGAATCGTCGCTGAGCATCAGGATGATCGAAAGGATTGATATCAATGGGTACGAGGATCGGGAGTTGCGGTTTGCCGCCAGTTGCCAGCTCCAGCAGTGCCTCAGTCGCTTCTTGAGGTAAGTGGTCAGTAAGGTCAAACAATGTGTCTTCAGTGGCGTAATGGACATCCTTTAGCCACTCGGTTGGAATACCATAACCTAATAACTCATCGTCAGACACATCAGCGAACAGTAAAGGCTTTTGCGCTTCAGCAGGTCTAATGATGGGCTGTTGGACGACTACCTCTTCAACGGTTTCGCGGATCTCCACCAGTTGGGCGGCTCCCGTTTTTGGGTGTCGTTCGATTTTGCGACGGCTTGCCCAAGTGTAAGCATTATCGTGGTGGTCTACATAGCAAAGCAGCAGACTGGTGTCAGTTTTGTGAACGATGAGGCGAATGTCTAGGTTGACGCTGACTGACCAGAAGTTGGGATCTCTGGCGCGATCAAGCTTATGGAACCGCATTCCTACACTCGCCGGATTCAGTTGCAGGTCAAAGGCGGTAGTTTTGACTGCTTTCTGTTCTTGCCCGGTGAGTTTAGTTAGGCTGTCGGTGAAGGTATCGGCAATCCGGAATTCCATGTCTAAATCTAGCTGCCTTTTATGGGTTGAATCCGCTCAATGATTTCACTTGTAAGCTTTGCCCATTCCCTTTGAGTATCATCTTTGGCTGTTTTAGAATTCGAGTCAGACGGCTGATAGGCGATTAAGGGAACGTGTGAAGCTTCAGATTTGCGAATAACATCTCTTTGAGAAATACGAGTGTTGAAAATAATGCTTTCAAAGCCTCTATTTGATCGTTTAAAGAGATGCTTGTTTTCTTGTTCCCAGTTGCGAAAATTCTCATCCCATTCCTGATTTTCTCGAGTTGCGTTTTTATCAACCCTAGAATAGAGAACCCCAACGAGTTGTACTTCGCAGCTAGCTTTACAGCGTTTGAGCGTATCCACACGCTCAATAATCTTGCTTAAGCCCCAATGAGAATAAGCATCCAGAAAAACTGGAATAATGTAGTAATTGCTGAGCGATAGACCGTTGAGAGTGACTAAGCCTAAGCTGGGTGGGCAGTCAATAATGATATGAGTGTAGACATCGCTGGATTCTCGCAGCTTGTTCAGTGCATTAAAGAGAATATCTGTCGCACTCAAATAATAGCGATGGTATTTAACAAGGTCATCTTGAATATCGAACAGGTCTAATCCTGAAGGAATCAAGTCTAGATTAAGACTTTCAATAGGTTTCTCACAGCGAATTTCCGCAAGATCAAACGTTTCGTCACTATCACTGCGACTCAGTTCATGTTTGAACAGATTAACAATCGTCTTCTTGCAATCGTACTGCTCTGAGCGTAGTAGGGTGAGGGATGCATTGCTTTGAGGGTCAAGATCAATTAGCAGCACCCGTGCAGGTTTCTGACTGCTGCCTACGCGGCAAGAGGAAGCAATCGTAGCAGCAACATTCACTGCTGCTGTTGTTTTGCCGACTCCACCTTTAAGGTTGATAAAGCTAATAACTTTTGCACGCCCCAGTTTCATAAATCACCCTACGCTGAATACCTTCATCACTTCGTCGCCCAAGTGATTAATCACCTTCACTGCAATCCGACCAGATTTAGGTTTGTCGAAGGATCGAGAGGTGTCCCTATGTAAGCTTTCCCAGGCTTCCTCGTCGATTTCTGCTTTGAGGGTTGTTTTGAGAGATTTGTACGGGTCGCTGGCTCCCAGGAAGTAAGCATGACGAACAAAGAAGCTTTCTTCGTTGTAGTCGGTGTCGATGAACCAGCAGGCAATCTCATCCGCATTGCTGGAGCGGACATCGCCGGACTGGGGGTGAAACACATCGACTCCGTGGATCTTCACCTGAATCTGCCCACCCTCTACCTCGTCAATATCGATGTCTGGCTCGCCGAAGATGACAAACAGGTTGCCTGCTCCGGTGTTCTTCAATGCATCTGCCATGTGGAGGTCAGCATTCATCCGGGCTTTGAGAACGGGGATGCGTCCTAGTTTGCTAAATTCGACAGAGTGGGCATCATAGTTGAAGGCACAGGCGATCAGCACATCAAAGCCTGCGTCACCTGCTTCCCGTGCGGCAGCGACCAGATCGGGGCGGGTCACTGTGCCAAACTCTGGACCAATGAAGATGCCTGCCCGTTTTTCTTTCTCGCTCTCGCCTTCAACGTAGCGACCTTCGGCACAGATGTATTCTCCAGGCCAGCCGACGATCACTGTAAAATTCAGCTTGCCTTCTTTGTGTGCCTGCTGCACGCCAGCGGTCTTAAGGTTTTCTAGGATGACATTGGCAAAGTCGGCAGCGTCGGGGGTGGGTTCAGGGGTCTTTGGCTGGCTGGGGTCTACCAGTTCATCCTGCTCGTTGACTACCAGCACCCGATGAGGTGAGAGGCTTTCGACGGTAAAGGGACCCGCTACCCGAACAGTGGAACTGTCTGGATAAGGTTTGTCATAAAGGAATTCCTGGTCAGCTTTGGCAGCGATCGACGCATCAATCTCTTTTTGTCGGGCGATCCGCTGCTGCCACCAGTCTTGGTGCAGGTGTTTAGCTTTGTCTGACCACTTCTGATCAGCTTCACGAGGGATTTCCCATTCTTCCCAAGTTTTGCCCAGTTCAGCATTAAGAGCAGTGCGTAATGGCTCTAGTTTGGTTTGGTAGATTTCCCAAATGGTGTCGATCTCGGCATTATTAGCGATCGATTTGAGGGTGATGTGGGGCACCCGCTCATAGACAAAGCCCTGTCGAATGTTGCCGTAGGTGAAAGTGGTGACAGGAGCCGTGCGGGTAATCTCGGCTTCTTTTTGCTGCCCTGCTTTGGAGTCTGCCAGCAGGTAGTAGGGATAGCGGGCACCCATAATTCGGGCACGGGCGAGAGCGAGGGCAACGCGAGACGTGTCAATGGTGATCCAGCGGCGACCCCATTGTTCAGCGACATAGGCGGTAGTGCCAGAGCCACAGGTGGGATCGAGGACGAGATCGCCTGGATCTGTGGACATTAGTAAACATCGTTGAACTATACCTACGCTGGTTTGAACGACATAAACTTTATCTGCTCCTAGTGAACTGCTTAAGTCAGACCATATGTTGTTAATTTGGAACGCCGGATAGTCATCAATAAACCGAACATAATTAAGAGTCAAAGCTGATGCTGAGACACGATCTGCGCGTATCAGTCTTCCAAAACCCAGCTCTCCTGTTTTCCAGTATCCTCGCTTTGGAATGAAATCTTTCCCATGCAATTTAACTGGAAAACTGCCTGGAGGTTTTGGACTTCTCAGGTCACTTAATCGAAAGTATTTTCCATTAGTAGTTGAGGTTAAATCAGCTTCCTTTGCCGATATCCTTATTCCCTCTTCAGTCTGAAAGAATCGGTAAGCTTCTCCTCCTTCACCACCTGCTTCCTTAGTTCTAAATACTTGACGATACTTCAGCAATTCTATATTTCTTGCGTAGAAGAGAACATAATCGGCAATCCCTGCTAAATGCTCACTTGTTGCACTGGAAGTTTTTGCAATCGTAATTAAGGCAACTAGATTACCATCACCAAACACTTCATCCATCAAGGCCCTAACACGATGAACATTCTCATCCCCAATCTGCACAAAAATCGAGCCACTATCTGTTAGCAAATCTCTCGCTACTGTTAGCCGATCTCTTAAGTAGGTCAAATAGGAATGAATCCCATCTCGCCAGGTGTCTCGAAACGCCTTCACCTGCTCCGGCTCACGGGTAATGTGACCAACATTGCCATCCTTAACATCGCGGCTCGTCGTTGACCACTGAAAATTAGAGTTGAACTTGATGCCATAGGGCGGATCGATGTAAATGCACTGCACCTTACCCCGCAACCCTTCCCGCTCTGCCAAACTCGCCATCACCTGGAGGCTATCGCCCAAAATCATCCGGTTTGTCCAGTTGGCATCATGCTGATAGAAGTCCGTCCCCGCCACATCTTTGGGCAGTCCGTCAAAGTCGGCAAACAGGTCTAAGCCAAGCTGTTGCGGCTGAGTTGCCTCGGCGCGAACCTGACTCTGACGCAACAGGTCATCCACCAACACCTTCGGGTGTACCTTTTCCTGAATGTAAAGGGGTGGGGCACTCACCACCAGGTCAGACCAATCCTGCTCATCCTTACCCCGCCAGACTAACTGCGGGTCTAGGTCACGGTTACGGCGCTCATACGCCACCCGCACCGGGCTTTTCTCATCCTCTGCCATGACAGACTGATACTCCGCCGTGGGAATGTTCTTGCGCTTCGCCTCTTCGTGCTTGAGGGCTTCGACTTTTTTCGATTGATTACTGGGGTTACGTGCCATCAGGTCTATTTTCTACAAAGTGTCTTCAAGGCTCATTTCGTCATCAGTGAACTTGCCATCTGTTTCTCTACCTCGAAAGCACAGTGTTGAACCAAATCACAGCAGCTTCCCCTTCTTTTCGGGTCACATCATCTACCCTTCGACTATGCCGAATACTATTGCGTAGTTCCGCTAGCTGCCCGAATTTCGCGCTGAGAGACTCCTGAGTATTGAATCGCTCTGAGAAACGAGGCCACAGAAGTTTATTCACAATAGTCTGTTGGAGTTCTCGTAGGTCAAAGAACTCTAGTTGCCCTGAAAGGGCTGTATAAGTCTCTACATCTAGAGCAGCATTTTTCTTAGATGCCCGCTGAATGCGTTCATCCACATTCTGCCTAATGTTACTTGGCACAAGAGACAGATTCCCTTCAAGAGCTGTCTCTATTAAGTTTCTGAGGGAAAGCTCTACTTGTTCAATTTGCTCATCTAGCTCTCTCAGCGGGGGCGATAAATCTAGCCGTTCCTTGATCAGTAAATTCTCAATCGCAAGTTGTAACGTGCGCTGCCGCTCGGCAATAAACTCTTCATAGTCACCTGGCGTAAAGGGATTACGCAGCAAAATTGCCTGAGCCGCAGGTGAGATAAAGTGCGATTCGAGAATGCTCTGCACAGCATTTTCTCCGTTAGCTGCTATTAGCTTCGGTAGATAAGCATTGGGAAGGCGATCGCAAATCACATCCCGGTTCGTAGCAGCCGTCAGTGGCGTGCGATTGAGAATCGTATGGATCGCATTGCCTTTAAGATGCTTAGCTCCCCACGATGCCGGAACAATGTGATGATCGTCTAAATCCCCAGGCTGAGGCACATTACCTGTAAACCAGTCTCGTGCTCCTTGAATGACTAAAAGGTTGAAAATACCGTTATAAACTGACGAGCCACGCTTGGTCTCCCGTCTTAAGTCCAGGTTCCTAAACCGAGTTTTAAACTCTTGAATGAGTGTTGGCTCAACCGTTTCATCCTGGAACCATGCCTTCATAGCGAGGAAATCTCGGGCGCTGGTTGACTCGACGGAGCCAGAATAGCGATTGGTAAAGACAGCCGCCCAATACCAATAGCGAATTTTCCTTTGTGCCTCTAGCTTTTGTCCCACAGGCAACGTTTTTAGGTATGACTGCAAGGCTGAGAAAACTGGCAAAATCGCTACATAGGGCAAATAGCTGGAGGAGATCACACCAAACTCCTGGGGATGGCGCAGCAATTTGATGGACTCTTCTAAGGCGCTGACTGCCAGATCCCAATGCTGCTTGAAATCCGCTATATCAGCAATGAGCACTTCTTTACGACGACTACCATCAGGTGCTCGAACAGGCTTCTCTTGCCCTGGCAGTAAGAAATAGAGATATTTGGGTGAACAGTAAGACTGCCGAAGAATCGACATCACCTGAAGAATGTAGACATTCATCTTTTCCGTGTCGATGAACTCCAAGCGAGGAGAGGCATCTCGCCACATCTGCTTGAGTTGTAAGCCCCTGGGCTTGAGTAGGGCATTAATCAGATCGAAGACATCGAGACGGATTCCTTTGCTGTTGATTTGGGTAAAGATATCGCAGACCCTATCAACACCTAGATCCTCGTCTAGCTCAATGTATGAGATTTGATATTGCTCGGTAAGACTACGCAAGTGTTCTCCAAACTCCCGTGCATTTTCGGCATGACGGGTTGCCAACTGAGCCTTGCCCGAATCATCTGCGGCTTCTGCTGCCGCTGCCTTTTCAGTCCAAAACTTCTCGTAGCCCTGTACCCAATTAGGTAAATCCCATCCACCGGCACCGATGATAGAGAGCGGGAAGATATGCTCTGCAAATTGAGCGCGTTGGTCATCAAAGACCTTTGCCCAGCGCCGCGTTCGGGGCTGGTAGTCAAATGCCTCATCGTATTCCTCAGCGATAAAGCGATCTACTTTGACAAAGTAAAGGAAGCGGTTGGCACGGTTGGGTAACGGTTTATCAGGAGCGACAAAAGCATAATATATAGCCGTTAGACGCTGCTGCCCATCGAGGACGATATATTCCTTGCTGGCAGTGCCCTGATAACCATAAACAGGCTCACAGGAGAGCGCGTTGAAGTTTTCTGTCTTACCTTTCCAGAGTAAGAGGCTACCGATGTAGTAGTCGAGAAAAATAGACCGCATGAGATCTCGGATGTCCCAAGGTCGCCACTCAAATTCCCGCTGAAAATCAGGAATGACAAACCGTCCTTCCTTCAGCCTGGAAATGAGCAGGTTGAGGCTGATGTGATCAGGCTTTTGAGCATTTCTCATTTACGCTACCTCTCCAGATTGCACACTGATGGCTGCTTGAATGACATTATTGAACTCCGACTCAATCTCAAATACGGCTGTGAACTCAGCAAAAGCCCACCGTCCAAAACTGCCCAGGTTATTCACCCCCGGCACCCAGTAATTTCGCATGGTGCTGGCTTTTTCCTTTGCATCCTCGCCGCGATAGCCCTTAATCTCCACAATCAGGTTGAGCAGGTCAGCCTGACCATCATCCACCCGCACAATGAAGTCGGGTAGATACTTGCGGGACGTAGAGCCATACAGGTAGGGCACCTCAAACCCCAGGCTCTGGTTTTTGACATAGGCTCTCACACGAGGATGCCCTTCTGCCACGCGACAAAATTCCGCTTCCCAATCGCTATCACAGACGACCCAGTTCACATGGCTGCGGCGTGGGTCAGTCTTCCAAAGGGTTGGCTTCGAGGTGTTGAAATTAACGTGTTGCGTCGAGCCGATCGGGTTATAGGCATCCAGGATGGCTTTAATCGGGCGATCGCCTGCCATTGACTCTGAGATAGCGGCTTTAATGCGATCGCACGCCATATCGGCAATTTCCCGATAAATCAACTGAGCCGGATAGGTGCCCCCCGTGCAACGTAGGTAGTCCTTCATCCATAAGCGTGCAATCCGCTTCAACTGACCAAACAAATTGATCTTGGGTTCTTCGCCTGGGTCGCGATATTTGTGATAAATCAGGTGCTTAGTCAGTTCATACAGCACTGTAGACTCGCGCATCCCTTCCAGGTGCTTGACGTTGAGTTCGATCCCTTCGCCGATAATGCCCTCGTTGCGAGTCACAGTAGCACCGACCAGCGTAGGTGTGAGTTCTAGCAGCGAGTCTGGGGTAAAGCGAGCGGTCAGGGCTGTATCTGGCAGTTCCACTCGATAGCCTTCAACGCGAGGAAACGTGATTGCCAAGGGGTCACGATCGGGCTTCACAGCGTGGACATTTACCGTATTTCTAGGAGGGGCGGGCTTGGCAATGACAGGTTGAGCCGTAAAATCAAAGGGAATCCCCAGCACATCGGCGTACTCAACGTTGAATAGCCCTTCGTCATTCAAGTCATAGGAATAGCGACGTAGCGCCCGTCCCACCACCTGTTCACACAATAGCTGGGTGCCAAAAGCACGGATGCCCAGCACATGGGTCACAGTATTGGTGTCCCAACCTTCCGTCAGCATCGACACCGACACCACACACCGAATCGATTCCCCCAACCGCCCTGACTTACCAACCGTATTCATCACTTCCCGCAGCAAGTCCTGCTCGCTGATGTTCTGCCCATCGGCTGCATTACCGCTCCGTTGCACCAACTCTCGCCGGAAGCGATCGATTTCATCCGCCGCCATCTCACGAAAAGTGCTGTCCAGCGCCTCGCCAGACTCTAACTGCTCACTGTCAATGAGTAACGTGCGGGGTCTTGACAAGCGGTTTCCGTGGTCGTCATAGTTGCGAAACAACCCTAGCCGTCCATTGTGGAATGATTCAGTGTCATTGTCATCGACTCGATAGAAGCCTGAAATAAAGTCATGGACAAGCTTTGAGGTCGAGGTGTTGTTACACACCACGATGAAAACTGGAGGAACGCTAATGCCCTGCTCCTGCCAGACTTCATAAGTTTTGACGTAGTGACCGTAGAGGGCATCTAAAGCTGTTTGCAGTTCTGCAGGCAGGCTCAGAGGGTCAAGGTTTTTAGCGGCTCCTCTCCCCTTCTTGGGCATCTTAGTGCGGATGTGCTCCCACAGATTGCGAAGTTTGGGCATCTCGGACCCTGGCACATTGTCCGCCACCGGCACACGGGGCAGTTTGACAATGCCACACTCGATCGCATCCATCAGCGAAAAGTCACTCACTGTCCAAGGAAACAGCGTGCCCTCAGCATAGCCAGAGCCTTGCAGGAAGAAGGGGGTTGCCGAGAGGTCATAGACCTGCTGCACCCCTAACTTGCGTTTGACGGTCTCAATCCCAGAGATCCACAGGCGCGCTTTTTCGTTGTTTTCCTTCGCTTCTTCCTTATCATCGCCCTTGAGATCGTCCAGGTCGTCATTGTCTGGTTTCTCGCGATAGCAGTGGTGGGCTTCGTCGTTGATGACAAGAATGTTTTTCATCCCCATCAACTCAGACATCACCCGCTGGATCATCTGCCCCTCAGTTTCGAGCGTTTGTAACTCCGGTCCACGCCCTTGAATCAGCTTTCGTGTACCCGATGCAATCTGTAGCCGTTCTCGCAGCTTAAAGGCGTGATAATTGGTGATGACAATCTTGGCTTTGCCCATGTCGCCCACCATGTCGCTGGGCAATAGATCACGGGTAGCATAGTAGCTGTCTGGGTCATTGGGCTGAAGGACGCGCAAGCGATCGCGAATCGTAATCCCTGGCGTGACAAGCAGAAAGCCACGGGTAAATCGGTTGCTGCTAGGATGCCGCACAGCATTGACTGTCTGCCAAGCGATGATCATGGCCATCACTGTAGTCTTACCCGCTCCCGTTGCCAGTTTTAGCGCGATCCGCAAGAGTTCTGGGTTAGCCTCTGCATTCACCGTTGCCAGATGATCCAGAAAAGCTTGTCCGCTTTTACCGCTCTTGGGTGCCACTTCTGCCAACCAGATAGCTGTTTCCACGGCTTCAATCTGACAGAAGAAGGGGCGGATTCCCTGAAACTCATGGTGCCGCCAGTGCTGGAGCAGTCGTGCTGTCTCTGGCGTAACCTTCCAGTCCTCTGGGTTGGGCAGTTGCCGCCAGGTGCTGATCTTCTCACGAATACTATTGATATAGAGCGAGAGGTCGTATTGCTGGGAGTTGATTGAGATGCCCTCTGTGTCAAACAGTGCCAAGGTTTGCTGCACCCCCTGCACTTGCTTACGCTTCTTGGGTTTGGGAATCGGCGTAATAAATTCAGCCGATCGACGAGTCCCGATCAGCTGATTCGTTGGTTGTCCATCCCCGTCTAATTCCCAATGTTGCGAGGGATAGGCGTAGGGCGAGTTGAGAATCGGCTTCTCGAAGAATTGATCCGTCGCTGAGATGGGCATGCTAGCTTAGAGGGCAAATTTGGCTTCTGAGGACTGATCACTTTTTCTAGAGTCCCCAGCCTGCATCCAGTTGTAACTCAGCAGAAGCCAAATTTGTTAAAATTACAGAATGAATTGCTAAGAACGGGGTTGAGTGGCCCTGTTGACGATCGAAGCTTCCAAGCCTAGCCGCGCCGCAATCTGCTCCACTGTCATTCCTAGCTCCAGCAGGACGGGTACCATTTCTAACTTGGCTTTAAGCTCGCCTTCTTCGACAGCTTCCTGGTAAACCTTGGTCTGTTTCAGTTCACTTAGCCCTAACATAGTCTCAATCTCCTCTCGGCTCAGCTTGGGAAACTTGTACACGAACATGGTGTAAATCAATTCTATGATCTCTCGTTGAGCGGTCGCATCCGTAACCTCAGTCCGCGCTCGCTCAATCAGTCGTCGGGCGCGTTCAGGAGCACCCTTCGCCTTCACCCCAATCAGTTGAATCACGCTCGCTGCCACAGACCGCCCTTCCACGTCTTCGGGCATCCGGTCTAAGTAAATCCGCTGCAACCGCTCGCTGTTTGCATAGTCCTGGTAGTGCTGCGGTAACCCGGGATCAAAGCGTCGCTCGGTGAAGAGGATGACGCCGCGCCAGTCGTTGGGCGGGCGGTAGTCATTGAGATAGAGGTTAATCTCGGCAAAGAAAGCATGATAAAAGCTGTCCCCTGGTATGTTGAGAGTGTGGTAGACCGATGTCCCCAAGGTTCTTCAAAACCGTAGTTAAGCTTGGGTCACCACACCTTCTCGAAGTGCTGAGAACTCGTAAAATCGCCTGGACTTTGAGTCCGTATGGAGCCAGAAAGAGTGCAGTCTTCGATTCAACGGATTCAACTGAGGTGAATATGTGATGCAACAACAATCGCAATGGGTCGGTATTGATGTCAGCAAAGCAACGTTAGACGTTCACCTTCGCCCGCTGGGTAAGCAGATTCAAGTTGCCAATCAGGAACTGGGGATTGCGACGTTAGTGACGCAACTCCAGAGCTTCGAGATTCAACAGGTGATTGTGGAATCGACGGGTGGACTGGAATTGGGGGTGGCTCAAGCCCTCCAGGATGCAGGGATCGCCATTTCGATTATCAATCCGCGACAAGGCCGGGACTTTGCCAAAGCCAGTGGCAAACTGGCTAAAACAGATCGGATTGATGCTGCGGTTTTAGCGCACTTCGGAGAAGCGCTGCACCCGCCGATTACGGTCTTGGCAAGTGATCAAGCCCGTGCCCTGCAAGATGCAGTGACGCGACGGCGGCAACTGGTGGAGCTGCTGAGCGCTGAGAAGAATCGCCGCGTCAGTCTGCGGAGCGAAAAGCGTCAGAACGTTGATATTCACATTGAATGGCTCGAAGCACAGATTCAGGGGTTGGATGAGGAAATTCAGAAACTGAGTCAATCGCAAGTGGAGTGGCGATTGCGGATCGAACTGCTCAAAACAGTTCCGGGGGTCGGTTCCGTCATCGCCACTACGTTGATGGCGACCTTGCCCGAACTCGGAGCCGTCAGTGATAAACGAATCAGTGCTTTGGTGGGTGTAGCTCCGTTCAATCGAGATAGTGGCAAGTTTCGAGGCAGTCGCATGATTTGGGGCGGACGCGAGAATGTCCGTGCAGTGCTCTACATGGGCACGCTCGTTGCTGTGCGATATAATCCTATGCTCAAAGCATTTTACGAGCGGCTTTTAGGTCAAGGAAAAGCCAAGAAGGTGGCGTTAATTGCCTGTATGCACAAGTTGCTCCGCATTCTGAATGCGATGATTCGCGATCTCAAACCTTGGCGAGTTCCTGAAGTGCTGCAATCTGATGAGATCTGTTGCTAATTTGGGCGCTGGCGCTCAGTTCTAGAAAGTCTGAGATTGTGTTGATTGAAGTGGCTCAACAGCGATGTGCGAGTTGCTCCTGTATCATGCTTTGATTTTTTCTGTAGCGTTAATTTCACTGACTCCTCAAATTTACATTTGATTCTTGATATTCAAGATAATCGCTTTCTTTTGGGGATAGCCTTGTACTTCTAAGAAGTAGATCGGGAGGTCTGGGCGACGGTGATGCGGCAGCAAAATCCCGTCAATCTGAAACCGGGTCTCTTTGACTTCTTGGCTCACAAACGAGTACAAGCCCCTCTGAGGAGACGGCGTGCCCAGCAGCTCCAGTACGACTTCGGGAGACGACTGGAAGAGGTCATAAAACAAGAAATCCGTTTTCACACGCGTCCTTCGGGAGTCGCCTTTGTCAGACTCTCCATCTTACGGGATGAAGCGTGACCTTAACCCATCTAGAGTGATGGAACAGTCTGCTTCAAGGGTGTCCGTGAGGAGAGGATGTCTGCCCCAGGCGACTGATAGCAGTGGGGGCATGGGGAATGTCTGCTGAAGACTAAGCGGAATCCTCGATCACCCACTCCCGCCTCTCTTCAACGTCAGAGTTGTGGGCGTAGACCCGTTCTTCCAGACTCGAAGCCGGGATGCTCCTTGAACTTGATCGTTGATCTCCCCCTGGAACAGAAGAGGTTAACCCGAGGGGGAGATCAGCCGTCGCTTCTCCTAAAGCAAGTCGGTTCCGTCGCTCGCGGCGCCGCTGCAAAATGACCGCTAGCTTTTCCCAATGCGCCTGGTCGAGGCGATAACACCACCGGTGCTTGCCTGCTCCCGCACAGAGCGCTTGCTGAACTTAATCCCCACTTAACTCAGCAGTTGGTGAACGATCTGAATGTTTGACATGCCAGATGTGATCGAGAAGCGCAGCGCTAGTTTGATATCACTGGCACACCGCCGCGCTAAGTCTGTCCGAGACGCGATGGCATCATCGTCCCCAATCCATTCATTTCCTGCGGCGGCCCACTCTAGAAACGCGAGTAGGCCCAGCCGCTGCCGTGCCGCGAGGCGAAGGGCAGCTCCTGAAAGATCCCACGGCGTGTTGCCTTGGTTCCAAGTGGTTTGGTTTTCCAACCCTTTTAAGGTGCGCTCCGTCGCCAGTTCTGGATGCAACAACGCTTCTAGCTCGATCAGTTCGGCGCGGCGTTTGCCCTCCCCGTCCCACAGCACCTCCTCGGGCGTCAGCGCTTGAGGCGACAGCCCATAAAAGTCTGCTAGCCAGAATCGTGCCATGGTTTGGTGTTCGGCTGGGGTTAAGGGACTCCTTTCCGCCTTCTGCTGCGGTTGTGTCGCAAATACTTTTTAGTGACAAACGAAGTGTTTCGTTCGCATTCCGTTATGCACTCATACCGAACAGTTCTTCGATAAACTTCGCTTGAGACAGACTCTTCCCTTGGCTGATTCCTTTCACCGGTCCTTTGCGAATCATACTCATCGCTTCGATGCCCCTCAAGGTTTGTCTTGCCGTATTGAATGACCCGAATCCCATCATGGGCTTGGTCAATCGCTTGATGTGGCGATGATCCTGCAATTGGGATGTTGTTCATATACTTGCTTTGCCGTAATTCGGTCTCTGCTGCCAAAGTTTCATCCGCTTTCAACGTTTCAATTGCCACCGGATAGGCAGCGTTCTGATCCACCGTGATCACCCGTGGTTTTTGAGTGTGTTCCGCTTTCAGCACTTTGCGAAAGAACCGTGTGGCTGCCTTGCCGTCTCGCTTTGCACTCAGCATGAAGTCGAGCGTGTTACCCATTGAATCGACGGCGCGGTAAAGGTATTTCCACACTCCTTTGATCTCGATGTACACATTCGCAACAATGTCACCAAAATCTCGCTAGACTTTAGTGCAACAATCCCACGCGAGCAGATCCAGATCGTTTTGCAGCAGATGGATACTTGCTTGGCGAACACTACAGCGGAGCGTTGCTATGGCAAACCATCCGACTCGCACCCTTTCCGTCAAGGTTGAATTTGAGTTTAGCCGCCTTGCTCATCAATACATGATTGATGCCTATGCTCAAGTTCTGCCTGAAATTCGTCTCAACACAAAGACTTCAAAACCCATTGAATCGCGACCTGTAAGTGCGAAGGAGGTGCAATCGTGAACCCTACTCAAGTTGCCATTTATGCTCGGGTCTCGTGTGAACAACAGGTGAGCACGAACACCATTGAGAGTCAACGGATGGCATTGCAAGAGCAAGTCAAGCGGGATGGCTATACTTGCCCAACCCATCACCAGTTTGTGGATGAAGGTCATAGCGGCAGTACGTTAATTCGACCCGCACTGGAACAGTTGAGAGATGCGATTGCCCGTGGGGAAATTGACCGGCTATATGTGCAATCTCCAGATCGGCTAGCTCGCAAGTATGCCTATCAAGTCATCCTAGTCGATGAATTCACTCAAGCAGGTGTCGAAGTTATCTTCCTCAATCATCCCCTCGGTCAGTCGCCTGAAGATGAACTGCTTTTACAAGTCCAGGGCATGGTTGCCGAATACGAACGCGCGAAAATTCTTGAGCGGAGTCGTCGAGGGAAACGACATGCAGCACAAAGCGGCTCACTCAATGCTTTTTCCAGGGCTCCTTATGGTTACACCTTCATCTCGAAACATCTGACAGGCGGACAAGTGCGGATGGACATCAATCTCACGACGGCTCGTCATGTGCAGCAGATGTTTCAGTGGTATGTCCATGAAGATCTGAGTTTGAGCGGCATTTGTCGTCGTTTGGAAGCGATGTCCATTTCTTCGCCCTCAGGACACAGCAAGTGGACGGTGACAACGGTGTCGAGAATCTTACGCAATCCCCACTACAAAGGCTGCGCCAGCTTTGGCAAGTGGTGCCATGGACCAAAAATCGACAAACCGAGAGCGGCCCGCAATGCCTCTACTCATCCGCCCGATTATTCAATTTATCGCACTGACCCAGAAGAGTGGATCGTTGTACCGGTGAGCGCGAGTATCGATGAAGCTCTGTTTGAAGCTGCTCAAGAGAAATTAGAACAAAATCGCACTTGATTCCGACAGCGTAAAAAAGGACCGAGTTACCTCCTGCAGGGGTTAGTGGTCTGCGGGATTTGTGGCTATGCTTACACCTATTCTGTCAAATCCTCAAATGGACGCAGATATCGCTACTATCAGTGTAATCCCAATCCCAAAGTGGTTGAGCCGAGCTCGAAATGTGGCAACGCTTCAGTTAGAGCAGAAGCGTTGGAGGAGGCAGTGTGGTTAGAAGCCTGCCAATTACTGAACAATCCTCAGAATCTTCAGCAGGAATATCAAAGACGGTTGCATTCATCTGATAGCGATCATTCTGCTGTACAGCAGAATGAATTGAAATCACAAATGAAAAAGATACAAAAAGGAATTGAGCGGTTAATTGATGCTTACACAGAAGAGACCATCAGCAAACTTGAATTTGAACCGCGACTACGGAGTATGAGAGCACGCTTACAAATCCTTGAAACTCAATTAAGAGACTTGAAAGATGAGGAATCACGTAGCAGCGAATTGAAGTTAGTCATTGGTCGTTTAGAGGAGTTTGCTACCCAAGTGGCTGACGGGTTAGAAACGTTAGATTGGTTTGCCCGACGCGAGGTGATTAGAACCCTGGTTAAGCGTGTAGAGGTTTATCCAGATAAAATCAAAGTTGTATTCAGAGTGGGGACTGGACCATTAGTATCCAGGGCTGTCCCCAACTCGGAAGATTCGTCACATTGTTGCGAACGTGTACGTCTCGTCCACCCGCCACGAATCATTCGTCTCATTCCAATGAGGACGGAGCCGTTTATCGAGTTCTGGGACGTAGCTCAACCCCCACCGATGGATCGTGGAATGATCGACCTCGACCCCTCGCTCTGCCATCATTTCTTCCAAATCCCGGTAGCTCAGAGGATAACGGCAATACCACCGCACATTCAGCAAGATGATCTCTGGCAAAAAATGCCGCCACTTAAACAAGGATTGGGAAGCCATTTAGGGTGCGATGAGAGAAAATTGAGCTTCCCCACCGTATCATTTTTGCGACACAACCCTAAAACTCATGCTGGATAAAGCTTTTTAGAGGATGTTTCAAAAGTGATAAGGGGTTCGATTTTACGCCAAGCGCCTGAGCATGATCCGAATCATTGCAAGATAGATGAACGCTGCTGAGTTTTCTGGCAACCGTTCATAGTCCCTGACTAACCGACGACAGCCCATCAACCAGCCGAATGTCCGTTCAACGACCCATCGTTTTTTCAGCAACACAAACCCTTTAGTCTGTTCAGGTCGCAGCACAACTTGGACAATCCAACGGCAAACCGTAATCACCCACCGCATGAAGGGTTCACCATCAAACCCACCATCGACCCAGATCGGATGCAACCGAGAGACTGCGGTTCCCATCCGGTAAACTCGTTGAAGCACTTGTTTGCCCCCTTCCCGTTCTCCAACACTGGCTGCCATGACATAGACTCGCAGCACGAGTCCCAACGTATCGACGCTCAGAAAGCGTTTGCGTCCCTTGATTTGTTTCCCGGCATCATATCCCACGGCTTGATTGACCATCGCTGCGCTCTTGACGCTCTGGCTATCGATAATCGCTTCCGATGGACTGGCGGCTCGGTCACAAGCGACTCTCATCCACGTTCTCAATCGGTCATGCACACTCATCCAAGTTCCATCCTTACGCCAACTGCGAAAGTAGCGATACACCGTTTGCCACGCTGGAAAATCTCCGGGGAGATTACGCCAAGTGCAACCTTGAGTCAGGAGATAGAAAATTGCGTTCAGAACATCCCAGACCTCGACCTCGCGCGGACGACCGCCAGGTTTTGCAGGTGGAATTAAAGGCTCAATCAGTTCCCACTGTTCTAGGGTTAAGTTGCTGGAGTATGCTTTACTCATAGCTCTCATCGGTGCTGTCTTGTTAGTATTTACAGCTTATGCCGAGGGAGCTTTTTTTACCTATTCAACCGCTTTTGAAACATCCTCTTAGCCCATCCTGCACTTTTTTGCCCGTATGTTGGCTTAACCCCCTTATCAGTTTGCCGATCTAGCCCACAGACTTCTTAGCGTCGTTTTAAGTCCAGAAGCTATGGGAACGCCAAGACCAGCCCCTGCCCTCGCCGTGATCCAACTCAACTAATAAGCCCTGAGCAATTGCCCAGGGCCTGTTTTGATAAATGCCAGCCTGATTAAGTGGCTAGCGGTTTTGAATGTTCTTTCATCATGGATGACGCAGTGATCTAGGGATAGCGGCAACTTACCCAATTTGTTCCCCATTTCACCTGGGTAATACCAAATTAATTTGTGACTGCGACAGATCCTCGCCCCCTAAATCCCCCATTCTGGGGGACTTTGAGTATGATCTGTCGCGTTCTATGTTTAATTTGATATAACTCCTGAATCAGGACTGAGAAATGAGTAGGCAAGGTCAGCCGGTTCAGCCCTGCCCAAAGTCATCCAGCTGTCATTTGGTCAATCTATGCTTGCTGACAGTTGCCGCCTCAGCACCAGCTGAATTGAAAGCTCGCTCCAGGCGCATGACGTGCTTAGCCTGTGTCGATAGAGCGTTAGAGTCCAGCCAATTCAGGAGCAAAGCGTCCGTTGAAAATAGGCCAGGGCCATTGACGGTGAAGAACAGAAAACAAGCTGCGTAGACCGCAGACAGCTCAAGGTAAGGAATACTCAGACCCGCGACCAGGATGTGATGATATATCGCAACGCACATCGTGCCAAACAACCCGAAGGCGGCAGGACGAGCTAGAAAACCAATTGCCAGCAATGGTGCCCCAATCAGTTCTGTGTAGGCGGCGACGTAGCTAAAGAAGATCGGAAACGGCAAGCCAATCACTTTTACATAGGCTTCAGCAAAGCCGGGGATATCTGCTAGCTTGTCCAGACCATTGTGAACCATCATGATCCCTAGACAAACTCGTAATATGGCCCAAGCAAATTGGGACCAGAAGCCTGGGTTTGTACTCGATCTAAAGAGCTGCAGAATCAGAGAAGTAGACATGACTAAGGAGGTGAAATGTTGAGTTGTATTAGAACTGCTTGATATATCTTAACATTCCCACTCAGGTCAAATTGCGCTTCCAAGCGAAACAAAATCTCGGTCGGTGTTCAAAGCCAAACTGGTCAGCGGCTACAGCTTAAGTAGTGCAGACTTCATACTTTTCCAAGAGCGTCAAACTATGTAAATATTTTGTTACACTAGTTCATATCGCGTAACAAATGGAAATAAAGCCGTGAATCAGGTTTTATCCCACCTCAGGCCCAAGAGATAATTATGAATCAAGCAAGCGAACTCACTTTAGAACAAGAATTTAGCCTCAGAAGCTTTGCCGATCTAGTAGAGCAAATGTCTCATGAACAAGCTCAAGCGTTTCTCGTTGAGCAGCACCGTCTCATGCTGCGGCGGGAAACGGTGTATCGGGAGCTGCTGAAACACGAATGGAAATTGGGTTCAGATTTTGCCTCTCCTTAAATCGCTTCGCCCTGTCCTCACCTGCTCTATGGTGGACGCAATCTAGCGGTAGTAAGCCGAATGGCTAAATCTTGACCCCAGGTTGCCATTGGAACCCTTGGGGAAGGGAAAATGGTCGATTTGACCGGATTGGGAGCTTGTCAACTTACGTTTTCAGTGACAGATATTCCAGCATCAAACTTTTATATGATCGAGGTTGCAAACCAGAAGGGACTTTCCCATTCGCTTCAAGACCTGAAGGCGAAAAACTGGCGAATCAGACTTTCGCTCTCTTCAGAAACCTTGGCAGATGGATCAAGCCTTGCGCCTGCAACCGAGAAGGATAAGGCGGCTCGTAAGTTGTCCGCTGAACTCGAAACCTCTCTCGCAAAGCTGAAAGAGATTGATGAGCGAGCGGAACGCAATTACAACATCGCGATGAACATGGCGATGAAATGTGATGCCGAATGGCGATTGTTCACCTTCAACGAGAAAGGTAAACCAATGTCAAAGGACTGTCAGGAGCGTTTTATCAAGGAAAAAGGTAAAACGCCTGATGTCGCAAGAGCCGAGTATTTCAAGTCTCTGGACTTTTAGATGCAAAGACGGAATTTTCACTATTCAAGTCGCTCCTGAAAAGGGGCGATTTTTTTACTTCTAACTTGTGTCGAAAATGTTTTTAGACATAGAAAACCGGCGACTTATCGAGGTTGCGAGTCGTAGAAGGTTTATGAAAACAGCGGATTATTGAATTTGCTCAGTCGTTAAGAGGTCTGTAGGTCTGATTCCTAGGGCCTTGCAGATACTCAAAACAATATCGATACCAACAGACTGAACCTGGTCTGCGAAATCTTCTAGTTTCTGAATATACTGCTGGCTACAATTCACTCCCTCTGAACTGAGCTTTTCTGCTAGCTTTCTGCGAGGGAGGTTGCTTCTGTAGCGCTTTAACCGTCGCCCAACCTCAGCACTCCAGCGAACTTGCGAAACATAGCAGTCAGGAACTAATTCGTACAACGGAATTGCACGGTTTGAGATTGTCACAGGAGAAACGTGCTGCCTGTTGAGGGGAGGGTTAAAGGTTCGATCTCGGCAGACTCTATCTCCGTGAGCAAATCTGATTCGCATTTAAAATAGGCGATCCGAATTCCCCTCATCAGAGCTAGATCAATACCCTTGTGATGAGATAGCCATCTTTTTCTCGGATTAGAAGATTTTCCGATATATTGCACCACTCCCTGAGAATCGATCGCGAAATAGATACACGGGGTTTCCGGTAGCTGCGATCTCCGCCCGATTGGGACAAAGGGGAGGTCTAGCGGATTAATGGAGTTACGCGCGATTTCTGTCATCGCTTACCTCCAGATCTTCAGGGATGTACTCCAACAAGTCGTATGGACCTACTCTCTCGTTTATTTTTGAGAGTCGCGTAATTCCAACACAAATTTGCTCAAGCCTGTTTCCGTCAATCCGAGGCATCACCTCAGCTTTTCGCAGACCTGAGACAGCATTATCACTAACACCTAAATAGTCAGCAAGATCTTTGGCTTGAACGCGATGCCTAGCCATTACCTCACTGAGCTTCCAACGTATCAAGGTTTGGGTCACGAACTCAACACCTCAACTTTACTGCTAGAAGTGTAACACGGATTATTCACATTTAACTTGTATTAATACAAGTTAAACTTTGATAAATCTAGGTCTAAGGGTTGACAATTACAAGTCAGACTTGTAATACTAAGAGCATGAGAGGGAAACGAAAAACCACTCAAATCAAAACCCGCCTCGCTCTGGGTCTGGACAACACAAGCGATGGCGGGCGACAACCCAAAAATAGGTTTGAACCAATCATGACACAACTTTCTCCTCTAGATCGTCCCAAGCACCTCGAAATCGATGCACATCGCGGCGGCGGTCGGGTCGTTCTCCAAGGCGCAGACATTCAATCGATCGAAGATATCCAGTCGATCGAGCATCAATCCTCTGTCGTTCTCGCGAATAAATACGAGCGCTACACTTTCGACTTCGGATCGTGGCGCAAGCATGGGATCGCTCCCGTCAGTCGCGAAGCAGTCCTCCTGTCCTGCCGTTGCCAGTTCTAACGCGATGCTCCGAATCGTGAACCACTGGAAGTCGCTCCCCCTGGCATTGGAAGAACTCGAATCCTGGGAGCGAGATGCCGAGTTCTTCGGGTACGGCACCGCCTATCTGGGCTTTAAAGGGTCGCATTGGGTTGTTTTGGTCACACCCAATTTGATTAACGCCGTTCGCCCCTTCTAAATCTTGACCGCTGCGTACAGGCGGGATCTGATCCCGCCTTTCTTCCAATAAAAAAGCGATCGACAAACTCCCCTTTCTCGCTGCTTACACGCGCTTCGCGTTCGCCCACGATTCAATTCAACTGCAAATCTAAATCCATCTACTTACGAACCATGCTAAGAACTTCTCTGGTTTCGGCTTCCGTAATTCTCGTCCTTTCGTCGATCGCGCTTTTCCCGTCCGTTTCTCGCGCAGAAACCTATCAAGAGTGCATCAACGATGCGGCGGCTGCCCGTCAGCAGTACCTAGCTTCAGGCGCAAGCCGCACCGAAGCCGATGCCGTCTATACGGCACTCGTGCGCCAGTGTAACGCGCGCTTCGGACGCTAATGCCATGCCCCAGAAAGCCTTTGTCTATCTGATCAAGATCCAGGGCTTTTTGGGTAATCCAGAAAGCCACATCGCCCGCTACTACTTGGGAAGCACGATCGACCTTCGCCAACGAATGTCACAACATCGATCGAACTCAGGAGCCGCCATCGTCAACTACCCCACCCTAAACCTTAGCACGGGCTTTGAGGGTGGGGCTTGGAACAGCCAAGTTCCGACTAAGAGTTGCACTAGCCCAATGAGCCAATGAGATAGCACAGACTTCCGAGCGTTTCCCTAACTCGGACTGCCTCTAAACCGATTAGTTATCGGTGCTTTCAGAAAGGACATCTATCTCGATGGTGGACAAAGGGACATCTCAATTAGCAATAAGGATTATCTCCAAAATGCGAGTTTCAGTTCTCAACCCAGACGGTTCTCCCGGAATGCCAACGAAGCCGAGTCGCGCTCGTCGCTGGCTCAAAGCAGGTAAAGCGGTGACTGTTCATAATGACCTGAATCTATTCTGTATTCAGTTAGTTGCAGAACCATCGGGACGGGAAACTCAGGACGTTGTAATCGGAATCGACCCCGGCAAGCTGTTCACCGGAATCGGGGTGCAGTCGTCAAAAGCGACTTTGTTCAAAGCCCATCTTGTACTGCCGTTCAAGTCAGTTACGAAAAAGATGGATGCCCGCCGCATTCTCAGACGCGCTAGACGCGGGCGCAGAATCAATCGGAAGGTTGCATTTCATCTCAGAGCGCATCGTCAGAAGCGCTTTGATAATCGTCGGCAAGGGAAGCTACCACCCTCGATTCGAGCAAACAAGCAACTCGAATTGCGTGTCGTGAAAGAGCTTCTGAAATTGTTTCCTGTTTCTCACCTGCGCTATGAGGTGATTAAAGCGCGAGGGGATAAAGGATTCTCACCCGCAATGGTCGGACAACGAATCATGCTGCAATGGCTCGAATCCGTTCGACCTGTCACCGTTCAGCAGGGTTGGCAAACGTCAATTCTGAGACAGCAGTTAGGCTTACCCAAAGACAAAGCCGATAAGTCGAGGCAAACACCCGATACTCACGCGAATGATGGAATCGCACTAGCGACAAGTCATTTCATGAGCTTTGAGCAGTTTCATACCACAACAGAACGCGGGCATCACTGGATAGGTCAGGTCGTCATTACTGACGCACCGTTTCGAGTGATTGCAAGACCGAATCTGTTTCGTCGTCAACTGCATTTCGAGAACCCTGAAAAGGGTGGAACTCGCAAGCGTAAAGGTGGAACAGTCACGCCGTTTGGGTTTCGCTCTGGCGATTTAGTTAGAGCCGAGAAAGCGGGTCAAGTTGCTCTGGGCTGGATTGGTGGATTTACAAACACAGCAAAATCACAAAAGGTATCCGTGTATGACCACAACTGGCATCGAATCGGGCAGTTCACTTTGTCCAAAGTTCAGTTACTCCAGCGCAGTACAAGACTTTGCGTTACCCGTTAGAGAGATTAGCGCTATCGCGCTGGCGCTATCCCTCCCCACCTTGCTCACTGCGAAATTCGCTTCGCTCTTTCTCCGTTCCCTGAAGGCGGGGATTCTCGCGCATCTTGTTGAAGCGACAGGCACTCTAAAATTCTTGAGCAAAGTGAAGAAAGCGATCGAGTCGCTTGATCCTGAAATTGCGACTGAACTGGAAGAACTGATTCTTACCCAGAGAGTTTTGAAATAATTTGTCGATCGTCGTGTGTTCCCTTTCGATCCACCAACTCCACAAAAGCCGATGAACAATCCCTACAACGACCACGGAACGCCAGAAGAACGCGCAAAATCTTTGTTGCTGCATTATTTTCAACTCTGTTTTGGGCAAGAGTTGTCGCAAGACTCTCGGACAGAAGTTGGGGACATCGTTGATTCGCTTCTTGCAGCGGTTGAACAGCGAAGCACAGAGTATCGACTGAAAAGCCTGGAAAGCAATCTCTCCTTCTACAAGAGGCTGTATGAAGAGCAAAGCAAGTTGCTGATGGAGAGCCAAAGCGCGATCAGTCTTGCTCTGACGGCACTCCCGCCAAGCCTGAATATCGGTCTGGATGCGCTGGCTAAAAAATTAGACGATCACTTCGCTGCTTGAATTTTGTCGATCGTATTTCGCCAAAAGTGAACAGCAAAGAAGTTTGTTGCTCACTCATGCACCACAAAAGCCCGAACGCGAAGCGCGCTAAAGCAGCGATGATTTGTCGATCGGGCAATCCTTTCCCCTAAACGCCATGAACAGACGTAGAATAACGCAGGTCACGATTCTTACAGCCCTGCAACGACTAAACACAATGGACGCTTGGACATTCTGCGATCGCTGGTTTGGGATTGATCAACTCTCCCCAGCCGAACAAGACAAAACCAGAAGCAGGCGGGGCTATCGCGCTCAATGCGTTCGAGTTGTTGCGGCAGTGCTGAGACTACAAGAATCAACCGTGGACGAATGGGGGACAAAACTCGAACGAATGCCCGAAAATCCCCACCAAGCCGCGCTCTCTTATGCAGATGTAATTCGCCAGCAAATTCAAGCCAGTCAATCCACAGATTTGCTCGATTTGTATTTGCGATATAGCGAATCTGAAAATTAATGCTCGGTAGTTCCGAGTAAAACTTGAGTTTAAGCCGTCCAAAGTGCAGGGCGGTTTTTTATTGTTTGATTAGCACGCATTCGCATGACATTGCATGATGTCGCATGGTAAAGCATGACAGAGCAAAAATTCTCATTCGGAAATTCCCAATTCAAGATCGGCGTAAACGGACGTAGCGCCCAAATCGCCGCCACACTCGCGACTCAGTTCGGCGTTGACCCAAACATGATCGGGCTTGCGACTCCTGAACTCGCAAATCAGCTTCGCACCACTGCAAACAATATGCGGCAACAGGTAGAAATCTCGAAAGCCGTTGTCGAGTCGATCAAAATGATCGCAGAATGCCAAGCGCAAATTGAAGCGCTACGCAAGGAAGCGATCGAGGCAACGATGAAGCGACGCGAAGAAATCGAGAAGCTTTCATCGCAGCTAGAAATCGCGATCGAGAAACACGAGCAAGTCTTGAAAAAAATCACTCAAGACACCACTCACGGCGTTCGACTAGCACAGCGTAAGGGCGGACTGGATCTCAAATCTGGAAATAACCGCTTCAAGCTCGAACTTCAGGCGATGCGAAAAGTCTCGATCGCGAAGATGCGCGTCGATCGCGAGATCGCCAAACAGAAAGTCGCGGCAGATGTCGATCGCATCAAGCAGCAACCGGAGGAGGCGAAAGCCAAGTCTGAGGAACGCCGCAACTTTACCCAGTTCATCAACGGCAAAACGAATCAATACACCCCCAAAGCCGCAGCGACAAGCGCTTTCTTCAATTGAGGTCTAGCTGATGTTTGACGACGATGATTTTAGCGATCGCGATAATTCATTCCTCTACGACCCGCGATCCTTCCGGTCTGGGAATTCGTTCCTCGTTCCAGGCAGAGGCGATCGCGATTGGGAGGTCGAATCGGCTCCAAAGCCGTTGACCTTTCATTCGATCGTCCGTGGCGTTTCGCGATTGGGATTCTTGTTCGCGATCGGGCTAGGCTTGACCCTCACTGCACGCATCATTCCTGGTGCAATGCCGGGATATTTGGTCATTCTCTGCGTCTCACTTGCGGGCTGCATTATCTATGTCTGCCTATCGCGTGCGACCGGACAGCGCATCATGGCGATGATGATCGGTGTGTTGATTTTGTTCGGTGTGATTGGGGGATCGTGGGATGCCATCTATGTCACGTTCTCAACTCCGAGCGATCAGGGTTTGTTTGCCAGATTCAGCGCAGTGGGAGCCTCGCTGATGGCTTCGGTTGGGGCTTCCATGCTGTTTAAGCGAGGTGTATGAGATGCAGCGTTCTGATCCGGCTCGACTCAATCGCTCTCACGTTGCTTGGTGCGTCGTCGTGGGCGTTCTCGGTGTATTCTGTGCAGTCGGCTCACTCAGCCCAGACCGCAAATCGACCCCGAATTTATTCGCGGCATGGTTCGCGGCATTGATTTCGGGCGCGGCGTTTGGATGCGTGATCGTGCTTTCTCAAGAAGTTGAAAAAGCCGAACTGATCGAAGAGCGGTTTCGCCAACAGGATGAAGATGCCGCATTCCTTCAGCGGCAAGCCGTCACTCAAGCCAAGGTTCAGCGGCTCCAGTTGCACGAAGGCGCAAAGCTGCAAGTCGATGAACTGATCGCGGAAGATGAGGCACGAAACTATTACGCGGCTCATCTCGGCGTTGACCCTGCTGATATCTACGAAGCTGAGGTCGATGACTCGCAAGAAGTCGAATACGAGGAAGCTGCACCGAAAGCCGAATCTAAGCCCGTCGAATCCGCTCCCGTTGTCCAACCTGCTCCAGTTCAACCCGTACAGGTACAACCGACCCCGATTGTTGCCCAGCCGGGAATTTGCCAAGCGCTCGATGAAATCGTCGTCACCGATATCTCAACCGTGTTCGCGTCCGCCACGGGAACCGGAAAGAGTGTTTCAGAGGCTTACATTCTCGATCGTTTATTTGCCCGTCACCCCCAAATCAAAGCGTGGGTGGTGGCACAGAAAAATGATTCGTTTTGTCGACTGCGCGAGAAAGGTCGGACTTCGGTATTCGATCCGGTGGAGCCATTGGAATCATTGGGCGCGATCGATGAAGTCTACGAGATTTTCAACAAGCGCCGCCAGTTGCCCGAATCCGCGCGATCCGGATTCAAGAATCAGCCTGTGCGGTTGATTTTGTCCGATTGGCATTCCATCTGGGACACGGTGAAGGATGAGAAATGGTACAAAGCCAAGCAGTCGAAGAAGCTTTCAACGCTCGTTACGGTGGGCAGAGAGATGAATGTCTGTCTCATCGTTGATACGCAGTCCTACAACGTGGCATCACTCGGAATCACAGAGGATGCCAACATCCGAAGCAACCTAAATATTTTGTGCCAAGGCTACTCATGGATTGATGAGGAAGGACGGCAGCGCGGCGACTGGAACATGATTACGAATCTTCTGAAGAATCGCTATCTCGTCCCCACGAATAGAGATCGACTACTCCAAGATTTAGAACACCTAAAAACAAAATCAAACGAGCAAAGAACACCAGTAATCTTTAGTTCGATTGGAAACAAGCTACAGCTTTTACCGGATCTCACCGCCTTCAAATCCCAAAAGTAGAACGTCATTCTACTTTGAACGACTCAAATCGCTAAGACCTCCGTCCCTAAAACGCTATGTCGATTTCTCAGTTCTCGATCGCATTCTACTTTGATATCCGGTTGCACTGGAATTGATTGCTTTTCGCTCGCACGCACTCGCACGCTTCCACCCTTAGAACGCTTAGAACGACCTCGAATGCTCAGACGTAAACCCAAAGACCCGTTGCCACATTTGCCACCTGTTTCGACGCTCGATATCGAGGATTTTACGCAGTTTACCCGGCGCGAAATTGCCGAAATGTTTGGCGAAATCGATCCGTCGATTGTCTCGAAAGACTGCATTGCAATGGGCATCAAACCCTATGAAAAAGTGCCGAAGTCCGATATTTGGAGCCTGTACGTGATGCAGTGCTTCCGTCGCGTGAAACCGTTCGGGCATCGCAAAGAGTTAGTTGATTTATGTCTGACTCATGGCGATGAGGCTGCGATCGAGTACGTCAAACTCGCAGGCGGCTCACGCGCGGACTGCGATCACCTAATCGAAGCCTTCATCGCCCGCAAGCAAACCAAACCCTTAATCGTTTAGGAGAAATTCTGATGTCTGAGATTGTTAAAACTCAATCAAAACTCGCTCAACCTAAAACTCAAAAGCTCAACCCAAAACCGACAGAAGAGCATGAGTTTGATTTAGCCGACGAAATGACCTCGGTGGCGATCGCTGCGGCGGATGCGCCATTTGCCAAAGCTTACGAAACCTACGAGCAGCGATTTTCTAATAATTTGAGGGACTTTCAGACGTATGTGAAAGGCTCTCAGAAACGAGTGAGTCAGATGCTTAAGACCGAAATCTATAAGGTGCATGGCGTTGATGAGGCTGGAATGTATGGAACCGACGACGAATAATCGAACTGTGCAGGTCGAATTCACGCTGTCTGAAGAGGGACGACTGACGTATCGCGGATGCTCTGACCCCAGCATCATTTATGAGTTATCCTGCCGTGCAGCAGAGCAAGCGAGAGCTTATCAACGCTCCCAAACCCGACAAGACCCACTTGCGATCGCGCTCACTGGAATCGCATCCGCTTGCCTCATCGTGCTGATTTGGGGCATTTTTACCCGCCCCGCCCCAGAGTACACCCCAAGATATTCAGAGTATGCACCGACCTATCGCACCCGCTAAAACGATTTCTCGCTATCAAGAGCTGCCCTTACCAACCTATCGCTATGAGCCGTGTTATCGGATGGCATGGAATTAAACCAAATCCCTTGCAAGGCAAGGCGGATTGCCCTAGAGATTAGTGCGATCGCGGCTTTGTCATTCACGCTCTCGACCGTGTTGGCGGCAAATAGCGATGATTTACGAAACTACCGAGCCTACTTTCTTTCGACTGCAAAGGATTGCGCGGTAGTTTCAGTGTTGGGGCTTGGCTTATATCGCGCTTTAAGTGGCTTGTATGGAACACCTCAAAAAACCGACTCCAGAGATTCCGAGTCTGGACGTTGGAATTGATGACGATATCGAACTCGGAACAACGATCGCAGATTTGAAGCTCACTGCAATGCAGCAAGGATTCGACGATCGCTACTCGTCTGGGGTGTCCAGTTTCCTCCAGTCGCAATGCGAAGTGGAAAGCGATCGACAATTTGGAGAAACCGCAGCGGCATTGCGACTGGAAGAACGGAGACAGACGCTGATTACGATCGCCATCAAATCGGCTCTGTTCTCTAGTATCTCTGGGTTAACTGCCCTGATCGTCGGATTCAGTCCGGTTCAATCTGCGATCGCGGTATTTCCCTCAACCATTGCCGCTATTTGCGTTTCCCGAAAATGAAGACTGAGTATCGAAGCTATATCAACTCTCAAGAATGGCGATCGAAGCATCGCGGCTGGCTTGCCCGATCTCATAACACTTGCTCAATGCTCCCGTGGCTAGCGGTGGGCAGAGTGAAGAGCAAATACCACCCGTACAATATGCACCATACCCACTATCAGAATTTGGGACACGAGCAGTTATGGTGCGATGTTGTGCCACTCTCCAAATTCGCCCACGATTGCATCATCCACGGCGTTCTCAGTGGATTCAAGCGCCCATCTCAACAGAAGCACTATCCGAACGGGGCACAGCGAATCGCCCATAATTGGTGCAGATTGTCGCTACTGGTGAAGTGGGCGATCATTTGGTTGATCGTTCTGCTATTGGGTTGTATTGTAATTTTTGGTTAACGCACTGCAACAGCCTTACAATACCTTCGACTGACTACCTTACCTATTCCACACAACTTGTAATAATTACGCTACAAATATAACTGCGTTATTACTTCTCCAAACAAGATCGCAGATGGGTTACGGCAGACGGATCTCTACCTGCAATTTATCGAGTACGCACATTCCCACCCTGCCATCACTCAAATTCTCCAAGAGCGATATTTCTCTTCGACCCCTGATCTAGACGAGTTGCTTAACTGCCCTCAAGACTCTTTGGGATTTCACTATGCGGCAGAGATGAAGCGGACAGGTTTACAACCCGACTTTTATCGCAAGATAACTGTAGAAGATGATTACAGCTATATTGCCTTACGAATGCGTCAAACCCACGATATTTGGCATATTGTCACAGGGTTTGGCACGAATTTTGCGGACGAGATGGGACTCCAAGCCTTCACACTGGCTCAAACACGATCTCCTTTAGCAGTGGCGATCTTGGCGGCAACAATAATCTATGCCTTGAAGTCCTCCACTCCTCTCAATCCACTGGTTGAACGGATGCAACAGGGATGGAGAATGGGAGAGAACGCACATCCGTTTCTTGCTCAGAAGTGGGAGAAATATTGGGAAAAACCATTGTCTGAGTGGAGAGCCGACCTTAACATTGAAGCTGTATAGGATGGGGTAGCTCTGCTGATCTCTAAAACATAAAAGCAATTTCTTGATAAGACGAAGTTCTAAAAAGGTTGTGTTGGCTAAATATTCATTGTTTCCAATAGATCTAGCTTCTAACATTCTTGATGTTGATTCTCGTCGCGAATCAGCAATAAGCGGCAATATCTTCACCGCAGACATCAGCCAAGTAGCAGAGTGCTTTGAACCGCAGACTAACCAATTGCTCATAGAACGGGTTCAGTTTGCACATCGGGGGAATGTGGAGCAGAACACGACCGAAGAAACGGATATCACGTTCAAAAGGGCATTGAGCCGGAATGAGGCGACAGAAGAAATGAGCCGTTTCTGCGTTTTGGATTTCGATCGCGTCAAGTTTTTGGGCGACGGGTTGAAGGAGGGAAGCGATGAATTTGTTGGAGGTAAGGTTCAACATGATCGGTCTCCTAGATGCCAGTAGTGTAGAGCGGGGTGGCGTTGTCTGATACTGATTTATACGTCTGGGATCAAGCCGTTATGCAATGAACTCGATCTCGTGATGAGTCAAGCAACACGCTGGATTGAAAGTATTCCGATTTGGGTAGTGACAGTCTCTTGATTGGCTGACTCGTAGCTTTAACTCATCACAAACACGAAAACCCCAGCCAGAAGCTAAGGTTCGTTTCAATCAACTCAATTGCTTAACGTCAATCGAAATCCCAGAAGCTGAGGAGAGACAGCTTCTAGAAACCTTTAGCTTGCAGCCAGTGCCATCAAAAATGTGAAGGTGACAAGCAAAACAGAGATCGCGCCTTGTGCAACATAGTTTTGCTGTTGCTCCTCAGAAGGAAGCTCAGCAAAGTACATCGCAGGTTCCGAAGCGTAGTTGTTAAGGATTCCGTCTTCATTCCGAGTGGTGTACATCGCAGTTCCTCCAGGAGGGTAATTTGTTGCGTTCTGTAAAGTAATGTAACGTTATATTTACAAACTGTCAACAAAATCTGGTTTATCTGCTAAAGAGATTCGCTCTCCCTGCGATAAGCGTTGCTGACCTGTCTTGAGGGAGCAATTCCCTAATTTGCTATAAGTCCCTTGCGATCGCTCTTCACCGCTAGGGCATTTTGACAGCAGCAGTTTTGTACGATTTCATGCTGTCGATTTACGAACAAACCAAACAGGGGAAGGGAACGAGATCGCACATTCTGACAATTCTCATACAAGCCGATGGACTCACCCGCAACGAATTATTTGAGCGCTCTCATCTCACTTATGAGCAGGTACGGAGACAGACCCGAAATTTACACATCTCTGGTGCGATCGAGTCTCGGTTGATCGATCAAGAGCGGCGATACTTTGTCAAAAAAGCGAAGGTGAGCAATTCGGCCGCACTTTTATTGTCAGCGCTACTCGTCGCCTGGATGCCAGTTCTAGGCGCTTCAATCAGTGATGATGATGTTAGGAATCTTCGCCACAACCAAACGATTTCCTAACAGACAAGCAGAATTTATATCAACAGTTCCAGTACGAAAGATTGAGCCGCATCAACTCGATTCTGGTGAATGCCGATTTCCGGTCTTCATCAACTCTTTACGGTGACTGACCGGAATTCCAGTGAAGTCTCGGAAACAAAATTCTCTACGGGATTTGCATAATATGTACAGTTGATTCAAAAGTTTTCTGCCATGACCGACCGAAATTCCACCGCATCTGACCGAAATTCCGCTACTGAGATGCAGTACCGACCGGACGAAGTTCAACGGGAATTCGATATTAAATCGACCCAGTACTATGAGCGAATTAAGTTCCTTAGCATCAAAGCCCACAAGGATGAGAAAGGAAAGGCTTACCTCGACAAGTCGCAATTTAATCGGATGAAGCGACTCGATCAACACATTCGAGAAACTGGAGAAATGGACGGATTTGTTGATAGTGAAGGTGGCGAACTTGCACCCGTAAATTCTGCCAGTCTTGCGGAAGTGGAAGGGGGCGACCTGGCAGAACCGATCCCCGCAGTGGAAGAACCCACGAACGCAGTGCGCGGTGCAAGCATCGAGAATGACCTTGGCAAGCAGATCTACCGAGAAGCCGCTGAATTGAGAGCTTCCGAGTTGCTAATGCGACCTGCGATCGTGCGAGAAGTCGCGAACTGTATGACCAAAGATGATCTACCAGATGACCTCAAAGCGCAAGTGGAGCGCACCGAGGAGGCAATCCGCCCAAATTTTCACCCAAGCGCGATCGCGGACAAGTTGATCGAACAACTCCGCCGGAGCAGACAACTGGCGTAAATGAGGATGCTCTAAATCAGGTGTGTGCTGTGATCGAATCCGGTCACAGCGTTCTTGTCATTGGAGAGGCGGGATCAGGAGTCGATGATCTCGCTGTTTCTGTGCGCGATCGTTTTGAAAGTGAGTTCACCTGCGCTACCGAAACCTACAAGGGCACGACGAGAACTTTCTTCAAATCGCTGGCTGAACAAGCTGGAGTCCCGACCGAAATCGAAGTGGGTGAAGGCAAATTTAAGCCGATGAGCGTCGATGAGATGAAGGAGGAAATCCTCTCGAATGCCTCAGAAGATTGGTTGTTCAGGCATTGTCAACTTAACTGGGTTTCGCCCTGGTTCTTGAGAATGAGGACACTTGAAATCACGGAGAAATCGGTCTTTCAGCCTTTGAAAATCAGCCATTTTCTCAATAAGCGAGGCTTTGGACGGTTAAGTTGACAATACCGTGATGCGCTAGATCTGTGGATCAGGCTGACAGAACCGATCGGCAGCGAACCTTGCACCGCGGGCATACACAGGTCTAGACCATTACCAACTCACGTTAGAGTGTTTGCGACACAACTTCAGCTCTATTCTGGCACCAAAGGGTCAATTCAAGACATTTACTGCTGACGATCGCTGCTGATTGCAATTCCTCCAACACGAATCGTAGCTGACGATCGCGCTGAAATTGCTTGGTTCTCCTGTGATGAAGTGTCCGATAAAGCGCCACGCGGAACAAAAAGAACATTGAGCTGTCCTTCAGACCCATTGCCCTTCAGGAATGTTGAAACTGCTTGCTTAATCTTGAAGGAGAAGTTTGCTCGACGAAACTCCCCATGCTGGTGTTCACTTCGGATTCCCTGACCAAACAACGCAACGTTCCCAACATAAAACGGGCTATTAAATTGAGGAGTTGCTCTTTTGGGTAACCCTACATACACTTCGTAGTAAACTTCTGGCTGTCGATCTGCCTCAATATCAGTAAGGTCAAGGGTTAGATTGTTTTCCTGCTCACTGATTGTTCGCGTCAGTTGTTCACGTATCGGGTGAACATCAACGTCGACAGACACAGAATTGGCTCCGGGTGGCAGAATGACGGCGGATTCCTGCGATCGTCTAAGCAGCACTTCTTTTCTCCTTCTAAGCCTTGAGCTAATTCCTTTCTGACACGAGAGCTTCACTTGGGTCGGCTCCACTTGGTAGACATAATTGAGCTGTTCTTGGGCACGGATAATTTCACAACCTGTCAACTGCACCTGATTCCCATTCTCATCAAAGAATGTGAACTTAGTAGTTGTCCAGGCAGAGTCACTCAAGGGATCGGTGCGTCCTCCTCCCTGCGCCAGCCAAACATTCCATAGACGGTCAATATTGCTGTGATGCAGCCAAAAGATCGGATCTTGTGCTGCGGTAGGAACGCTTCCCATCCATCCCCCAATCGAAACATGTACGGCTCCGTGGGGGGTTCCTTCTAATGAACTGCTGAAGTCATTGAAGGGCACGTCCGCAAAAGCAATCGCGGTATCAACAGCAGAGGCATTGAGCGAAGCTGTGCCGCTATTCCAGCCCGAACCTCGAGTGGCAACGTAAAGTGGATTAGAAGCATTAGCAGGGGATCGAAATACCGTCGGCAAGCGTCGTTCTCGGACACGGCTATAGTTCCAGTATGGCAGTGCCCAATTAGAATCACCCGACAACTTGCGGACAATCCGTTCAAAATACCAGAGGTACATCCGGTGCCAGGAGAAGAAAAAGTAGGTGCCATGTTCACAGGTGTTCCAAGCAGGCTGAGAACCAGCGATAGTTGTACCATGAATAGCTGCCTGATAAGTCCAGCTTAAAGGGTTTGAATCTGGTAACGCCTTCATCGCTGAGATCGCTTTCTTGTAGGACACCACCGTTGAGCTAGTAGCGCTCAAGGTGCCAATATCGCGACGAGTATAGGTACTGGCTGCACTGCTCTGTCCTTGGTGCAACAAGGGCGCACCTACCAAAGTAGCGGTCGCTGTTAGCCCCGCGGTTTCAAGAAATCTTCTACGTGAGATAGGATAATGGCTCATAGCTTACCTTCTATGACGACGAAATTAGTCACAACTCTCGTAAACCAACCATAAATTCGGCACAGTTGTAGTAGCGTCTCAAGAGCGTCTCAATCAAGAGGGCTTGTAGAAGATAGTACGTAGGGGTATATTCAATTACCCCCATTTACTGAATGAGGTAGGAGGTGAAAGAGATGCAAATGCCTCCAAATACCGAATCCGGCAAAAACGCGCTCTAGAGGGTTTTGATATCAAGAAGTACTAGACAGTACTAAGCTACTTCTATGAGAGCTATTTTGAAGTGAAATTGAAACTATTCTTAAAATGGCGCACCTCTGAATTTCCTCATTACATCCGATGATTAAAGCCTGGTTCCAAATGTGTGTTCCTATTTTGTGTATTCCTAGCAAGCTTTATATAAAAGCAGGAACACACCAACCGTTCTACTTGATGTGATTACGGACTAAAAAGCAGTTTTGGCAATGATTCCTTAAAGAATGGTTCGCAACTGGTTGCGGGTTTTCCCGCGTGGGTGAATTTGTCTGAAAGCTCCTGATTGTCTGAGCTTCTACCGTTTCTGACTAAAATGGCTCAAGTCTTTCTAGTTTGACAGTCGCTCGGAGCAAAAACGGCTCAATCACAGCAGTGGCAATGGATTCCCACCCACTTGACCTTAGAACAGTTTGAAGAATTTGTCTTGCCCCACCTGCACCTCGGCAGTCGCAGACCTCAGCCAAAGCTCTCTTTGCACGCGATCTTCAACTATATTTTGAAACTGTTGTACCTCGGCTGTCAGTGGCAAGAACTGCCGATTGAGAAAACCCAAGCAGGACGACCGGAAATTCACTACACCCGAATCTATTCTGCTTTTCGGCGCTATGAGGCACAGGGATGTTTCGATGCTATTTTCGCAGGTTCGGTTTTGCATCGGTATTGTCAACTTAACCGGAGATGTTCAAAAATAAGCACGGTAATCCCGCAATCGTCAGGTTCGCTCAATTTTACGCAGCCGTTTGCAAGCAAGCGACTTCTCGCCACTCTTTAAATCGTTGGCGCAGTTCCTGGCGATATCGGGTGGCAACCTATCCCACACTAGTCTGAAGCACTACCATCGCTTGTTTGAAAATTGCTGCGTAACATTGAGCAATGCCGAATGTTCAAGAATTATTTTGCTTAATTTTGACATAAGCGGTTAAGTTGACGATACCCACGCCGCCTCAAAATGAAGGATAGAAGAGCTGATTGCTTGAAGCATCGATCGAACTCCCTAATCACCTAATCTAGTAAAGCAACGATCGCTTCTACAGTAAGATTTGATGCCGTATTCCAGGGAGAACCCCCCACAGTTCGCCGCCCCAACTACCCGATTCTGGATCTTTAGCTTGTTCTGCTTGCGTCAGACGATCGAACACCCCTTGAGTAAAATCGAGCCTGTGCTGCTGTGGATGTAGGGGAATGCTGCCCAGCGTGTATTGCATCCCACCAGAGCGATGATCTCGAACCGTAATTGCTTCGGGGCGGAGGGGAACCGCCGCATCCCGCAATCGGGGAATCGCATGGTAAAACGATCGCGGATCAATCGCATGTCCTACGCTCGTTTGATCACAGACCGCCACCTCTCCTTGCTCGGTCTTGACAAACCGAATCCGTTGTTGATCAATCAGCATTTGAGCATCCGCTTCAATCTGCTGCCAATAATCATCTGCCTCTCCCTGCTCACCCGGATAAGAACGATCGCCCTTCGCAGCTTCGATTAACCACTCCGTCCCTCGCCGAAATGCTTCAGAAGAATAAGCTTGCCAGTGATCCTCTGTCCAATCTTTGCGCTCTGGCGGTAATCCCAAATCCGCCGCAATTCCTTCGCTAGAATGCTTCAGCGCCACCACTGCTTTTGCTGCAAACTCCGTATACTGCTTGAGATCTTCTGGAACCATCAGATAATCACAATCCCAAGCGATCGCTGTGAGCTTGGCAATAGTTTCATCAGTGAGCACCTCAGGCGGTAGCTGCACCCAAGCTGCCGCACAACAGGCATCAGCATCGACCATTGTGGTGACAAAGCAAGCAGGCTGAACGGTGGACTGTTCTTCGAGGAGCGATCGCGCCTGGGGTGCAGGAATTTCATCGATCTGCACATCGGCTCCATTGGGACGATGATGATCCCAGTGCAAGTCGCCCGCTTTCGGCTCCCAAGCGGGAGTACCATCGACCATGATGATTTGATAGTCAGTGGGGATACGATCGGCTTTGGTGGTGACGAGGTACACAGGACAGCAATCATAGAGAGTTCGCTTAAGATTAGAGGACAGGGCAGCCAGAGACACCAATCTTGGAGAGGAAACGGAGATGGTCGTGCAAATTCCGCTTCAACGAATTCAGGTTCCACCGGGGCAACGGGTGCTGTTGCGCGAGGTCAGTTGGGAGGAGTTTGAGGCGATTTTACAGGAGTTAGGCGATCGTCGGAGTGAGCGAGTGGCGTATTGTGATGGACTGTTAGAGATTATGACTCCTTTGCCAGAACACGAATATTTCAAGGAAACGATCGGCGATGCAATCAAGGACATGGCAGAAACGCTCGACCTGAATTATGAGAGTTACGGTTCGACCACTTGGCGGAAACAGGCAAAGCAAGCAGGCTTAGAGTCAGATAACTGCTTTTATTTTCAGAATGAAGCCAGAATTCGCGGCAAGTTGCAGTTTGATCTGACTCAAGACCCACCGCCTGATCTGGCGTTAGAGATTGATGTGACGAGTCAATCATTGGAGCGGTTTCCGATTTATGCCCGCTTGGGTGTACCAGAACTCTGGTGCTATGACAGTGGCAGACTGAGGATTTATCACCTCCAGGATGAACAGTATGTTGAGGTAGAACGCAGCAGTATCTTTCCGCAATTGGAGATTGCTGCTTTACCTCAATTAATTGAGGCAAATCGTTCGGAGGGGCGGTTGGCATTGCGGCGATCGATTCGGGCTTGGGTGCGGGAGCAGGTGTAAAGAGTGCGCCGTTCATAGCTATTCTGATGAAGTAAAATTAACTATCTGAAACGAACTTGACATGGTTAATGCTGCCATCTTCTTTGAAAGATTTAATTTCTACTTTGACAGTTGCTTCTTCAGAAATTAGATCAAAGCTTTTAGGTTCCCTTTCTTTAAACTCACAACCGGGTTCCAGGGCACGGACTTGCTAAACCTTGAATCCCGCTTGCGGGGCTGAAACATCGGTCCGCGTTTCGTCGCGTTGACTGCCGTTGGCTTGCTAAACCTTGAATCCCGCTTGCGGGACTGAAACTTTGCTCCTCTTGGTGCTTTGGCAGGCGATCGGCTGCTTGTTTCGGTTAAAACTCACGAGAAGCTTAAGATTCTTTTCTGTAATAAAACCTGCAGTTAGGATAGATCCACTGTGTCAGGAGCCTCAGATCTCTACAGAAGGCTAAACTCATGAAAAAATCTATCGCGCTTCGCCATTTTCTACCGTTGGCTCTGTCCGTGTTGGCAATCGCGACGACGAATAAAGCTATCGCTAAAACCCCCACCGACCTTCAGGTTCAGGTCGTCGGGCAATCTCAACCGATCGACCCTCAGCCCGAAGCGCAACTCGCGCAGATTTCAAGTTTCAGCTTGCCAGTTTGGGTTTATCCGATCGCTGGTTTTGTGGTGTTGCTGATCTTTTTGCCCAGAGTCGGATGGATCGCAGGACTGATTGTGATTGGCGAACGAGAAGTTGGGATTGTCACCAAGAAATTTTCTGCCAAGAGCTTACCTCCCAATCGCCTGATAGCGCTGAATGGTGAGGCAGGACTCCAAGCGGATACGCTACCTCCAGGTTGGCATTTTGGTTATTTTCCTTGGCAGTACAACATCAACCGTGACCCCGTTGTCGTGGTTCCGCAGGGCGAAATTGGGCTGATTGTGGCGAACGACGGTGCGACCCTGCCACCCGATCGCATCTTGGCAAAGGTGACAGACTGCGACAATTTTCAAGATGCCCGCAAGTTTTTCACCAACGGTGGCGAAAAGGGGCGGCAGCTTGCGATCTTGACGGCAGGCACTTATCGAATTAATACGGCTCTGTTTGAAGTGATCACGGCAGCAACTTCTGATAGACATGGCATGAAGCCTGACCAGTTGCGGGTTTATACGATCGCGCCAGATGGCGTAGGTGTCGTAACGACTCTAGATGGGCTGCCGATCGATGCGGGTGAAATCGCGGGCGCGATCGTGCCTGATCACGATAACTTTCAAAGAGCCGATCAGTTTGTGGCAAACGGCGGACGGCGGGGACTACAAGAGCAGGTGATGTTGTCAGGCTCGTGGAACTTGAATCCTTGGTTTGTGCAAACTCAACAAGTGGCGATGACCGCAGTGCCGATCGGCTATGTTGGCGTGGTGATTTCGTTTGTGGGTGCTTCTCATCAAGATGTCAGCGGTGATGCTTTCACTCATGGCAACTTGGTGAACAAAGGCGACAAAGGCGTATGGGTGGAGCCGCTCTATCCGGGCAAGCATCCGCTGAACACGCAGATCATGAAAGTGGAGCTTGTACCAACCACGAACATTGTGCTGAACTTTACCAGTCGCTTTAGTGGGGAGCATGGGTACGATAGCCAACTGATTGCGCTGAAACTGCTGTCGTTTGATGGGTTTGAGTTTGAACTGGAAGTGTTTCAGATCATTCATGTCGGCGCGATCGATGCTCCTAAAGTAATTTCCCGCTTGGGATCGATGCAAAATCTGGTTGATCACGTTTTGCGTCCGATCGTCGGTAACTATTTCCGCAACTCGGCTCAGGAATATACAATTCTCGACTTCCTTACGGCTCGGAGCGAACGTCAAGCAGAAGCTGCTGAGTATGTGCGGCAGGCTTTGCGTGCCTACGATGTGCAGGCAGTGGACACGCTGATTGGGCTGATCACGCCGCCGCCCGAACTGATGCAAACCTTGACCGATCGCAAAATTGCTGAGGAGCAGCAAAAAACCTATGAAGTTCAGCGGCTTGCACAAACGCAGCGCCAGGAATTGGTGCGAGAAACGGCTTTAGCAAACATTCAAGGCGAGATTATCACTGCTCAAGAAGGCGTGACGATCGCTCAGCTACAGGCTGCCGCAGCGGTCAAGCAGGCAAATGGTGAAGCGGAAGCGATTCGTGTGACAGGACAAGCCAAAGCGGATGCCTATCAAGCGGGGGTCAATTCACTCGGTTCAAGGCGTATACTGCACTCCAGTTGATGCAGGTGATCGGTGATCGCAATGTCCGCGTGGTGCCGGATGTCTCAGTTAGCGGCAGTGCCAATTCGGGACTGCTCGATGGGTTAATGAGCATGATGATGTGGAATCAAGCCAGTGGCAACCCTATGCTAACCACTCCACGGTCTCCCAATGGAACGACAAACGGCGCGACACCTGAAGTCATTGCCGCATCGGATGGAACGATAGACTCTACAAAAGACCCCACCAATGGAGCGGATGCGAGCTGACTCGATCGTCTACTGCTTCAATCCTAGCTGTCCTCCGCTCCCCCAACCGCTGGCAGATTCTTGCTGTCAGCGGTGTAGAGCCTCTTTACAGTTGCAAGGCTATTGGGCGATCGCGCTCTTGGGACACAATTCGCTCAGGCGTACTCTACTCGCGATCGATGAATCTATCCCACCCAGAAAATGTGTAATTCAACAAAGCTGGATTGGATGCAGGGTGCGATCGCTGAGTAGTCTTGCTCAAGTTCCCGCTCTGATTGACTGTTTTGAGCAGGACGGTGTTTGCTATCTGGTGCAGGAGTACATTAGAGGCGATAGTCTTGCTAAGACGATTGCGACTCAGGGACAGTATAGTTCGATAGAAGTGTGGCAAGTGTTGGAGGACTTGCTGCCCGTCTTGCAGCAGATTCACGCCTGCGATCTGATTCACGGCGACATCAAGCCGGAGAACATCATTCAAAGCGATCGAGCGGACGTAACAAAACTGATTTTGGTCGATTTTGGGGCGGCGCTGTTGAGTACTCAGAGATCGCATCGAATCAGCGGCAGTCCGGAATATGGCGCACCTGAACAAATGCGAGGAGAAGCGGTTTTTGCCAGCGATCTCTATAGCTTAGGCGTGGTTTGCATTCATCTGCTGACTGGAATTGCACCCTTTCAATTGTTCGATGCGGCTGCAAATGAGTGGGTATGGCGGAACTACTGGCTTCATCCTGATGCCACGATCGACCAAAACAATGCAAACCGCTTAGCACAAATTCTCGATCGCTTAATTGCCCCAAATTTGAACGATCGCTTTGAATCTGCGCCATCAGTGATCGCCCAAATCGAGCGGGTACGGGGTAAAAAAATCTTGCTTCCACCGTTCAATCTGCCTATAGCCTGGCGCAACACTGCCACGTTTAGCGGTCACGCAGGACTATTTGCCAGCGTCACGGCAGTCGTGATCGCGCCAGACGGACAGCATATTGCCAGTGCCAGCGAAGATAAAACTGTGCGGCTGTGGGACTTGGCGACGGGTCAAGAGATTACTGTGCTGCATGGACACACTCAGTTTGTGCAGTCGATCGCTTTTCACCCGGATCAATCAAAGTTACTGCTGAGTGCTGGACGCGATCGAGTGATCAAACTGTGGGATTGGACTACTCAGCAGGAAATTTACTCGATCGTGGCGCATGAGCAGCAGATCAATACAATCGCGTTTAGCCCGAATGATCAGCGGTTTGCAAGCGGCAGCGCTGATAAAACTATCAAGCAGTGGTCTGTCACTGGCGACCTGATTTCCACGTTTACGGGACATCGATTAGCGGTCAATGCGGTTACGTTTGCACCATTCGCACCGCTCATTGCCAGCGCCAGCAGCGACGCGACCGTTCGGATTTGGCAGACAGAAACGGGTCAATTGGTTCGTCTACTATCGGGGCATCTCCAAGCCGTCCGAGCGATCGCGTTTTCTCCCAGCGGTCAACTCCTGGCAAGCGGGGGCGAAGACAGAACGATTCGCCTGTGGGAGGTCGCTTCGGGTCGCTGCGTCCGCATCCTTTCTGGACATTCGTGGGCGGTGTCGGCGCTGGTGTTTGAGTCAGATGAAACGCTTATTAGCGGCAGTTGGGACAAAACTCTGAAGGTGTGGCAGGTAGAAACAGGCGAAGCGATCGCGCAATTAGTCAGTCACACGGATTCTGTCACCAGTGTAACGTTGAGGAATGGCTCAAACCTGCCGATTCTCATCAGTGGCAGTCGCGATCGGACAGTCAAACGCTGGCACTTTTCGCAACCCAATAGCGCAGATTAGGCACAGTTCCAAGCTTCGTGGGTATTGATGCTCCTATAGTATTACAGTTGTAGATTTATGACTGAGAACGTTTGCGATAGTGATGATAACGAGCGACTGCTTGATGTACTCTGCGCCAGTAAGACCAATGCAAAATGAACTCAAGTGACCAGCAACTGGTTGCGGGTTTTTCCGGCTGAGTGAATTTGTCTGGAAGCTGCTGTCTACAGTGGCTTCTATCGTTTCTGACTAAAATGGCTCAAGTCTTTTTAGTTGAACTCTCGGTCGGAGCAAAAATGCCTCAAACTCACCAGTGGCAATGGATTCCCACACATTTGACCTTAAAACAGTTTGAAGAATTTGTCTTGCCCCACTTGCATCGTGGCAGTCGCGGTCCTCAGCCAAAGCTCTCTCTGCATACCATCTTCAACTACATTCTGAAACTGTTGTACCTCGGCTGTCAGTGGAAAGAGTTACCGATTGAGCAGAACAAAGATGGGCAACCGGAAATCCACGACACCCGAATCTATTCCGCCTTTCGGCGTTATGAAGCTCAAGGGTGCTTTGATGCCATTTTTGCAGAGACCGTGGTGCTCCTTCACCAGCAAAAATATCTCGATATCCGCGTCATCCACGGCGATGAGACGACGACCGCAGCAAAGAAAGGCGGCGATAACCTCGGATTCAGCGGGCACAAACACCTCAAAGGCGACAAAGTGGTTGCTTTCTGTGACCGCCACTACAATGTGATTGCGCCTTTTATTTCGGCTCCTGGCAATCAGAATGAATCGCCGCTGTTGCAGGCAGCGCTGCCACAAGTGTCCCGTAATTGCCAAGACGGTCGGACTCGACCTGAACCAGACCACCGTCAGTCTCGATGGGGTCTACGAGAGTCGGGCGAATCGCAAAGCCATTTTCAATCGGGGCATGATGCCGAATATTCCTGCAAATCCGCGGGGCAGAAAGACTCCAAAGCGGGGACGCAAACCAATTTTCGACTCGGCTATTTTTCAGGAACGGTTGTTCACCATCGAGCGAGTGTTCGCCTGGGAGGATAAGTTCCGTCGCTTGCTGCTGCGCTTCGAGCGGATCAGTCAGTTGCACGATGCCTTGAAAACTCTGGCATACACGATGATCAATCTGCGGCATTTCTGCCAGAGCTAACCTCTCCCTCATCTATTTCCCTTGGGGTCTCGGCGACAGAGACCCAGACGGGTCATGCTTTGAAATTGGGAATATTGGCAAAAGAGGTAGGAAAACGATCAAACATACTTCCTCCCAACTCACGGGTTGTTCAATTGCATTTTACCTTTGAAAATTTCGCATCAAGTTTGCACCAAACCCGCAACCAGTTGTGACCCAAAAGTAACACTGCCAGACTGAGATCGCGTCCCACAAAGGTCGAAACGTTACGGCACTATGGACACCCACAACCCAGCCCAAAATTCCAGGGGCAAAGTGAGCCACCGCAGTCCAAATCCACAGAATTCACAGCTTATTCTGCCTCTTGCCCACGAACGTTTCGAGTTTGTCGAGTTCCCCCACTTGGGGGTGCTGCTTTGGGTCGTAAGACTCTGGCAACAGTTCTCCTGATTGTTCGATCCAGTTCAAAATTGTGGTGTGAGCAATATCGGTCACGCGACTGATGCCGCGCACTCCCATGCCATTGCCATCCAGTTTCAAGCACAGCCGTTTCACGTCCTCGCTGTACCCTTTTGGCTCGTATTCGGTCAGAAACTGCCGTCCACAGCCGACACAAAGATAGTTTTGCTTGTGCTGACGATGCCCATTTTTGCGAATATGTTCGCCACCACATTCAGGACATTTCATCGGGATTCCTCTTCACCTTCCTTTCAATCCTACTGTCTGGCATCGAAGGGAATAGAAATCTGAAATTCATCTCCTAATTTACCAACGCCCGATCTCTACTATGAGACCAGGTTTTTCAGCAGATTTGCGCTGTAATTCCAGAGCCAGAGAAGATTCGCTTTTTTGCGGGTCAACGATACTGCCAGTACTTAATTCCTCAATTGGAAAAGGCAAATTATCAGATTGAAGTGCCGCTTGAGCACTTGGGAATTGGGCAGCAACTCGTTTGGTTTGCGCGTCGAATGAAGATGAATGCAGATTGTTAGAGCCGAAAGAGCACAAAAGAAACAAGACAGACCCAAAAGAACGCAGAATTTGTCATATTCTCTAGAAATAAAGTGGTAACTATGCCCTTCCCCAAGCCAGCTCAAAGCAAGGGCGGCAAAGCGCCCGCAAGTGCAGCTCAGAAACAAACAGCACGAGAATGGGTACAGCAACACCAACCCTGGAGAAACAGC
>JAESFQ010000073.1_pt1 | contig 50630 bp, 42 predicted proteins | sample 9269431 | NCBI WGS metagenome assembly JAESFQ01 (sample SAMN14502588, study PRJNA617103) | algae metagenome | isolation source: Plectolyngbya sp. WJT66-NPBG17 and co-occurring heterotrophs from well... | place: USA: Mojave Desert, Joshua Tree National Park, California | collected 2006-08-06 | reverse complement strand
ACGCTGCCGCCGTCTCGCGCGCAATCTCGAAAACCTGGTCCGAACCTCGGTTGCCCTGATCCGCTTGGCGATGATCAAGCTGATGGCAAGGCGCTTGGCACGCTCATAAACATCTCGGACGGGCTCTGAGGGTAAGCAGCGGCTCACCGGCAGCATGCCGGCGCCGGACCTCATCGTAGAGCGCTATCCAGCGCGCCCGGCTATCAGCGCTGGCCATCCTCTCGGCGCGGGTGCGTGGGAAGGCGCCCGTGCGCCTCGCCGGAGTAGGCCGCCGACCCGGAATGGCCGGCAGGCGCCGGAGCCGGCCATGTGCTCCGGCCAGCCAGCGCTCGATCATCTGCCGCAAGTTTAGCAGCAGATGCCACCGATCGGCGACCTGCATGGCCTGTGGTGCCCCAAGCGAGATACCACGGGCGTACTCGCTCGAGCGGTCGCGGGCAACGGCGCGAACCCCGCGGTGGTCTCGAAGCCATTCGGCCAGCGTCGGGGCGCTCCGGTCCGGCAGCAGGTCGACGACGCGATGCCCCTCCAGGTCGACGAGAATGGTCCCGTAGGTCTTGCCCCAGCGCAGGGCCCAGTCATCGACGCCCAGAATGCGGGGGACTGGCTGCCGCGGCAGGGGCAGGCGGCGCACCAGGCGCAGCACCGTGTCACCACTCGCTGGCATGCCAAGGTGCTGCAGGAGCCGCCCAGCCGCCTCGCTGCCCAGGGCAACGCCGACCCGGCCTTGTGCCGCGGCCAGGCGGCGCGTGCGATGCGCGTGCGGCGCAATCAGTCCAGGCAGCCGCTCGACAAAGGTCTGCCGCACACAGGCGGGATTACGGCAGTACAGGCGCCTCACCGCCAACTCGAGACGAACCTGGCGCCCGAGGCAGGGCAAATCGGCAGGCCGTCGCAGAGCCCGGCTGTGGACCGCTTGGCTCGGCTCGCCACACCCTGGGCAGCGCGCTGCGTTGTCGCGCCTCGGCATGAATGGGGATGCAGCTGGGATCCGCGCGGCTTACCTCCCGGATCCAGCATCCCGGCAGGAACTGCAGGTTGTTCATCCTGAACTATATAGGTTACCTAACGGCCCGGCTGAGGTCTGCACCTGCAACGACAGCACCAACCACGCATTTTGCGGAAGAGCCGTGAAAGCGGGACAAGGCCAGGCCAGCAAGGTCAGCATGGGGGCAGTCCTCTGGCCAGGACGCCACCAGCTTATTCGCTTACCCGCTCCGCCGCCTCATCCCGGAATGGCCAAACTCGAGCTTAGTAGCTGTTGATACCAACTTGCATGCCTGATAGCGAGTCGATATTGCTAATTCAAATGCAGGCATGACCGATCTGCACGTATGCGCATTCGGCAGTGATTAGCTATTTGTCGAAAGGTGGGACGTTGGCGCTCAGCGCTTTGCCAGGGAAGTAACTTCATCCGAGCTAAGCCACTGCATTTTTGCTCTGGGACTGCTCGTGCTTTGCCTTGAGACTCGCGAAAAGGCCCCAAACGATGGCCCAGCCAGGGTCGTTGTCAAAAGCCTCGCTCCGGGCCGGTTGGTTGGTTAAGTGGCGGGCTAACCTAGGCTCGGTGCTGAAGCGGCGCAGGCTGTCGAGTGCGGCGAAGATAGCTGTCTCTGAAAGGCGCGGCGCGCCGGTCACCGATCGCGGACGATGGCCAGGTCCGAAAAGGCGAATCGTCGGTATCGCACGGCGTTCGAAAATCTCGCGCACGGCGTTGAGGCGCGGGCTGGATGCGACGTCAATCACTAGTTCGGGGGCCATGCCGCTTACGGCAACGTCGCGGAACAGGCCATCGATCGTCAACAGGCGGTAGCCGGACAAACAGGCCGCCTCAGTTTCGCCGGAGGCAAGAAGGATAACAGGCAATGCCTTATCCTGACAGTGGCGGGAATGCACCACTAGGCTTGCCAACAGGTGCGGGTCATCGGCTCGGTCGGCGAGGAAAAGCTGCCCGTGGCGCCCGGCGGCATCTACCACCCAACGGGCATAAGCCTGATTTGCATCAAAAAAGATCGGCATCCGCAAGTGGCGGAGGCCTGGGCGATGGCGAACGGCACTGACTGAGGGATCGTCGGTCCTCGAGAGTAGGTAAAGTTGCGGGAAGCGGGTGGCCAACGCCTCAACATCGGTAGCTAAGTTGGTGCCGCGCATTGCCCAAACATCGTAGGGAAGGAAGGCGGGAACTGCTGCGGCATGCGGCATGCTGAGCGCCGGCGGCGGCCCCGCGAACCAGAGGCCGAGTTGCCCGCCGCCAACAAGATCGGTCAGCGGAATCCGACGCAACCGACCGCACGCCGCAGCCGGCGTCACGTGCGGATCGGTTGTGGTGAGTTCCGGCAGGCCGATGACGTCACCGAGTTGGCGGAGGCGGTACAGCGCATCGGGATCGGGCTGCGCGTCAACCGTGCCGCCAAGGACGAAATGGACTGGAATAAGGTGTGAGAGGTAGCGCCCGGTGTCGCAGACATGGTCGAGGACGAGCGAGCCGGTGCGTAGCTCGGCCGCGTCGAAAATGATGCACAGGCCGGGCGGCAGGTGCCAGCACAACTCCGAGGTACGCGCCAGAGTGGCGCTGAACTGCTGCTGCGAAGCCATGGAAGAGGCGAAGGAGGCAGCTTCAAGTTGCGGCAGCTGCTCCGGCCTCGCCACCACCTCCTTGCAAGCCCAAAACATGGCCTGAAAAGAGTCGAGGGTATGGAATGGGTGCGTCGGCGCATAGCCCTCGAAGGCATGGGCATGAGCAATGATTGCCTTGCAAAGATTCAGCGCCTCCCCGACCTTGATCTTGAGGCCGGTGGAGAAGGTCATCGGGGCGAGGACGACATCAACATTGCTGTAAAATTCGTCGAGGCTCTCCACCCGGCCTAGCAGCTCAACAAAGGAGGGCAAGCGGTCGCCGGCAAGATCGTCGCAGCAGCTGCCGGCGACGATGAACCGGCAGGGCAGCAGGGTGCGCTCGACATAGAGCCGCGCCGCTTCAAGGAAGGCACGGATATTGACCAAGTTGATGTTGTTGCGCGCACCAACCAAGCCAAAGCGGAGAATGCCGTTCGGTGGCTCGGTGCGGAGCAGCGGTCGGATCGGCTCAAAATAGGGCAGGGTCTTCACCGGATTGTCGGTCAGGGTACGGAAGAACGCCGCTTCTTCCTCCTTGATGGCCCAAACCACGTCAGCGCGGTCGAGGGCGATGCGCTCCTCCGCCTCGGTCGTATAGAAGAACTCTGGTCTGATGCCGTTGGTCTCGAGCACCGCGCGCCGGCCGGCGAAGCGGTCATGCGTATCGAGGATCTTGAGCACGCCACGGGGTACGAACTCGAGTGCTTTGCTCAGCCAGGTGTAGTTAACGATGCAGACGTCGAACTGCTGGGTGGAGAACAGCCAGCGCAGCATATCTGCAATCGCCGGGTCCCACCACTCGTCAATGCTGTGGTCCTCGCCCTCAATGGGCGGCATGTGCAGCTTTCGCGTCACGGGAATGGTGTAGTGCGCGTCCCAGGCTTGTTGCATGGCGCGCAGCGCGGCCAATGGGGGCTCGCGCCGCCAATCTGTCTCCGAGGCGTAGTGCAGATAGTGGATCTCCGCCCCCTTCCCCCGAAGGCTTTGACAGACCTGGAAGATGCGCTTGCGGTTGCCGTAATCCTGCGGGTGGGTCGGGGTTGGTGCTAGCACCAGGACGCGGAGTCCGGCCCAGCTGCGCAAGCCGGCGACGTCAGTCATCGCTGTCGCTCGCACCGCCCAGTAGGCTGACGACGGCGGCATAGACGGCGGACATCTGCCAGTGCAGGTCATCGGCGCGTGCCTGTGGCAGGGCGAGTGCCCTCAGGGTGCGGAGATGCGGCGGCTGGTGGGCAAGGAAGACCTTCAGCTCGTGCCATTGCTTCTCGACGGTGCCGCGCGTTGCCTCCGGCGCGCGGACGAAATCGGAGACCGCCTGCCAAGCAATGCGGCGGCGCAGCCACTCCTGGCTGAGGCGCGCGGGTTCAATGCAATGCTCAACGACCGCATGTGGAGTATAGCCGACGGCGCCGCCGAGGGCTTCGAGGCGCTCGGCAAGCTCGGTTTCGTCGTTCGACATCAGCGCGATACCAGACCCGATGCGGCCGAGCGCCGGGCTGAAGCCACCGGCCTCGCGTAGCTTGTCAAGACGGTAGGAAACATTGGCCCCGACGACCCATTCGCCCGGGTTCAGCGGCCGCGCCTCGTCGCCGAGATCGAGCACGGAGAGATACGGCAGCATTGCCGGTCCCAGCCAGTCCGGCGCCGGGGTTGTGAAGTGCGGCAGCACGCGACCGCCGATGCAGACGATACCTTCGCCGAGTTCCGCGTGCGCCTCCAGCATGCGCTCCAGCCAGTCCGGTGCGGCGAAGGCGTCATCGTCGAGATAGACGATGACGGGCGCGCGAGCCTGCTCGCTGGCGACGTTGCGGGCGTTGGAGAGACCGGGCGTCTTGACATGCAGCCAGCGCAGGTTGGCGATGCCGGCATAGGCCTTGGACTCTTTGGTTGAGCGCGCCGCATCAGGCGAGTTGTCGACGACAAGAATCTCGAAGCGCCGGGCCGGCAAGGTCTGCTCGCCGAGCCGGGCGATCGACTGGGCCAGCACGTCGTAGCGATCAAAGGTGCAAATTGCCACAGTGGCAAGCGGCATGGCAGATGCCGCGGGCACTCGGCGTCTCGTCGGCGTCTTCATCAGGTACTCCGGCGCGTGGCGGCAGGGCGTGGCCGTTAAGCCGGCACAAGCTCGATATGGCTGATGGCCATTCCGAGCACGCGCTCGTCCGAACCGCCGGTCTGGGCTGGGGAGAACATCACCGGCGAGCGCAACACAATCTCGGTCGGGCGGACGCTTTGGATGGTTGGCAGCGGACCGACGATAAGAGCGCTCGCCTGCGGGATCAGCTTCGCAGGGTAGGGCTGGCCGTCGATGGTGACGACGACCGGCCGCTCCGCCCCGCCGGCGCCGAAAGAGCGCACGCGGACTTGCAAGCGGAGCGGCCGCGCCCGACTGACCCAGAAGACCAGCCGGGCTTCGGGCTCCGGCCCGGTCCAGCGATAGGGGGTGCCGTCCTCACCGTATTCGAGGAAGTGGAAGCCAGAGCCCGCCTCAAGGAATTCGCCGGCCTGAAGCAGGGCGATCGGGCTTAAGACCACTTCCTCCACTTGGCCGCCGCCGGCGATGATGCCGTCGCGCAGCCGTTCGACATCCATCAGCAGCGTCACCTGGGACTGCAGTCGGGCCATTTCGCGCTCAAGGGTCGCTAGCCGGAGTTCAAGGGCAGGGGTGCGGGCTGTGGAGGGTGCCTTGCTCACTTCGGGGCCTTGGCTGCGCCAGAAAAAGGATCAATCAGCATCTTCGCCGCTTCTACAAACCCCCACCAGCCTGTACCGCTGCGGGATGACGAAATCGAGAGAAGTGCTACAAGCCGGATTGCGTTTTCGCAAGCGGACATACTCGCGCATACGAACCCAACCGGGCAGCCGCCCATCGCTTCGGAGATGATTGTGCGGATCAGTGGTTACCTGAGTATTTACAATGATTGGGATTTGCTGACGCCCGCTCTGCGCTCCGTGGCGCCCTATCTCGATGAGCTCGTGGTGGTCGATGGTGCCTATAGCTGGATGGCGCCACTCATTCGACAGCTCGGCCGTCAGCCGGAGCGGTCGCAGCAACCAGTGCGGGATGCACTTGCCGCCTGTGGCATGCCGGTCCGGATCATCGAAGGGGTTTGGGCGAACGAGGTGGAGAAGCGCCGCGCCGGCTATGCGGCCTGCCAGGGACGCTACGTGCTGCGCCTCGATGCGGATGAGGTGCTGTTCTTCGATGCCGTCCAGCTCGAGCGCTTCCTAGCCTCTAGCAGCGCCGTGGCGGAGATGGAGATGCCGAATTATCTAGCCCCGGGCTTCATCCAGGGCAAGCCGGACGGCACCCCACTGCCGCGGCAGGCCTTCCTCTTTGACCGGCAACTGGTCTCGCCCGAACAACATCTGCACCATCTTTGGCTGGTGCTGACCGTCGATGCACTGCCACCAGCCGAGGTCCTCCCGGTTTTTCCTGAAGTCGTCGCCTTTAACGCACATCTCACCACCTGGCGAACGCCGCAGACGGCGGTGCAGCGTGCCCTTTTTTACAGCCTGAACTGGTCGCGCCGGCATGGCATATCTTGGATCGAGACGCTTAAGGGCCGGCCGCTCGACGATGTCGCGGCGCTACTGCGATACGTGCCAGCCAACGCCTTCCTCGAAACGATGCTGAGCCATCGACTAGTTTCTGGGCTTTTCGACACCGCCGGCGAGCCCATGCGGCCGACACCGCTCTCGCCAGAGCAGGAGCGGAGCCTAAAGCCGCTCCACGCAAATTTTGTGGACGCGCAGATCGCGCTCAACCGGGAACTCACCGAGCAATCTCGTCACATCATTCAAGGCGAGCCGATCTGCCTCGACCTCAGCAGCAGTGCCGGCCTCGACGTGCTGGCGCGGCACAACTGCATAACCCTGGAGCTGTTCAAGGAGCCGCGACGGGCCGAAGCAGTAATGCATTACACGCTTCCCCGTCCGCCCTGGGAGGTGCGCGTGCAACTGGCGGCCGCTGTCCTCGACACCACGTTGCAGATCACTTTGCCCGGGGCGGCACCAGAGACGGACGGGTTCCTTCGGCGCATTCTGGTGCTGAAGGTCTGGATTCCGGGCGGCCAGCAGTTACAGGCCATGCTATGCCTCGCTCGATGAGAATTTCGCTAACATCTTGGAACTTGCCAGGAGTGTCAAAAAATAAAGATAAGTGCAATATAGCAACATTTTTGTTGTTTGCTGCCTAATTTGATGGTTCCGTAGATCCAAGGCGCCCAATTTGGTTGATGGGCGGAACGTTGTGGGGAGGATATGCGCGACTTGCAGGAGCTGGCTGCCGGTTTTGCCGGTACCGATCAAGCCAATGCGGCTTTCCAAGGGCATTTCCACGCGGCGGTCGCTGAGGGGCGTCTCGATGCGCTGGCCCTGGCCTGCAGGAACCTGCTGACCGTCCCAACAACCGGTGAATTCGCTCTGCCTTATGCCTTTGCCATTGCGGCCAGGGCTAGGCTGCATGATCCCGCCTTTTGGACCTATGGAGAAGGCAGTTCGCCGAAGCCGGAATTGCTGGGCTGGCTCGACGGGCTGCTGAGGCTGCCGGCGGCTCTCAACAGCCGCCATAACTACTACTACGAGATCGTCGCAGGCCTTCGGCACTACGTCGCAGGCGATCATGAGCAGGCCTTTCACTGGCTGGCGCTGGCAGCGCGGCCGAACGATTTTTATCGCGTAGTTAAGGACGATTTCGGCGGTGGGGCGGCCTTCGCCCGGACCTATCCCTCGGCGGAAGCGCTGGCGGAAGCGCGTGGCTCCCGCTTCGACCGGGACCTAACCTTCCTCCATAAGCCAGCGCAGGCGCTGGCGGCCGTGGTCAGTATCTCCTTCGACCGGATTTATGCCGAGGCCTTCGCTGGCGGTTGGATTGAGCAGTTGGCGGCATGCGGGTGTGCCAAGGTCGGCCTGCATCTCCACCTGATGCTCCGCGGAGAGGCCGATGTGGCGTTAGTTGACGACCTTGTCGGAATGGCAGGACGGCTCGGCCTGCCGCTCGCCCTAAGCGTCGAGACGGGTGTGCGGCATTCCCGAGCCTATTACGCCAGCGCCCGCTTCCTGCGCGGCGCAGCTATCCTCGAGGCATTCGGCTGCCCGGTTCTGTTCTCCGATGCGGACGCCTACATCGCGAGTCCCAACGATTTCGCCAACCGCCACTTACCGGCCATTCTGGGCGAGCAGCGGGTTCTCGGGCATCTGGCCGACGGGCCCTATAACGGTTATCTGCCCTGGCGCCGCTTCTCCGCAACCTGGATGGTCGCGCCCGCGCATGCCGACTCCGCGCGCTTCCTCGGCTTGGTTGGCGATGCCGTCGAGTATTTTTGGGATGAGCGCGACCGGAATTGGTGGATCGATCAGGTGGCCCTTCAGATTGGCCGCACCACTGCGATCGGGGGGGGCATAGGGGCGACACGCTTTGGCAGCATCGGCGACGCCCTGCCACATGTCCTGACGACCGGCGAGGAGTACAAGATCGGCAAGGTCTCCGAGGTGCCGCGGATGAGGGCGCTACTGGCTAAGGGGCTGAACTACTGGGAAGCCTTACGTCAACTCGACGTCTGAGCAGACCCCCTGTGGGGAAACCGCAAACCGGTGATTCCGTCGAGAGCGGAAATGCTCTAGGTTGCGTCCCATGCAAGCAGCAATGGGATCGGCAGTAGCCTCGGTGCGGGTGGGTGGCGGGCCGTGAGCCGCGTCGTCTTCCATATGGACCGGGCCGACCGCGAGGCGCTAGCCGGTTGGGCCTATGACGTTGACCGCCCGGATCGGCACATCCGCATGGTGGTGTTGGAGGGCGAGGAGTACCTCACCGAGATTATAGCCAACACGTTTCGCCAGGATCTTGTCAGCGCGGGCATCGGCCGCGGTGACCATGCCTTCCACCTTGACCTGCCGAGCTTCCTGCGGAAGGGGCCGGCGGTGAAGGTGCGGCTGGTGGATGCCGAGGCGAGATCGGTGCTCGCCGTCCTTAACCTCGCGGCGGATTTCGAGCCGGCGAGCGAACTGGTGGAGCGGTTGGGCCAGCAAGTGGAGCGCGAACTTGGCCCGGCGGAAGGCGATGTCGTTTTGCGAGCCGTTGCGGCGCGTGGCTTGCTGGACAGCATGCTGCCTCTGCTTGATGGGCTGCTCGGCGCGGCGCAGCCGGCATTGGCCGAGGCGCCCTTAGCAGCGGGATCCTTTCGGGCGGCTCTGGCCGCGGCACACGCGCGTTTCTCTCCGGTCACGCTGCCGAAGGTGGCGGCACCGCGCGTTTCCGTCATCGTCCCCGTCTTTGGCAAGTTCGATCTGACTCACAACTGCTTGGCGACGCTCGCGGAACTGCCAGACCGAACGTCCTTCGAGGTCATCTTGGTCGACGATGGCTCTACTGACGAGACGCTGCTAGCGCCGCTGCTGGTTCGCAACATACGGCTGCTGCGGAATCAGGCGACGCTCGGCTTCCTCCATTCCTGCAATGCTGGTGCGGGAATAGCGCGAGGTGAGTTTTTGTTTTTTCTGAACAACGATACGGAGATGCGGCCCGGCGCTCTTGATGCGCTGGTGAGTTTGCTGGAGGAGGAGCCGCGCACTGGCGTCGTCGGCTCGAAGCTCCTCAACCGCGATGGCACCCTTCAGGAGGCTGGCGGAATCATTCTCCGCCTGGCCGACGGGGTGAATTACGGCCGCGGCGAGAATCCGGATGACGGCCGGTTCAACTACCGGCGGGATGTTGACTATGTCTCCGGTGCCTCGTTAATGACGCGGCGGGAGGTCTTCGAACAGCTCGGCGGCTTCGACGAAATTTTTGCGCCGGCCTATTACGAGGACACCGACTATTGCTTTCGCGCGCGTGCCGCGGGCTGGCGAGTGCGCTACCAGCCGCGCTCGACGGTTGTGCATTTTGAGGGCGGCACCGGCGGCACCGATGTGACTGCCGGCGCCAAGCGGTACCAAGTGGTAAATGCCCGCCGCTTCCTGCAGCGCTGGCGCAAGGTGCTGCTGACCCATGCGCCAGCTGGCATGACCATCGAGCAGGAGAAGGATCGTGGCGCCGCCTTCCGTCTGCTCTTCGTTGACGCTACCGTGCCGACGCCCCGGCAAGATGCGGGCTCCGCCGCAGCCGCCTGTCATATTCGGCTGCTGCAAGGCATGGGAGCGAAGATCACCTTCCTCGCCGCGTCGCATATGGGATTGCAAGGCGAGGACGGGGAAGCTTTGCAGGATGCCGGAATCGAGGTGCTGCACCATCCACATAACTGGTCGGTGGAGGAGGTGCTGCGGCGGCGTGAAGGTGGCTTCGACGTCATCTACCTGCATCGGGGCGAGGTGGCGGTACGTCACATCACCACCTGCCGGGCGCTCGCGCCCAAGGCGCGCCTTGTCTACAACGTGGCGGACCTGCATTTTCTGCGGTTAGAGCGGCAGCGGGAGCTCGGCGATGCCGGGCCCGCGCCGCCGGTGCGGGTGCGGCGCGAGGCGGAGCTGGCAGCTATCCTCGAAGCGGATACGGTCATCGTCCACAGTGCGGCTGAGGCAGCGCTGCTGCACGGCCAGGGCGTCACTGCGGTGGAGGTGGTGCCCTGGTCCGTACCGTTTGTCGAGCATGGGCCGGCGCATGCGGCGCGGCAAGGGCTACTCTTCGTCGGTGGGTTCCGGCATGCGCCGAATGGCGACGGCATCCTATGGTTCGTGCAGAAGATCTGGCCGCAGCTACGGCAGGTTCTACCGCAGCTGACTTTGACCATCGTCGGCAGCCATATGCCGCCGGAAATTCGGGCGCTTGGAGAGCGGCCAGGCATCATGGTCCCGGGCTATGTCGAGGATCTGGCACCGCTCTACGCGTCGTGCCGGCTGGCGGTGGCGCCGTTGCGCTATGGCGCTGGCCTCAAGGGGAAGGTGATTGAGGCCTTGGCTTTCGGCCTGCCCTGCATCGGCACGCCAATCGCCTATGAGGGGATTCCTCTTCCCGAGCGGGCGGAAGTAGAGGCTGCCGGGGAAGCGGAATTCAGCCGTGCGGTCATCGCCCTACATGAGGATGCGGGGCGTTGGGCGGCATTGCGGGAAAGTGGTCTTAGTTTCGCGCGGAAGACTTATTCGGAAGATGCCGTGGCGGCCGGGCTACAGCGTGCAATCGGGCCTGTGCCAACCCGCATGTTGGCTTGAAACACGCTTCGATTGAGGCTCTCGAGAGCTGTCTGTATCCTGCAACTCCAGATGGATGATCCCCCTTCTGTGTGCCGGAGATGCTGTGTGACCCCTGAACGCAAGCTCCGCCTATGGCTCAACGATGTGGCGTTGCCTTACTGGGCAGGGCCGGGCCTTGATGCGAGGAGCGGCTTGTTTCAGGAGAGGCTGCTGCCGAATGGCTCACCCGATCTGGCAGCGACACGGCGGGTTTTCGTGCAGGCACGCCAAATCTATGTCTTTGCGCATGCTGCGGTGCTTGGCTGGCACCCGGACGGAACGGCGTTGGCGTTGCGCGCCTTCGACCGCATGGTCGCGGTCGCGCAAGCGCCGGATGGCAGGCGTGGCTTCATCCATACCTTCCTGCCGGATGGAATGGTCGCAAACCCGCTGCGGGATGCCTATGATCACGCGTTCATTGTGCTGGCCTGCGCCTGGCTGTTGCAGGCCAGCGGTGCGGCGCGGGTGCAGCAGGTGTTGGAGGAGGTGCTCGACTTCGTCGATGCGGAAATGACGGCCCCGGATGGTAGCTTGCTCGAAGGTGTGCCGACCAGCCTGCCGCGCCGGCAGAACCCGCAGATGCACTGGTTCGAGGCGATGCTGGCGTTGATGGAGATAGGGTTCCCAAGCGGGGCGGAGCGAGCGGCGCGGCACCGCGCCCTGTTCGAGGCGCGGTTATACGATGCACCAACGCGCAGCCTTGGCGAGTACTTCACCGACAGCTGGACACCGGCGCCCGGCCTGGCTGGGGCGATCCTCGAGCCCGGGCATCATGCCGAATGGGTGTGGCTGCTGCGGCGGCATGAGGCGCTAGCCGGATTGCCTTCGAGCAGCATGGCAAGCGAGCTTCTCGCCACCGCACTTCGCTGGGCGGATCCCGAAACAGGGCTGCTGGTGGACGAGGTGCTGCGCGACGGCGGCGTACATCGTGCGACGCGCCGGACCTGGTTGCAAACCGAACTGGCAAAGGCTTGGCTGGCAGAGGCCGAACTCGGGCGGTCTAGTGCCGTGACGGCGGCCCGTTTCGCGTTGGCGGCGCTCGACCAGCACTATCTACGCCAGCCGATCGCAGCAGGCTGGGTGGATCAACTTGACCCGGCACTGCGTCCGATACCAGGCCCAATACCAGCCAGTACGTTGTATCACATATTTGTGTCTGTCGCTGAGGCAGCGCGCGTCCTTGGCGAGTAGCGTGAAAAACTCGGGCAGTCAGTACCCTGAAGCGGCTTCCGCTAGCTGAAGCGAGTTGCAGATTGACATCGGTGCCGCGGTCCCTTGTGCTTGAACAAGGTCAGCCCAACCCGTTCTCAACGTGTCAATCCCACTGCTGCGATCTAGTGTAGGCTGGGCTGGGAACGTCAGGACCTTGTCAGGATATCTTCGGGGAAGAAGCGTGCATGCCTGGCCCAGCCAAGTCACCTGTGATTGCCGTAGTCGCCAACGACCCAATCGCACCCGAGCTACTGCGCTTCCTGGTATCGCTGCGACGGTATTCCCCAGACCAACAGGTCAGAATTATCCCTTTCGACGACGACAGCGCGCTCTGTCGCGCTATCGGGGACCAGTATGGTTGCCAATGGGTCGAAGATGACCTGTCACGCTATGACCGCTTTGGCCGGGAGATCTTCGACAAAAATCCGCCGCAGCAACCCTACCCTTACATGCTTGGCAAGATTCGCAAGCTCTGGATTTTCGACAGGCCGGAGCCGATCGTCTACATCGACACAGACACTATCATTACGTCGGATATCAGCAGCATCTTGCGGGAAGCAGCTGAAGAGGAATTCGACCTAAGCTTCGCTTCGGTATCGGCCGGCTGGATCTACGAGGACGTGACCGAGGCGGTTGCCTTGCTCAAGCGCACCCATGGCTTCTCCAGCAGCTTCCTGTTCAAGCGGACCGACCGCATGAATTTCGAGGCGATCTCTGAAACGATCCGTAAGAACCTGCCGCATTTTCACAAGGTGCGGCGGCTTGGCGTCGTCGATCAGCCGCTGCTGAACTATGCGGCCGACCACCTGTCAATCCAGGTGGTGCCGATGTACGAACTGGTCGACATCAGCTCCGATACGGTAGCCTCGCGCGACCTGCCCTGGTTCAAGGCAACAGTGCAGGATGATGGCAAGGTGCTGGCCAGCGGGAAGCCGGTGCTCTACCTGCATGCCGTCGGTAAGTACAAGCATAGCAGAGAATACGATTTCCTGTTCAACGGCCATCTGATCGAAGGCCTGTTCCAGATCGCCAAGCGGGACCCAGACCTCGGGCAACGGGTTTATGAGGCGATCCGTGACTGGATTCATTTCGAGCCGGGGGGTTGACCCTGACCCGCGTCGCCGGAATGCGGCGCGGGCTAATGGCCGCATCCTCAAGCAGCAGCAAGGAGCTTAGCCGAGTGGCGCCGCAGGCCTTCCTCGAAAATGTCGGCCACTCGCCGGTCATTCTCTTGGACGAGGTGGTGCGGGAGCGGGCCGGCGCGAAACCAGGCCTCGTCCACCAGCCCCGAAAAGGGAATGCGGTGTAGCGCACAGGCATCGATCGCGGCGCGAAAGGCGACGCCGTGGGCTGGAGCGAGCCATAACACTTCCCCGGGCTTGCGCAGGCCCAGGCTCATGATTGCATTCTGCAGGCTCATCCAGTCGTCCACGCGAACATGGATAGTACCGGGCCAAACGCTCTTGCCCCCGTCCCGCGTCAGGTCGCCGAGATCACCTTCGATGAACACGAGGCGCTTCAGCGACCCTGCCTCAAGGAAGCGGGCAAGCGAGGCCTTGGGGATGGCGCGGCGCAACGCCATCGGCGAAGGCTCCCACAACAGGTTGGAATGGAAGACCGGCAACATGCCAAGGACGCCGCCCGGCTTGTCGGAACCATAGCCTGCCCAGCGCTGGTCCCAGACCACATGGTCGTCACCATGAAGCAAGGCCGCGATCGACGAGGACCGTCCCAGCACGTCGAGCAGGGTCAGGCGAGGGCGTAGCGGCCGGCCCAAGGCATCGATGAAGGCAGCCTCCGTGACGGCGTCGACGCCTGGCGGCAGCACCCGGGCGATGACCCGCATCGTCTCCGCCGACAGCAGAAGCGTCACCGGCCGGCGCTCCGAGAAAATACGGATCTGGCTCAGAAAGCTTTGCAGGACCAGCGAGTCCGACACCGGGTGGGCAGTCGACAGGTCAATGACCAGGGGCTCGGCCCGCCGGGCGATGCTCTTGATGAATCGGTCCGCTCCGGCCGCAGTGCTGGCGCCGAGCGCAAGCCGGGCACGGGTAATGTGGATGCGGTTGCCGGAGATGGGCGGCCGCCGGAGGCTCAGTTCAATCATCGCCTCGGCCATGGCGGCAGGGGAGGTGAGCTGTACCGCCTCGTCCAGCACCGTGCCTTCGGCCGAATGCGTGCTGAATAGCGAGGGCATCTCGAGCGCGAGCGCGTCGGCGGTCTTGATCTTGAAGCCGGTGCCGTCAAAGACCGGCGCGATGGCGTAGTCGACCTTATCGTAGAATTCCGCCTCGGTCGGCACGAAGCCGAGCTTCTTCATGGCGAGGGTGGACTTCACATGCTCGCCGACGCGGCCGCCGATGACGAGTTCGACTGGCGCGAAGGTCTCGCCGATGCGGCGCTCCAGCGCCTGCACCAGGGCCTGCAGGCCGGTGATGTTGAAGCTGTTCGCGCTGGCGAGGAAGCCGAACGAGACCTTGTCGGGCGACAGGTAGTCGCGCCGGCGGAGGCGCGGTGCCTCGGCCTCCAGGGTTGGGTCATAGAAGGGGACGGTGACTACCTCGGAGCCAGTGGCGTTCAGCAGCTCGACGCCTTCCTTCTGCTGAATCGCCACGACGATGTCCGCGCGGCGGATGCCGAAGACCTCATCCGGCTGGTTGCAGATGAAGAACTCCGGGGCCTGGCCGATGCGGCGGAAAGCCTCCGGGCGCTTCCAGAAGATGTCGTGCGTCTCTAGCACGCGGACGGTGCGGCGGGGCAGGAAGTCGAAGGCCTTGCTGAGCCACACATTGTGGACGACCGCGACGTCGAAGACGCGGCGGCCGGAGACGTTGCGCAGCATCGCCTCCAGATCAGAGTCCCACCATTCGTCGAGGTGATGGTGAACACCGTTTTTCGGTGGAGTGCCGACGCCGCGATGGCCGTAGACGACATGCACCTCGTCCCACTGACTGCGGAGGATGTCGCAGGTCTCCTCGTCATGCCGCCAGTACCAATGGTCCTCGAAGGCGACGAGGAGGAACGTGATGTGGTAGCCGGCCTGCTTCAGCAGGCGCGTCATCTGCAGGGTGCGCCGGCGGTGGCCGGCATCAAGCGGCCAAGTGGCGAAGGGGGAGATGATAAGAGCAGATCGATTTAGACTGGTGCTGCTTAAGGACATATAAATTTCCTAGTTTTTTCTGCAACAACCTTTGAGTTTTATGGAGTGCATCTGCGCCGCATGAGCTAGGCGGTGCCTTTGGCGACGTGAGCGCACCTTACTCAGCCATGTCACTTAACTTCGTTTAACTTTTGCAAACGGCGCCGGCCAATGAATTTCATTAAACCGTCGAACTAATAGAGCGTCAAACTCAAGAGCACTAGCGTCAACATTTCGGATTACATCCCGCGTCCAATGCCAGTTGGTGTTAATTGCACGAAAATGCGCAAAATAAAACTCCGCTTCAGCTTGATCTGTTCGATCGTATGCACGCGTGTGCCCTTTAACGTCGACCACGTTGTGATTAGCGCATTGGACCGACAAGTCCAGTCGAGATGGCACGAAACAATATTTTGTTGTTGACACAACACTCTTACTGCGATCGCGTTCATAAAAGGAAAAGTCGCGGTGCCGTCGCTCCTCCACTGAAGGCGCCACGTCGAATGATTTTGCCAAAGGCAAAATCCAGCGCCCGCGATAGCTTATCAGCCCGGTGCCAGCTTCTGCAGCTTCAAAAACTGACTTTTCGCATGGATTTAATACGAGCTCGTCGATGTCGCTATTCAAAGCCGAAGCGGCGTCAGAGAGGAATCGCCAACGTGCATGCTCGAATGCACCATGTTGGCAAAAATTAGAGTCCCAGGGCGCCTGCAGACCCCCTCCTCCCTGCGGACCAAACTTGAATGGCCACGCAACAACGACTACTGCACGGAATGGCAAATCAGCTAATCCGGCAAGGAGTTCCTGTACTGAGTACTTACTCGACCCATTATCATAAATCAGTAAGCCAGAAGCCCCATGAGTATGAAGGTGAAAGCATGCCCAATCCCGGATCCAATCGATATTATTATCTTTGGAGATAGCGAAAAGAACTCTCTCATTACGAAAAATATGGCTGAAGTCAGACGGCTCTTTTGTGCTTATCTTAAGACCAAGCTTCGGAAATGCCAACTCAGATTCAAACCAATCGCATGCGACTACACGCAAACATTTGTCAAGATGACCTACTGCATTTGAGACCAAAGAGGCTTTTCCAAGACTTTCATTCCAGTCAACGAATGTGGTGACGTTGAATAATGGAGGCCCAATCAAATAGAGATTTTTGTTTTGGACAAATGTGTCATAAAGGAAAATTTCTGAATCAAAAAGTTCGTCGAAATTGACAGGTCGCTGCTCGACGCGTCTTTTTGCCTCTCGACGAATTCCACTAGGCAAAGAAATGGACTGAGGACGATAAATAATTCTCATGTAGGGGCCGCCACTCTCGAAATTTTATGGTGGCGGAAATAGTACCACGCCTTCACGTTTAAGTGAAGAGCTTTTTGATGAGCGCGGGACTGCTTTGTGCCTACGGCTTAAGGCGTACGGTGTGCTGCAATTTGATTCGGTATGGCCGAGGCTAGCGGAAAGCTTGGAGTTGGTACAGGGACGGGTTCGCAAGGCCATAATAATTCTCTTACTAGAGATTAGAATCGACATACCGTTTCAAGGCATTTACGCTTATCTCACCACGTTTCTTGGCTAGTTCCCGCAGAGGGACTAGGTTAGATCGCAGTTCTGCGTCGGCAATGTCAGTGTCAAGCGTCTCTAGCATGTCTTCGTACCGTTGTCGGGCATAATGGATTGGCGCCTCCCCCCAAGGATGCTCCTTCCAACTACCAATTGACCAAGGCTTAAAATGGAGAGATATAATGCCGGGAATTAATCCAACAACTATTCTGCTCATATGGTAGAAAAAGAAATTCTTTCTGATAACTTCATAGTGATTAAGCGCCTCAGAGACTTTGAATTTTCCCTTCTCTTCTTGTACTGGTGACATAAAAGGGTTAACGAGGATTATTTGAGTGTCTTGCTTTGAAACCCGAAATGTGAAGTGTTGGATCGCACTTAGCCATAAATCTAAATATTTCGGCGTGCCAAACTTTATATGCTCCTCCACCGGCAAGATACTCTGCAAAGGGTAACGCTCGAACTCGGGCCCGCGTGTAACATAAGACCCGCCGGTTAGCTTTAAGATGTCGTATGTATCCCGGAAAAAATCTACCAGAACAACATCAGCCCACTGAAAATCGTCTTCAAACGGAAAGTTTTTTTCTAGATCACGCCTGACTGTATTAAGCTCGTCCGGTTGCAAATTGCATGCGCTGAGTAGCGTCGAATCGCCTCGCTCAGCGGACATCATGCTGATGGTATTGTTCCGCCACCAATAACGTCGTTGTTTGTCAGCCGGAAGCAACACCTCTGAAACATCATACGAACAACAGGCGCCTACTATAAGCGCCTTCTGTGCTCTTCTTGGTTTTTTCAGGTATTTATCTCCAACACTAGTCATAACTACTCCTCGGGTACGAGCCTTTGCATTTAATTGTTGTTGCTAGTCGGGAAATTTTCTGTCAATCTCGTGCGGCTATCGCGCTTAAGTAGCATATCGTCGCGGTTTGTGCCACACTCTGATAAGCATTGACGCATTGTGTAGCAGACGCTCAATCACGCAGGTTGATTCGTTATCAGACATAATAACTTATGGTACATATCTTTGATCGTAAATCAGCCTACCCATGGTCGAAAAATACGCAGAGAATTTTTTAAAGACGTAGGTTTTTCTCTCGGTGTCAGCAAGTTGCGAGACTTGCTTAGGGAATCAAAAAAACCGTGAGAATACTCTTGGTGAGAAAAGGCGCTTGGTTACAAGGCATGTTCCAATTTATTTTTTTATGATTTTATCAACGCTAAAAAGCGATTGCGAAAGGACTTCGGGGATCCACATGTCTAAAGTCACGGGTCTTGGCGTAGATGACGAGGCCTTCCTCGTCTCCAGCCTCATTGATCGCTGCCCAAAGATTATGATGCTTCGGGAGCTGGTGCAGAACGCCCTCGAGGCGGCCAGCCAGGCCCCCGACGTCAGTCAGGTGCGGATTGGCGCTGTCGAGATCGACGGCGTGCGCAAGCTACGCATCTGGAACACCGGCCCTGGCATGGATGCCGACGCGCTGTACCGCATGTGCGACCTCGCCTCCTCCATCGGCAAGGTGAAGGGTCTCGACCGGAACTTCGGGATGGGGGCCAAGGTGGCATCGCTGCCGTCCAACCACCACGGCGTGCGCTACCGGTCCTGCACCGGCGGCCGCGTCAGCGAGGTCATCCTCGGCAAGCGCGACGGCGTCTACGGGCGCCTGCTGCGGCCTTCTCCCGGCCGCGCTTACCGTCCTGGTGCGGAGCGTCTTGTCGACGTCGCGGACGTCACCGTCGAGGCAACCGAATCCGGGGTGCCGACCGACCATGACTGGACCGAGGTCGTGCTGTTCGGCCAGGACGCCGCGCAAGACACCACGGTGGATCCCTATGGTGGCGAGCCGCAGTCGCGGGCGTATTGGCTGCCGCAGGCGCTTTACCATCGGTATTTTGACATCCCCGCAGACGTCGCGCTGGTTATTGAGCCGGGGCTGCATTGGTTTGCGGAGCCACGGACTTTCGAGCCGCTGAAGCGCCGGGCGCTCACCGCCTTCGCGGGCTACGAGGCTGTGCAGGCCAGCAACGGCATCACGCTGCACTACCTGCACGACCCCCAGCACGCAGTCCGGGCGCTTGAGAATGTCTCGAGCGAGGGCGCATTGCAGACCTCCTCAAGCCTCGTTGCCATCGTTTGGCGCAACGAGATGTACGAGGTGCAGCATGGCTCGCCCTGGTTCTACGAGGCGCCGGTCTTCGGCTTCACTTTCGGTGGCCGCCACCTCTCGGTCCTGATCGAGCTGGCGGACGACTACCCGGTCCTGCCGGACGCCTACCGCCAGTTCATCCGTTATGTCGGTGCCGAGCAGCAGCAAGTCCGTCCAAAGGACTTCGCCGGCTTGGTGCGGGAGTGCCAGCCGGCTTGGGTGCGTGACATCGCCCGCCGAACGAGCGACGGACGCGTCGTGAACGCCGCCATCGTCGCCGAGTTCGGCAACCTCGCCGGCCGCCTTGGGCTCGACCGCTTGTCCGACGCAAAGACGAAGACGGACTCCAAGGCTGACGCCTCCGGCAAGGGCAAGGCGAAGGACAAGGGTGCCACGTCTTCGGCCGGTCTCTTCGCCGGAGTGCGCGCGGCCTGCGGCGTGGAGCCGGTGCTGCTGCGCAGCGCGTCCGACGTGCGGGACCGTTGGCTCGAAGGGCGCGCCGCCTGCTTCTACCCGGAAACCCAGCAGCTTTTTGTCAACATGGGCTATGAGGGTCTGCTCCGCTTCCAGGCCCAGCTGTTCGACGCTGCCAAAGCAATGGCCAGTGAGGCGACGCTGAGGCCGCTGATCGAGAGTGTTACCGAAGGGCACTATGTCCGCCGCCTTGTACGCGCGGTGCTTTTCGGCCTTGCCAAGCATCTCAATGAGGAAAACTGGCAAAAAGGACATATCGAGAAGGCGATCAGCCCGGAAGCTTTGTCGACCAACGCCGATGATTTCGATGATCTGGTGCCGGGTGCGCTTGTCGCGCTGCGAGACCACTTAATCGGCGGTGCGGAGCACGCTTCAGTAGCCGTAGAGCCGACACTTAAGATTGCTGTTTGAGGGACCATTTCGCGGAGTTGTAACACATCGTGATGACTACGTTGCACACCCTGTTCCAGGCTTCTCAGGACGAGTTCTTTGCTGTCCTCGATGCCCGCTTCTCGGCGATTGATGCGCGCATGCAGGAATGCGAGGCGCAACTCGATGCGGTTGCCAGCCTGAGCGACAGCCTCGCGGCCCGCTCCCTGGCGCTGGCGAGCCGTGGGCCGGCACCTACCGCCTGGCTCTACGACGTCCGCATGCCGAACGTGTATTTCCCCGGGGTGTTCGAGCCCGAGGCGGACGACAAGGGCGCCAAGCGCTGGGTTGGCGCCTCGGGCCGGATCGAGGGCAAGCTCCTGCTCGACCGGCGGTTCCAGTACCGCTTTGAGGTCGAAGTCGTCGACTTCGTCAGCTCCGAGGCCGCCGCGTCCTTCCAGCTTTCGGTCGATGGCCGGGCCTGGCCGTGGCTGTCCGCCGACGGTTTGCATTTCTCCACAGTCGTTGCCGAGGCTCCCAATGACGCAAGCTTTGATTTCGCCCTCGAAGTCGCCACGGAAAGCCGCCCGGCCGACCGGGACGTCACCTTCTCTTTCCGCCGAATCGCCGTCAGCCGACTCGGCTAAGGTGGGGGCGCCGCGCCTCAGCGTCGTCATCTGCACCTACGATCGGTATGACGCGCTGAGCGACACGCTCGCGGTGCTTCTTGCGTCCTCGGGCTTCGCGGCCACGGCGACGGAGGTGCTGGTCGTCGAGAACACCTCGGCGGCGAAGCGGCTGCCGGTCACCCTGCCCGGCCATCCGCGGGCGCGGCTGGAGGTGTGCGAGACGGTCGGGCTGTCCGCCGCGCGTAATTTCGGCATCGCCAGGACCACCGGCGACATCGTTGCCTTTCTCGACGACGACGCCATCGTCTCCGACGACTGGTGCCGCACGGTCATCGAGACCTTCGAAGAGCAGCCGGGCGTCCGTGTTCTGGGCGGCAAGGTCGTGCCGCGCTACACGCTTCCGACGCTGCCCGCATGGTATGATAATCAGCTCTCCGGCTACCTCTCCTGCATCGATTGGAGCGCCCGGGCGCGCTTCCTGCGCAGGGGCGAGTGGATCGTCGGCGCGAACATGGCGTTCCGCCGGAGCGTCTTCGAAGAGTTCGGCGCTTTCGACATTTCGCTCGGGCGCAAGGGCGCGGCATCCCTGCTCAGCAACGACGAGACGGCGCTGCTTGAGCAGATCGGCATGCAGAACGTGTACTATGAGCCCCGCATGGCGGTGGAGCATGTGATTCCGGTCGAGAGGCTGAAGCCTGAATGGTTCCGCCACCGCGTGTTCTGGCAGGCAGTCTCCGACATGGTCGCAGGCCTTGCGAAGCCGGGCGACCCGCATCAGCGCAAAGAGTATGGCGAGGTCATCGGCCGACTCGAGGCGTCGCGCAGGAACCTCAACGCCTTGAGTGCGGAACCCCATGACTTCGCCGAGTTTCAGCTTCAGCTCCGCGGCATCTACCTGGCCACCGTCGCCTTCGGAAGCGGCCTGTAGCAGCAGCGCGTGGTGTTGCGGGCATTGCCCCGCCCGCCGGCGGGCTCCAGTCTCTTCGGCAGGGTGCGTTCCCGCGCGCGGCGCGGCCGCGGCAAGGGCATGGGCTGCATGACAGGGCTGGGCGGGCGGGACTTGGGCGAGAGGCAGCGGCCCATCTGGGCCGCATTGCCTTTCTGAAGGCTGGACCTGCTTTGTCCTGCGTGACGGCGGCACGTCCGGCGCCGCTCGTCGGACTGGGACGCGCACTGCTGTCATTCCTTCCGTGGTTTCGCGCATGTCGGAGCGTCGCCGTCTCCGCTCCGCCGTCGCCTCGTCAGCATCAGCGGTCCGGCGTGCGGAGAGGGGCCATCGATGAGCGTGAACACATATCCTTCCGGCCCAGCCAACCTGTCCCTGTCAAAGGGGGTAGAGCGGGTGCTCGACATGGGGCGCCGATGGGTCCTTCTGGTGGCGGGCTTCGGCCTGATCGTCACCGTGCTGAACATCGCCATGCTCCTGCTCAAGATGTACATGATCTCGAGCCTGACCGAACTCGGCACCTGGGACATGCTGTGGTCCTCGACCTACCTCTGGGTTGCCATCTATGTCGGCCTCGCTGTCGCAGGAATCATGCAGGCGGCCGCGGTGGAACACCTGTCCCGGCACATCGCCGACCAGCTCACTGTCCCTGCATTGCTGGGTGTCGTGGAGTATGCCGAAATGGGCTCGGCTAAGCTTCATGCGGTCCTTGAGGACCTGGAGACGGTGCGGGAGACCCTTGCGGGTTTCGCCGCCCGGACGCTGGTGAAGATTGCGATGACGCCGATGCTGGTCCCGCTGGCGCTGGCGATACATTGGATGCTGGGCGCGGTCTGTATCGCCTTCTGCCTTGTCATGGCCGTGCTGAGCCTGGCCCTTGCCCGCGCGGCCCGGGCCGAGCAGGAGCTGACGGGCGCCGGCGCCGGCAGCGCCTACAAGCTGACCCTCGACACCATGCGCGCCGGGGAGGCTGTGCTCGCCATGGGCATGCTGCCGCGGCTGGCCGGCCACTGGGTCTCGGTCAGCAGTGAGAAGGCAGGCGCCATCTGGCTGGCGCACCGAGGCCTTGCTCGCTTGAAGCTCGTCAATGGGCTCGTCCTTGGCCTATCCCGCGGCTCCTTCATGCTCACCATGTTTGCGATCACGCTGACGGGGTCTTACATGACCGCCTTCATTTCCGGCGCGTCGATTCTAGTGCTGCAGGTCTTCAGCCCCTTCGCCGCCTTGGGCACAACGATGGAGGCCTTTGCCGCGGCGACCTCCGCCTGGCAGCGGCTGCGGCGCCTAGCGGCGGCGACGACCAAGCCGCGGCCGAATGGCCTAGCCTTCCCCTGCCCGCATGGGCGGCTGGCCGTCCAGCGTCTCTCCTTCGCCTTCCACGGCCATCAGCCCCTGCTTCTGCGCAACATCGAGTTGACGGTGGATCCGGGCCGCTGTGTCGCCATCCTGGGCAGCTCTGGGAGCGGCAAGTCCACCCTGCTGCGCCTGCTGCTCGGCCTGCACCAGCCGACGGCGGGCGGAGTGTTCCTCGACGGGCATGCGACCTGCCACTGGGCACGGCGCGACCTCGCCCGGCATGTCGGCTTCCTCCCGCAGCAGCCGCTTCTGGCCCGCGGCACGGTCGCCGAGACGATCGCCCGGCTGGAGCAGCCGGAAATGGACCTCGTGATGGAGGCCGCTCGACGCGCGGGGGCACATGAGCTCATAGCCGGGTTGCCCCTCGGCTATGCGACGCCCGTCGGCGGCCAGTACCAGTTCTCGATGGGGCAGCGGCATCGCATCGCCATCGCCCGAGCCTTGTATGGCCGGCCGAAGCTGCTGCTGCTTGATGAATTCGCCGCGTCCCTAGACGCCGAGGGCGAAGCAGAGATGGTGCATCTGCTCGGCCAGCTGCGACGGGAGAAGTGCTCGGTGGTCTTCACGACTCACCGTGCGGCGTTGCTGCAGTGTGCGGACCAAGTGCTGGCCCTGCGAGCCGGCACCCTGGTGCCAGCCGGCCAGGAGCGTCATCCGGCCCGCACGGTGCTGGGCGAGCGGCGCCTCGCATGAGCGCGACCGCATCGAAGCCGGCGCCCTGGCTGCGTTGGCGCGACATCGGCGTGACGCCGGCCTCAATCGGAACGGTGTTGCTGCTGAGCCTCTGCGGGCAGCTGGGCTATTTCGGCTTTCTGCTGATCGTGAAGGCGCTGATGGATGCTATGCGGGCGGCGTCGAACCTCGACACCTATCTCGCCATGGCCTTCATCTTCGTGTGGGTCACCGTCCTCTCCGAGATCTACCTGCATCAGCGCGCGACCATGCTGAGCGCCGGCGCGCAGCGCTTTGGCCTTAGGCTGCAGGCGGAGGCCCTGCAAAGTTCCGTTCGCAACGCCGTGCGGGTGGACATGCAGGCGGGCGCCGCTACCTTGCAGGACATCGTCACGGCACAGCGATTCGTGGCTGGTCCCGCTCTGACGGATGCATTGGACCTCGTTGGCGCGGTGTTGGCGGTCATTGCCCTGTTCTATGTCGATGAGGGCTTCGGCTGGATTAGCGTTGCGGGCATCCTATCAGTCTTCGCCATCGGCTGGCTGCGCCGCGCGGCGACGGCTAGGCCCAGCGCCGCCGCAGAGGCGAGGCTCGGCGAGGCCACCGGCCAGCTCGCCGGCGACTTCACCCATGCCGATACCGGGCGCGGGCTTGGCCAGCTGGTCGCCGGCCTGTTCCGATGGTATCGCCGCTATGACCGGACGCTCGAGGCCAGCCACCTGGCGCATGTCCGCAATCACGCGATCGAGGAGGTCGAGCACCTCGTCACCGGCGCCTTCGTACTTGGGCTGATGGTGCACGGCATCGCGCTCGTCTTCGCCGGGACGGGTACGATGGGCCTCGTTCTCTGCGCCTTCTTCGGTGGCTACAAGGCGATCGCCCCCTTCGCCGGCGTCGTCCAATACTGGGCGAGCTGGAACAAAGGCATCTCGGCCTTGCGCCGGCTCCAGCAGGTTCTGCGGCAGGATGCGCCGCCGCCAGTGCATCTGGCGGATATGGCGGCTCGTCCCGGCCTGGTCGTGGAACAGCTCGGCTTCTGGCCCGAGGGCCGCGCGACGCCGGTTCTCGAAGGCATCGACGTGCATCTGCCGCCAGGCAGCGTCGCCCTGGTCCAGGGCCGTAACGGCGCCGGGAAGAGCACCTTTCTCCGCCTGGTCCTCGGCCTGCTCCGGCCGACGACAGGACGGGTTCTGCTTGCCGGCCAGAACACCCATTTTTGCGACCGGGAGGAGCTTGGCAGCCAGGTCGGCTACCTGCCGCAGGACATCCAGCTGCTGGATGCGACCGTGCAGGACAACATAGGCCGTGGCCCAGGCAGGCCGCTGGCGGAGGTCGTGGACGCGGCCCGGCATGTCGGCATTCATGATATGATCGGTCGTCTGCCGCAGGGCTACCGCACCGCCTGCGGAAGCCTCGCCGCTGGGCAGCAGCGACTTATCGCGCTCGCACGTGCCCTGCTGGGCGGTCCGTGCTTGCTGGTGCTGGACGAACCGGAAGCAGGGCTCGACGGCGCAGCGCGGCACATGCTGCTCGCCGCGGTTGAGCGGGTCCGCCTCGCCGGCGGCGTCGTCCTCGTCGTGACGCACGAGCCGGAGGCCTGGGCCGAGGCGGCGCATTACGTCCTGCGCTTGGCGCAGGATGGTGGGTGGAGCCTCGACGAGCTCCGACCGCCGGAGCCGGTCGCCGTCCCGCAGCGGCCCGTTTCCCCGGAAGCGGGGCCGGCGGCGCCGGGCCTCTCGGCCGTGCTCGAGGCCGCCGTCCCGGGCCCCACAGTCCCGCAGGTGATGCGGGCGGCCCTGGTGACGCTCGGCCTGACGCTCGTCCCGCTCATCGGCTGGGCAACGATGAGCCGGATGGAACAGGCCGTTCTCGCGCCGGGGCAGCTCGTGCCGGAAGGCCGGCGGAAGACGGTGAACCTGCAGGAAGCCGGTATCCTCCAGCGACTCCTGGTCGAGGAGGGCAGCATCGTGCGGGCGGGGGAGCCGCTGGCGCAGCTCGACATCACGCAGGCCGATGCCGCCGCCGCGCAGCTCCGCGCCGCCGCCTGGAGCGGCAGGGTCCGCCTCGCACGCTTCGCCGCCGAGCAGGCGGAGCAGCGCCATCTTGCCTTCCCGGCGGAGCTGGAAGCGGAGAGGGATCCTGCCCTTGTCATCCTCCTCCAGGCCGAGCGGGCGCTTTTCGCGGCGCGCTGGGCTGCCTTTGACGGGCAGGTGGAGGTGCAGGAGCGTGCCATCGGACAGCTGCGCGAGCAGGTCGCCGGCGTCCTCGCGCAGCGCGAGGGCGCCGGGCGGCAGGTCATGGCGGTGCATGAACAGATTGCCGGCTATGCAAGGCTTCTGGCGCAGGGCTATGCCTCGCGCTTCCTGGTGCTGAACCTGCAGCAGCAGGAAGCAGGCCTTGTCGCCGCGATCGGCCTGGCGCAGGCGCAGGAGGCAGGGCTGCGCGAAGGCATCGCGCAGGCCGAGCGGCAGCTCGAGGGGCTGCGCCTGCAGCGCCAGGCCGACATCGCGGCCGGCATCCAGATCGCCGAGGCCGCCCTCGCCGCGGCCCGCCAGCAGCTGCGCGCCGCGCAGGATGTGCTGCTGCGGCGCGAGGTCCTCGCCCCCGAGGCCGGCCGTGTGACCAGTATCCAGGCCTTCACCCCAGGTGCGAGCATCCAGCCCGGCCAGGCCATTCTTGATCTCGTGCCCGTCCACGACCGGCTGGTCGCGGAGCTGCATGTCCAGCCGACCGACATCGATCAGGTCGCGCCGGGCCAACGGGCCCGGATCCGGCTGACCGCGTTGCGCCAGGCCTCGCCGTCGCCGCTGCGCGGCCGGGTCCTGGCCATCTCGCCAGATGTGCGGATGGGCCCCGACAAGCTTCCCTACTTCCTCGTCCGGGTCGAGCTCGAGCCCGAGGCGGAGGGTCCGGGGCCGCAACCTTCGCTCGCGGCCGGCATGCCGATTGAGGCCTTTTTGCTCGGCGAGGAGCGGACGCCGCTTGAGTATTTCTGGGAGCCGGTGAAGGGATCCGCCCGGCGCCCGCTGCCGCCGGGGCATCCGGAAGGGGGGTAGCCACCATGCCTGGTCCGGGTTATCCGCCGGGCGCGATGCATGCGCCCGTCACCCCCCGTACCAAGGAAGGCCCGCTGCTGGCTTACCGTGCCCGCGTCGCGGCCGGGCTGCTGAAGCCGGACACCGCCCAGGCCCTGGCCGCCGAGACGCTGCAGGAGCTCTGGCACCGCCTCCGCGGCTACGACCCGCACCCAGAGGCCCCGCCCGAGGCCGGCTTCTTCGCCCGCTTCACCCGCCGCAAGCCGGTGCCCGAGGCGCCGGAAGGGACGCCGCAGGGCCTCTACCTCGTCGGCGAGGTGGGTCGGGGCAAGTCCATGCTGATGGACCTGTTCTTCGACTGCGCCGATGTCATCCGCAAGCGACGCATCCACTTCCACCAGTTCATGCAGGACTGCTACCGGACGATCCATGCCTGGAAGCAGCGCAACCCGGGCGAGGCCGACCCGATCCCGCCGCTTGCCAACTCCATCAGCGCCGATGCCGCCCTGCTCTGCTTCGACGAGTTCCAAGTCCATCATACAAGCAATATGGAGAGTTGTGAAAAAGCTTGCTTTTTAGTTGATCGTTCTGCGTTCGACTACTGAAGGATTGGAGAACCCCATGCGTTAGCGAGAGCTTGCGTCAATCCAGATCGACGGCAAGGTACAAGCGCGGCGCCCATTTGCATTGAAGTAATTTCTCTCGCAATACTGACGCAGCAGCGTGACGTCGTTCAGCTCGGCCACCTGCGCCAAGAATGCTGTACTGCGGGCCACGTCTCGCTGCGCACCACCGTGCCAGCATCCAAGTGCGTAACCGATTGCCAGCAGCAGCACAGCCGCGGTGGCTAACCCAAAGGCCATTTGCAGATTGAGCCGGCGTGACAGGCGCAGCATTTCTCGCTCGGCACCGAGCGCAGCCGATTCTGCAACCCGCTGAACCAGTTCGTGCTCACCCTCCGGCGTAAGACCTCGTCCGCCCCCCGCCGCATCGCGTGCTGCGATGGCCGCTTGCGTCGTCACCAATAACGCCAGCCGCAACGGACTGTCCGTACGCATCCCAGCGCGGTCACACCAAATTCGTACCGCCTCGATATTCGGTGCCGCGGTTGCCTCGATCATGGCAGCCACGCGGCGGCACCCGCCGTCCGCCGCTTGCCCTCGAGATCGGCCAACCAATCCTCCACCATGAACTGTTCGACCGGATCGAGCGGCATTTCGCCCTCGCCTGCGGCAGCTTCGTACAACCCCAGCCCGCATCGCCGCACCGTGTCCATGCACGCCAGGCGGTGCATCAGGATCGGTATGGCGCCGTCCGCGACCATGCGCTGAAAGCCAGGATCCTCGAGCGTGCGACCGAAGGCGCCGGCCACAGTGCGTCCCTCGCGGATCACGCCCTCATTCAGCACCAGCAGCGTCCGCCGCGGCCGAAAGTAGCCCGCCTCCCAAATGGACAGGACATGCCGCAGGTCCTCGTCCTCCGGCCCGAGGAAGTACAGCGCCAGCGGCTCGATGCCACGGCGCGTGCAGAATTCCACGAGCCGCAGGTCGCGCCCGTACTCCTGCAACACCCGATCGCCGCCACCCAAGTCAAGCACCGCAGATCTCTCTTCCTTGACCATCCGGTTGAGGATGCCGGTCAGCCAAGCCTTGACGTCCGCCAGCTCCTCAGTGCTCGGCTGCATCGCCTCGGGAAACAGGCTGGCCAAGGTTCGGCTGCGAGGATCGCCATCGGCGACGATGACCTCGCGCCCGGCATTGCGGGCGCGCCAGACGAGCTCGGCCAAGCCGGTCGACTTCCCGCCAAAGCCGCGACCGAGACCCACGGCAAGAACCGGCTTGGTTGGGAGGGCATCGTCGCCGTCGTGGGCGGTGCTGTTCCTAGCCATGTCGCGTCCTCCCGCTGCGCGCATCCATCTCCGCCCGCAGCCGCGCCAGCGCATCCTGTCCGGTTCCGGCGTCATGCGTGTCGGCCGAAGCCGGTGTGGGCAACCTGGTCGGCGGCGCGAGAACGACGACAGCGGGCGCAGGCCGCGGGCCCTGCTGGCGCCGCTGCCGCAGGGCCGCCACGTCCCGGCGCACCCGCCACCAGGTCCGCTGCACCATGGCGCCGGTCAACGGCCGGCCTCGCCACCCGGTCAGTCCCAGCGCCCCAAACCCTTCGGCCAGCCGCGTCCAATTCGGCCGGGTCTCCTCGACCAACTGGGCGAAGGCGTCATGGCGGGCTCGAAGCCAGCGATACAGCGGTGAACGGCCAGAGCCCGCCCGTGCGACCGCGGCAATCTGCCGGAGTTCCGCATCGGGCTTCATGCCTCCGAGTCTGGCCCACCGCGCGCAAAACGAGATATCCGAAGACGCCGACCGCGCAGGGATTTGAACACAGCTCGGCGTCGCCCGCGTGACCGTTGCTGCGGGGAACGCGCAAGCTGTCCTGGCTGCATCATGGACCCGTGCCCCACGCCAGCGTGGCGGACCAGGACGGGAGACCCACAATGGCAAGCACGCCGTACGACGAGAGCAGGCTGGCCCGCGTGGAAGAGCGCCAGGATGTGCTCATCCGCGGCCTGACCCAGATGAACGAAACGCTCGCCCTCCACACCGCCATGCTCGAGCGTCTCCTGGTGGCCGCCACCGAGGAACCAGCGGCCAGCGACCTGCCGGACGCGCTTCGCCGCATGGCCGAGGCGCTGACCGCCCAGGAGTCGGCCCTGGTCCGGCTGGATGAGCGGCTGGCGACGCTGCCGGACGCCATCGCCGAGGCAATCGCAGCGACACCGTGAACGGCGGCGGTCATGCTGACCTATTCCACCATTGCCGCGGGCGAGCCATCCGACGCCCGCGCCATGACCAACCACCTGCTGACGCAGACCTTGCCGCGCGACCTGGCCGAGCAGACGCGGCCATTGATGCAGGGCATCGTCGCCGGTTCGGCCGAAGATCGCGCGGTCCACGCCCTGGCGGGCGCGGTCTGGGCTCGGGAGCTGGGCTTCGGCGACGCCGTCTCGACGCTGATGCTGGATCATGCGGATCGCGCGGCCGATCTCGAGGCCGAGGAGCAGCGACTCGGCAATCGCCTGGTTCGCGTGCTCGAGCGACGGGATTTCGAGGACACCTACGGCCCGGCCCCGGCGGAGCCGCGCCGCGACCTGCACCCGCTGGTCGCGCGGGGGCTTGCCCTCGACCCGGATCGGACGCTCAGCCGCTCCGCCATCCAGGCCCTGCTGGCCGGACGCCGCGCCGACGGCCGGCTGATCGAGGGCAAGAGCTACGCGACGCGACGCGCGTTCACCGATCGCCGCACCGGCCTGACCAAGGAGGCGGTGCCGATCGGCTCGGTGGATTTCTGCCTCACGCCGGACAAGTCGGTCTCCATCGCCTGGGCCTTCGCCGCGCCGGCCGAGCAGGCCGCGATTTACCTGGCGCACCGGGACGCGGCAGCCGAGGCCATGGCCGCCATCGAGGCCCGCATCGGTCAGGCCCGGCGGGGCCAGGGCGGGCGCGACGGCGCCGATCCCGGCCATGTGGGATGGATCGCCTTCGATCACTACACCTGCCGCCCTACCCTCTGGACCAGCCACGAGGCGGGCGGGCGGACCGTCACCGAGAGCGTCGCCATCCGGGTCGCCGGCGACCCCGATCTGCACACCCACTTCACCGTCATGAATGCCGTCTTCTGCGACAACGGCCGGGTGGGCTCGCTCGACCTCAACCGCCTGGACGGGCTGATCAAGGAGGCGGGCGCGCTCTACCAGGCCTTTCTCGCCAGCCATCTCCGCCGGCTTGGGGCCGAGGTGGACCTCGACCCCAAGACCGGCATGGCGCGCCTGGCCGTGATCCCCGACCGGATCCGCGAGCATTTCTCCAAGCGCAGCCTCAGCGGCGAAGAGGCCGCGCGCGCCTACGCCCGCCGCCTCGGCCTGGATTGGGATGCGCTGCCCCCAGCGCGCCGCAGCGGCCTGTTGAAGGCCGGCGTGCAGGGCCTGCCAGCCGGGCTCGATGCGGCGACGCGCGCGGCGCTGCGGCGCGACGACATGGCCGACTTTGCCGAGTGGCGCCGCCAAGCGGATGAGTTGGGCTGGCAGTATCCTGGCATCGAGGGGCCGCACCGGCCCGGCCCGGCGCCGACCCGCGCGGCGCGGATCGCGCGGGCCTATGAGGCGGCGCTGCCCTGGCTCGAGGCCGAGTTGAACCGGCGCGCCGTGATCACCGCGGCCGACGCGCGCACCGCGGCGCTGCGCGGTCTCATCGCGGCCGGAATCGAGGAGGCCGCGGATGTCGGTCGGGTCACAACCGCTTTCCGCGCGGCCGGCGTACGCCAGTATGGGGAGCCCACCGCCCTGGTTTGGGGCCATGCCGGCGAGCGCGGGGAGATCGGCATCACCACCGCGCTGCAGGCCGCCGATGAGGGTGAGTTCCTGCAGCGGGCGCGGCAGGCCGCCACGGATCGCTCGGGTGCGCTGACGCCGCGCCAAATCCGGGCTGCTATCGCCGGCAGCGGCCTCGACTTCGCCGGGGCGCATGGCGCATCGCAGCAGCAGGCGATGCTCCGGCTGGGCGGGGGCGGGCGGCTGGGCGTGGTGATTGGGGCCGCCGGCAGCGGCAAGACCAGCCTGCTGAAGCCCCTGGTCACCGCCTGGTCCGCGCAGGGGCGGGTGGTCCATGGCGTGGCGCTGGCCTGGCGTCAGGCGGATGACCTCACCGAGGCCGGCATCGAGCGGCGCCATGTCCGGGCCCTCAGCGTCTTTCTCGATGCCGCCCGGGCCGGCGCCTTGGCGCTCGACCGGCACAGCGTCGTGGTGGTCGATGAACTTGGCCTGCTCGGCACCCGGCAAGGGCTCGCGCTGCTCCGGCTGCAGGCCGAGCGCGGCTTCCGATTGGCGATGCTGGGCGATGACCGGCAATGCCAAGCACAACCGCTAGACGCTCGTGTTCTTACGCCCCATGGCTGGCGCCAGATGGGAGAGTTAAAGGTCGGCGACCAAGTCATTTGTCCCGATGGGTCCGCTGCCCAAATCGTTGCCATCCAAGACCACGGCGAGAAAGAGATTTGGCGCGTCGAGTTTTCTGACGGACGCTCAATGGAGTGCTGCCTCGATCACCTTTGGACAATTTGGCGAGCACAGCCAGTTTATTCTCGCGGAAGTCACGCTGAGCGCAAGGTAATCAACAAAGGCGGCGGCTGGGCCGTTCGCCCACTCTCTGAAATTAAGCGGTGGTTTGATAATGGATATTCCAAGGCTCGCTCGGCCGCTGTGCCACTCATAACTGGTTTCGCCGACAATCCATCGCCTCAGTCTCTGCCTATCCCACCCTATGCGCTCGGCTTGATGCTGGGCGATGGACATTTTGCGGCAGGTTTGGTGCGCTTTACGACCGCAGATCGCTATCTAATCGATAGACTTGCCGAGTGCTTGCCAGACTACGAAGCAGTCAAGGTTGCGAAGTGCGACTATCGCCTCAGGGTACGCGACACGTCACTGCATGTTCGCGGCAGAATCCGCTCAACCGCTGCTCAGACGACAGGACTATTGGACCGCGTTGGAAGGCGAAAAGGGGTCATTGTCGAATACAGTGGCCAACGTAAGACCATAAAGGAATGGGCAGCCACCACACGAATTCCGCAATCGCGGATTATGGGCCGGATTAATCGACTGCGGTGGCCAGTAGAGGAAGCACTTGGGTATGCGGAAAGGGAGCCGCAAATTTCCAACATTCATTCGCCACTATCGCGCGCACTCCGCAATCTTGGACTGGAGGGCACGCGCTCGCATTCGAAATTTGTTCCTGACATTTATAAGTCAAGTTCTGCTGCTGATCGGCTCGCCATCCTCAGAGGCCTGATGGACACCGATGGGACAGTCGGTTGTGGGGGAACGTATGGCCGATATCACACCGTGAGCAAGCAATTGGCCAGAGACGTGCAGGAGTTGGCTTGGTCGCTGGGTGCGATTGCTACCATTGGCTTTCGTGAAGCGGGGCCAAAGCGGCCACAGCGCCTTTACTATGTCGATATTCGTCATCCCCATGCAGTCGATTTGTTTGAACTGCCGCGAAAGCGGGCAAGCGCGAGAGTGAATCAAGACAGCCTTAGATTGCGCATGACAGCGATCACCCCCTCACGCTTTGCGCCATCCCGATGCATACTCGTGGATCATCCAGACCACTTGTATATCACTGATAATTATATCGTCACCCACAACAGCATCGAGGCCGGGCCGATCGTCGACCTGGTGCGGCGCGCGCTCGGGCCGGCGCAGGTCCCCGAGATCCTGACGACGATCCGCCAACATTCCGAGCGGGAGCGGGAGATTGCCGGCCATTGGCGCGAGGGCCGCGCGGCCGAGGCCCTGGCGATGAAGCGCGCGGACGGCACGGCCGAGATGGTCCCCGGCGGCTACCGCGAGACCGTGGAGCGCGTCGCCGCCTTGGTCGAGGCGCGGCTGCGCGCCCATGCCGGCGACCCCGGCTACAGCCTGACGGTATCGGTGCCGACCAATGCCGATGCCCATCGCCTCAGCCTCGCCATCCGCGCCGTCCGGCGGGGCCTCGGTCAGGTCGGACCGGATCAGGTGCGGGTGCAGGCGGTGGGCCGGGACGGCCAGCACTATGACATGGCGCTGGCCGCCGGCGACCGGGTGCGGCTGCTGGCCAGCACCCCGACTGAGGGCGGGGGCGGCACCATCGGCCGCAATGGCTCCGTGCTGACGGTGCTGGCCGCCGACGCCGGGGGCGTGCTGCTGCGCAACGCCGGCGGGCGCGAGGGCCGCGTCGCCTGGAGCACGCTGGCCGATCCGGCGGGCCGCATCCGCCTCGCCTATGGCGAGGTGATGACCACGCATACGGCGCAGGGCTCGACCGCCACCGAGCACATCTACGCCCTGCCGGCCGGCACGCGGGCGGTGACCGGCTTCGCGGCCTATGCCTCCGGCACCCGGCATCGCCGCACCAGCTACCTGCTGATCTCGGCGGGGGCGGAGCGGGCGGAGGTGGTGCGTCGCCGGCCGATCAACGACGTGCGGCCTGTGCAGGAGGCGGACATCTGGGCCAATGCCGCGGTCCATCTCGGCCGGCAGCCGCGCCAGGAGGGTGCGCTTGCCTTCCTGGCGCGGGCTGGCGAGGTGCGCCGCGGGGCGGTGCGATCGCTCCAGCACGGGGCCCGCGCGGCGGAACGGCGGGAGGCCCAGGGGCGACCGCCGACCGTCCTGGCATCCCGGCTCGCCGCGGCGCGGGGGCGAGGGGCCGTGCAGCCGCTGCTGCAGCGCCTGGAACGCGGGCTGCGTAGCGCCACGGCGCTCGCCGCGCGGCTCTCGCAGTGGGCGGATCGGATGGTCACGGCGCTGCGGACCCGGCTGGCCATGCGGCGGGTCCGGCTCGACCACCCTCACCACCGACCCTCGCTGTCACGCCAGCGGTGACCCTGCGGGGGCGGCCATGGCGGCGTCGCCCCCCGCCGCTGCCAAACCCGGTGCCGCGGTATCCCGCTCGACCGCGACCTCCAGCCGCGGCAGCGCCGGCGGCTCGCCAGCGCGGTGGCGGAACCAGGGATCGCGGTACCACACCAGGCGATCCAGCAGCAGCAGGCCGAGCCGGCGCCGCAACACCAGGAGTTTGTTCGGCGGCAGGCGCTGCACCTCCTGCGCCAGCATCAGCGCCCGCCGGCGCACCGTGTCGCTCTCGCTCTGCCGCCCGGGCTTCAGCCAGCCAAAGAAGCGCGGCCGGCTCTGCGTGGTCTCGACCACCGTGTCGCTGCCGCCGCGCTGGCTCACCTCCTCCGCCTGGCGCTGGTCGAGGCCACCGAGCGCCAGCTCGGCCCCCATATTGGCGTAGATGTTCCGCGAGCCGTCCTCGCCGAAGGACAGCCGGGTCTGGTCCTTTGACTGCACGACGATGGCCATGCGCAGGCCCGAGGCGCGGATGAAGGCGGTGGCATCGGCCAGGATGCGATGCTCGCCGAGCGCCCAGAACTCGTCGAGGATTGCCAGCACGCGGTGGCGGTGGTCGTAGCGCTCGCCGAATTCCTCCCCTGCCATGCTGTCGATCAGCTGCTGGAAGAACACCGCATAGAGCGGCCGCATGCGGCGCAGATCGGAGGGCTGCGCGCAGAGGAACACCGCCATCCGGCGGGTGCGCAGCGCCCGCAGGTCGAAGTCGCTCGCCGCGGTGGCGGCGGCGATGCGCGGCACCTCCCAGAGCGACAGCGCCGTCAGGATGGTCTGCCGCACACCGCGGGCCTCCTCGCTGTCCTTGTCCAACCCATCGGCCCAGCCCAGCAGCGTATCCGCGGTGGCGCGCGGATAAGGCCGGCCCACTGCCCGGGCCTCGCCGATGCAGCGGCGCAGATGGGCGGCACAATCCTCCCGTCGTGCCAGGGCGGCGACGGCCGCGACCGTCAGCGGCGCCTCCGGCGTCTCCGCCTGCAGCACCGCCAGCGCGGTCGCCACGCGGCGGCCGGCATTGTCCCAATAGGGGTTGGCGGCCCTGGTCTCGGGGACCAGGGCGAACATCGCCCGCTGCAGGTCATCGATCGCATCCAGGGTGCCGCGGCGCACCAGCCCGAGGGGATTCCACCGATGGGTGCGCCCCTCCCGATCGGCGAAGTCGAGGACGAAGACCGCGTCGCCCTTGCGCACCCGCTCGGCGGCCGTCCAGCGCACCAGGTCCCGCTTGACCGAGAAGGCCACCAGCGCCCCGCCCCAGTTCATGGCATTGGGCACGACGAAGGACACGCCCTTGCCCTCTTCCGTGGGGGCGTAGACGGCGACATGCTGCTGGCCGGGCAGGCAGGCATACAAGGCGAACGGCCCGCGGCCACGTCGGCCGAGCAGGATGCCATCCGAGATTGGCCGCGGCGTAAAGACGATGCCGCTGCGCTCGGCCTCCCGCCGGGTGGCGAAGTGGGACTCCCCGTGCAGAGGCTGCTGGCCATGGCGACGAACCGCCACAGCGCCCAGGAGCGCGCCGAGCATCGGGACCAGGCCGACGAGGCCCGACAGGCCGATAGTCACGGCCGCCCACCAGTGCCGTCCGGCCTGCGGCGCATACAGCGTCCAGGCCGTGGCCCGCGTCCACACGCCGGCGCCGAGGAAATAGGGATCAGCGCCGAGGCCGGTGATGGCCAGATAGACCGTGGAGGCGATCGGGACCGCCGCCGTTGCGGCACCGCCGAGCACGCCAACCAGCAGGAGCGGGCGCCAGCTCATGCGCGCAACTCCAGGACGGCGGTGAGGCGATAGGGATCGCGGGCGCAGTGCGCCACGATGTCGATATGCTGCCGCAGCAGGCCCTGCACCGTCCCCGCCTCCAGCGCCCGGCCTTCGGCGCTCTGCCGCACCATCAGCGCCGCAGCCTCGAGCGCCGCCGCCGGGTCGGCCCCGTGGATGGTGGTGATGCTGCGGTGGCCGATCACCCGGGCGCGCAGGAACGCCCAGGCCTCCGCGCCGCGCAGCTCCTGGAACAGCAGGTCATCCGGCCGCAGCCGCATGGCGTCCTGCAGGCAATCCGTCGCGGTGCGCCGCTCGCCATCGAAGTAGAGCGGACTCCAATTCTCCTGCGGCAGGTCCACCCATTCCGGCGTGTCCTCGATGGTGACCAGGCGCCGATGCGCTGGGATGGCGCGGATCAGGGCCTCGGCGAAGGTGGTTTTCGAGCTGCCGATGGCGCCGGCGATCAGCACGGTCTGGCCGGACGCGATGGCGCGCTGCCACCACGCGGCGCCATGGCCGGGCAGCGCCGCGAAATAGCCCGCTGCCTCGAGCCAGGCGAGGGTCGGGGTGAAGTCCTGGGCGCGACGGCGGATCGCCAGGGTGATCGTGCCGGGCGGTGTCGCCGGCGGCCGGGCGATCATGATGCGCTCGCCGCCGGGCAGGATGCTGGACGCCGCCGGCCGGTCCGGGCCCAGTCGCCGCGAGGTGCGGGAGGCGGCCAGGATGGCGATGGCATCGAGCCGGGCGAAGGTCAGCTCCGGCGCCTCATGCCAGCTCCAGCCGTGCTCGCCTTCCACGCCGAAGCGTCCCGGCCGGTTGACCACGATCTCCCGCGTGCCCGGCTGCGCCAGCGCCGCCGCGAAGGGCTCCAGCAGGCGCCGCAGCGTCGCCTCCCCGGCCTGCATCATCGCAGCCGCAGCCGGTAGGCATCGGAGAAGTCGATCGGTTGGGTCAGCAGGATGCCGATCTCCTCGCCCTGATGTTTGGACACGGTGTTCGGGATGGCGAGGCTGTCGCGCAGGCTGGCGGACACCGCCCCCTGGACGCCGCCGGTCTGCAGGTTGAGGTAGGTGTTGCCGCTGCCCCGTGCGAGCGCGGCCTGCACGGCACTTTGCGCAACCCCGATGGCCCCCTGCGACAGCATCAGGAACACCGCGCCACCGAAGCGCTCCCAGAAGTGCCGGTCGACCGTGCCGGCCATGCCGACCCGGCCCAGCGCATCGCCGACCGGCGCGCCGAGCGGCACCGGCACGCCCTGCGGCGTCCAGCCGGTCGCGGCCAGGGAGAGGATGCGGCTCTGCCCGAGCGCCACATGGCTCTCGTAGCCGCCCTGGATGCGGGTGCCGGCCTCCATCAGGCGCACGCCGGCCGGCGACAGCCAGTCCTCGGTGACGTGGCAGAAGAACGGCCCGGGGCGTTCGCTGCTGACCGCGCTGTCGAGGGTGCAGCGGTACACGCCGGGCATCAGCACCAGGGTGGTGTCGATCGCGGCGCCGGCCCGCGCGCCGGTGAGGCTCGTGCCGCGGAAGGCGACCGTGGTGCTCCGCCGTGCCTGCTCCGCCGCTTCGGCGCCGGGCGCGCCACCGAGGGCCGGGCCAGCGGCGGGGCTGGGGCCCGCCTCCGCGCTGGAAGGCGGGGGCGTGATGGCATAGGACACCATCTTCGCGGCGCGCGGCGGCGTCCCCGCTGGCGTGGCCAGGGCGGGGGGCGCCGGCGGCGGCGGTGGCGCGGGCGCCATCCGATCCGGCTCCGGCGGGGTGAGGGGAGGCGGCTGCAGCGCGTCGAGGCTCACGCGCCGGCCGATCCCCTCGGCGGGCCGCGGGGCCTCTGGCGGCGCGTTGCCGGGATGCCGCCAGAAGACCACGGCGATCAGCGCGGCCGCGCCGAGGATGGCCACCGCATAGGTCTGCCGCTGCGTCAGCAGCCGCCGTCCAGTGATCTCCGGCGCGCCCCGCTCCTCCATCATCGCGGCGCTCCCTCCGGCCCCAGCGGCCCGGCCAGCTCGCGCACCACATCGGGATGCGTGGTCCCCGTCGCCGGGAGGCGGCCCACCGGGTCGACATTCCGGTTGTAGACGGCCAGGACGGCTCCGCCGGGAAGTCGCAGGCGGAGTTCCTGGTGCAGCCCGGGGACCACCCACCAGAGGCCGCGCCGGCCGGGCGCGTTGGCCGGGCGCGCTACCGCCTGCACCGCCTGCTCAGCTCCGGCGGCGTCGACGGCAAAGACGCTCGGCACCGGGCGATGCCCGAGATAGCGAAAGGCGGTGTGCTGGCCGTCGTCGCAGGTCTCGTCGGGCGCCATCTCCCGCCGGCCGCGTGCCTCGAACATCCAGTTGCGGCAGGCGAAGTCGACCGCGAGCCGGTCGCGGGCGGCCTCCGCCTCGCGCCGGGCCCGCCGCGCCGCCGCCCGTTCGGCGGCCTGCCGGCGGGCTTCGGCGGCGGCGGCGTCGCGCCGGGCCCGCTCATCCTCCGGGTAGCGAAAGGCCAGGCCATAGGTTGCCGCGGGATCGTCGGCGCATTCGGTCCGGCCATCGGCGCCGCAATGGCGCGGCAAGGGGCGAACCTCGGCGGCAAACTGATAGACCCGGTCTGGTGCCCCGGGTCGGGCGGTGACGACCTGCAGGGTAGTCCGGCCCGGGGCTACGGCCCAGAGCGGCAGCACGTTGTTCAGCGGCGATTGGGCCAGGGCCTGGGCATTCGGCGGCTCCCAGAAGGCGTCGGCCCCGAGCACGACGCGCTTGACCTGCTCGTCCGGCGCGAAGGTCAGCACGGTCGCCCGGCCCACCGTGCCGACCAGGAGGGTGCGGCCGGCCGGACGGTAGATCTGCTCCCGCATCTGCGGCTCGGCCGGGTCCACCGGCTGGGGCTCGTCCAGGGCGGCCGCCGGCAGGGCAAGGCCGGCGAGCAGGGCCGCCGCCATGGCCAGGGTCGGTTTCATCGCCCGGTATCCGGCTCGATGCTGTAGGTCACCACCTGCATCCCGGCCGTGTTCCAGTCGCGGTCCTCGGCCAGCTGGGGCAGCTCCGGCCGCCATTGGAAGTTGACCATGGCCGTCATCGGCAGGCGCGTCGTCAGGCCCGTGCCGCCGGCCCCGGGGCGCGTCTCGATCCGCACATACTGCACCCGCCAGGTCTGGGACGGACCGTCGGCCGGGTATTTGAAGTAGCGGAAGCCTTCGGCCGTCCGCACCCCGGTTCGCCCAAGCAGGGCCAGCGGGCTGTCCGGGTTGCTGCGGGCCATGCTGGCGCGAAAGCGCTCCTGCATCGGCGGGGTGAGCAGGATGGCGCAGCGGTGCAGGTCGCGCTGCAGGGTGGCCGGGTTCGCGGTCGGGGCGTAGCCGTCGCAGGCCTCGACGAAGCGGCGCAGATACTGGCGGGCCGTATGGTCGGTGAAGGCGCGCGGCGCATCGCGGGCAGCGAGGGTCGGGCTGACCTCGCCGGTCTCCCGGTCCAGCAGGGCAAAGTCGAGCCGGGCCGGCTCGGCGCGCAGGATCACCAGGGCGGCGACGCCGATGCCGGCAAGGCCGATCAGGCTGCCGAGGGCCCCGATGACCCACCCCGCCCGGCGAAAGGCCAGGCCGGTGCGGCGGACCTCGTCGGCGCGGGCCGCCGCATCGGTGATGAACTGCTGGGCGGCCTCGGGGCTGAGCGGCTCCGCCGGCCAAACCCCGGGTTTGAGACGCAGGATGCTCATGGCAGCGCGCGCTCGCCGGCGGCGACCGATTCGATCCAACGATCGGGGTTCAGCCGAAAGGTGGGTCCGGTTGGTTGCGCCAGGCGTCGCGGCGGGTCGGCGCAGGCGGCGAGGACGAATACGGCAGCGGCAAGGAGGACGCGACCTGGCATGGCAGCAGCTCCTCAGTTGTTGGAGAGCGAACGTCCGACTGGGGCGGATGGGGGACGGGCGGCCGCGGTCGGCGGTGGGGCCGCCGGAGCCGGCGCCGCCGCGGGCGGCGACGGCGCCAGCCCGGCCGCGGCGTGGCTGCCGCGCGGCAGCAGGCGGTGCACCAGAAGGCCGTAGCCGGCGAAGCCGCCCGCGATCGCCGCGGCAATGCCGGGCAGCTGGTAGGTGATCCAGCCGCAGGCCACGAAGAGCACCATGCCGGCGAGCAGCATCTGCACACCACGGATTTCGTTGGCGCCGCCGGCGGCCCGGGCCTGCGTCGCCACCTGGGCCAGCAGTTGCGTCTCGGCGCTGAGCAGCAGCGCCAGCAGGGCGGTGGCCAGGATCTGCAGGACGATGTTGGCGAGCACGGTATGCAGCCAGCCGGTCGCCAGGCCGCGGAACAGCGGGAACACCCACAGCCCGGCAAAGATCGGTCCGACGCCGACCAGGAGCGCGAGAACGATGAAGGCCTGCATCCAGACCAGGAAGGCGATGGCGATCGCGAAGACGGCGATGATCCAGTAGAAGACCACGATCAGGCACAGGCCGAGACCAGCGACTGACCAGGGCAGGCTGCGATAGATGGCCAAGCCAGAGACCCAGGCCTTACCCCAGATTTCGTCAAAAAATTCGCCTGTTATTGGACGCTCCCCAAGCGAACCGGCAAGCGCTCGTCCCACCTCCGGTCCCAATCCGTTCAGCAATACGTCACGCGCCCAAGGGCCGTAGCCGCCGACCGTGGTGACCAGTGCCATGGCAGCGGCGCCAGTGACGATTAACCGCTCGACTTCGTTCAGCGGCTCGTTGTTCTGCACGAGCGCCTGCCAAAGCAGCCTTCCAACGACGTAGACGACAAGTGCTGCTCGAAACCAACCAGCGACCCATCCGGTCATTGCGGCGATCATGTTGTCGACGCCTGCAATGAGAGGGATCGCTACAAGGCTGTAAAGCTGGACGAAGATGTCCCACCCTGTCACTGGATTGGCCCTCTGACTGTTGCAGCTGACTCGGCCGACCTAGCGGCGTCACAAAAGAAGCGAGACTGCTGCTGGACTGTGAGACGATTACAATGTGCAAGCTGCCGCGCTCGCTCCATTGGCCGGCTTTCCCAATATCGCGGGCTGCTGGGTGGCGTGAGGTCGCCCAGATTGCGCCGCGCCTCGGCGGCCGCCTGGCGCGTGCGCTCCGCCTCCGACGGTCCCATGGACGGCGTCGGTCCGACACCCGCACGGGCGCGCGCCTCCTGCTCGGCCACCACAATGCGGGCCTGGTCCGCATTCACGCAGTCCGGGCTCGCCCGCAGGCGGCCCGGGTCATCCCGACAGGCGCGCGTGACCGCCTCCAACGCCCAAGGATTGGCGACATACCACGACACCGTCCGCCGCTCCTGCGGCGGCAGCGGCTGCGCCAGGCCAGGCGACGGCCCGAGCATCCCGAGCGCCAGCGCGGTCGCCCCCCCGCGCCACGTCAGTCGCCAGACTGCCCTGCCGCCGGTCATGGCCACCACCCCCGGCCGCGCGCCTCTTCGAGCACCGCATCGATGCTCTGCTGCAGCCGCTCCTCGCGCTGTTGCTCGCGCACGCCGGTTTGCGCGATCAGATAGGTCTGCACCGTCTGGGCCTGGGCCTGCTGGTTCTGGATATAGGCTTGCTCCAGGCCGAGCCGGGCGATCAGGGCCTCGCGCTCGGAGGGGTCCGGCGCGCCGTCGATCCGGCCCTGCAATTCGTTCAGCCCGGCGACCCGCTCCGCCGCCGACTGATACAGCTGCAGCGCAAGCGCCTGCGCCCCCGCCAGGCCGCCGCCCTGGGCGATGATCTGCCGCGTCGTCCAGGTGTCGTCGCGCGGCGTGTAGACCGTGTTGCCGTGTCGGGTTCCCGTGTACAGCCCGGCCAGGGAATTCAGCATGCCATCCGCGCCGCCGGTGCCGTTCAGCAGCCGCTGCGCTGCAGTGGGATCGACCGGGAGCGGATTCTGGATGCCGAGCCGCTGCAGCGCGGCGACAGCGCTGCCGAGATCGGTCACCCGGGTGATGGCCTGGTAGGTCATCACCAGCCGGTCGTACTGCAGCTTCATCTGCTGCAGCTCGCGCAACATGTCGGCGGCCTGCTGGGCCCAGGCGAGATTGTCGGTCAGCTCCTGGCGGCAGGTTGGACAGATCACCGTCCATTGCGCCGAGGCAGGCTTGCTGACGCCGGTGCTGAGCAGGGCCGCAAGGGCGATGAGCAGGCGGGTCATGCGGACACCTCCTCCGGGATGCCGGCGGCGCGGCGCCGGTACTCCCCTTCCAACCGTCCGGGATCGGCCCGCACCTCGGCGGGGATGGCGTCATAGCAGCGCAGGGCGGCCTCGCTCGCCGCCAGGACCGGGAGCTGCGGCAGGCCCTGCAGCGGCAGCTCCGCAATCAGGCTCTCGCGCCCCTTGCACAGCAGGAACTGGCCGGATCCCTTCTGCAGCCCGCGCAGCGCGGCGAACTCGCCGGGCGTTCGCTTCAGCCGGTCGATGTAATCGGCCTCCCCGGCTCGCGGGTTGGGCAGATGCATCTGGTTCGGGCATTGCTCCAGCAGCTCCGCCGCGATCGGGCTGTTGGCGGCATCGGAGGGGGACTGGGTGATGAACACCACGACCCCGTTCTTCGAGCGGATGGTGCGCAGTTGCGCCGCAATCGGACGATAGAAGGCCGGATCTTCCAGCACGCGCCAGCCCTCATCGACCGGCAGCAGCAGCCGTCGGCGGCCATCGAGATGCAGGCCGATGCGGTGGAACAGGTAGAGCAGGGTCGGGGGCGCCGCTCGGGCATTCTTCAGCACATCCGTGGCATCCAGTCCCAGCGTGCCGGCGGCCAGGTCCAGCGCGTCCCGCGGTGCGTCGAGCACCCAGCCCAGCTCCTGGCCCCAGCACCAGGTCAGCAGCCGGGCCCCGGCCCCCTCCACCGCCACCTCGGGCGCCAGGAAGGCCGCCACCTCGGCCAGGCGGCGATGCTCGGGCGGGTTGTCCATCACCGTGTGCAGGCCGAGCGCCAGCAGGCGCTCCTCCTCGGGCGTCAACTCGCGCCACCCGCCCTGCCGGATGCAGCCGCGGAACAGCTCGAACAGGAAGTCGAGATTGCCCGGCGTCGGTGCCAGCGCCTGCAGCGGCGCGAACATCGGTTGGCCACCGCCCATGACGGCATAGGGGGCGCCGAGATGGCCGAACAGCACCCGCCAGCCCTGCTTGTGGTCGAGCCCGATCACGTCGGCCCGGCCGGCGGTGCAGGCGATCAGCGTGCCGACCAGCGTGGTCTTACCGGAGCCGGTTTCGCCGGTGATCAGCGTATTGCCGACCGCGTCGTCACCCTCGCCATCGTGCCAGTGAAAGGGATAGGCTGTGCCGGCGCCGGTCCGCAGCATCAGGATGGGCGCTCCCCAGCGCGAGCGGGACCGGCCGCGGGCGGGCCCGTGCAGCGGTGCGAAGGCGGCGAAATTGCGGGTGGAGCAGGCCCCGGGGCGGGCGCGCAGGCGGTGATTGCCCGCGAATTGCGACAGCCAGGCCGCCATCAGCGCCCGGTTCTCGCGGGCCACCGACGCCCCGCAATTGGCCAGCGCCTTCCAGGCGGCATTCGCCACATCATCGAGCGGGATCCGCGCAGGCCCGCCGGTGGCATCGTCCAGCGCCGCCTCCACCCGGGCCGCCGCCACCGGACCCAGCCCCGCCGCGCGCAGCGCCTCGGCAAAGCGGCGGTACCAGGGCAGCGCACTGCCGGCGCGATCGGCGAACACCGTCAGCGACAGGCAATGCGCGCCCATGCCCATCCGGCCCGAGGCGACGCGATCGGCCGCGTCGTCGAGTTCCGCGATCTGACTGCGGGCCTTGTCGCCGGCCCAGACCATCTTGTTCTGTTTGCGCGTCAGCACGCTGATGCCAGCGGAGCGGGACAGCGGTTCGAAATGCTGCGTCAGGGTGCAGCGGAAGGGGGCCCGCTCGATGTCTGCGAGCATGCCGGGCCAGGTCAGCGCCGGGTATTCCTTCAGGCTGAGCAGCGCCGAATACTGGGTGTAGCCGGGGCCCCGCAGCTCGACCGTTTCATAGTGGAAGGCCACCTCCTCGGCGAACATCGCCTCGCCGAGCCGGCCGGTGGACAGGGCCACCGGGCGCCACACCCCGGTCGCGGCAAAGGCCTGGGCCTCGGCGATCTCGCTGAACATCTGTCGGCCGCGTTGCCCCACGCCCAGCCGACGCAGCCCATAATCGGCGAGTTCCGTGGCCAGCCAGTCGCAGATGCGGCTCAGGGTGCGCGCCCGATCGATCGCCCGCTCGCCCAGGGCGCCGGCTCCGTGGCGGCGCGCCCGGCGCCGAGCCCACCACTCCGCGCCGCTGGCCAGCGGCCGAAGATGCACCCCGAGGAACAGGCGGTTCTCGTAGAGCAGGCCATCCAGCAGCCGCTCGCGGTAACGCGCCGCCAAGCCGCGGGCGAAGGGCGTGAGGCGGCTGTCGGGCAGCGGCATCGCAGCCGGATCCGCGAGGCTGCGACACAGATAGGTCGACACCACCAGCCGGTCGGCCGCGGCGATGTTGAGCCAGACGCTGTGCAGCTGTGCCAGCCGATCGGCGAGCGCGGCGTCGTCGGCCGTCTCCGCCGGCAGCCCCTGCAGCTCGAACATGGCATAGGCGCCGTCATCCGACAGGCGCAGGACCTGGTCGGTCAAATGCCCCTCGAGCGGCACCTGCGCGCCGAGGAGCGGTTCCGCCGGGGCAAACCGGCTAAACACTGGAGGCCAGCTCCATCGGGCGCCGCGGCGCCCGATGGTTCCTGGCGCGCAGCACGCCGCCCACCGTGTGGCCACGGGTGGCGTACCACAGGCGCAGTTCGTGGAAGAAGTGCGGGTTGCGATTGGTCAGCGCCACCATCGGCAGATGCCAGAGCACGAAGGTCAGCCACCACAGCGGACTGCCCAGGACCATGCCGAGGACCCAGGTCCCGAACAGGTTGAGGTAGTAGCCCTCCATCGGCACACCCCAGCGCATCGCCGGACGGGTCGCGGCGAGAAACAGGATGTCGCGCAGGCCGGGGCTCGGCGCGGGCATCGCTTACGCCCCGATGAAGGTGTTCACGAAATAGGCGCCGGTGAAGGCGGCCGCGCCGAAGAACAGCGCGATGAAGCCGGCGGAGGGGGGCGCCATCCGCGCCGCTGCCGCCAGGAAGGCGATCACCACGCAGGCGATGATGAAGGCAATGCCAAAGGGACCCACGAGAAACTGGGCCAAGGCTGTCAAGGCACGGGTCAGAACGTCGCCACCACCCATGGCACGGACTCCCTAGCGGCCGGTGACCAGGTCCCGTCCGGGGCGGCCGCGACCCAGGTCGGGAAGCAGGGAAGACGGAGGGGACAGGACGGCGGGCTGCGTCGCCGGAACCGGGGGTGACGCAGCCGGTCGCGCCAGGCGCCGGACCACCTGGGCGGCGTAGCCTGGCGCGCCATCGATCCGGCCACTGTTGTACAGTTGCAGCGCGGCGTGCCGCAGGCTGTCGACCCAATGGGCTGCACCGGCGCGCATATTCTCGCAGGGGTCGAGCGCCGTCTCGACCGTCAGCCCGTAGCGCCGCCAAGTCGCCCGATGGGTGATCTGGAACCAACCGAGACCCAGAACATGACCGGCGGCATCCCGCGCGGTGCTCAGCGCCACGGCCTCGCTTCGACGCCGCGGGAACAAGCTCTCGCCCGTGGTCTCGTCGCGGATCGCAAAGGGCGCAAAGCGGGATTCCTGCGCGACGATCGCCGCGAGCTCTGGCAGGTGCCGCTGGTACTCGGGCGGCAGGCAGCGCGGCTGCTGGGCCAAGCAGGCGAAGAGAGCCACGGTGACGGCGCCGTCGCAGCCGGTCATGAGGTCCTCGCCTGCCGCGCCGGTGGTGCGGGCATGAGCCCGCCGCTTTCCGGAGTCGATGGTCGGGCTGCTGCGCCGCGCCCAGCCTGAGTGCAGGGCAACGCCAGCCTGTGTTTGGGCGCCATGGGCTTCTGCAGCCGCGGTACAGACGGGACCCGCCGCCAGCCACCAGCACGCGGGTGCCGCCGCGTGATCCCCATAGTGCTGGCGTCGGTAACGATGCACGATGCTGACACCGTCGCGCGGTTGGACTGAGTCGCAGCCGTGCTTCCCAGGATGGCCCGCGTCTGCACCCTGTCCGCCCACGGGCGGCGGGTCGTCGTGCTGGTCTGCCGGGCTGTTTGATCCTGCGCTGGCGCTGCCCCAGCCGAGTGAGGCATGGAAGCTTGGCAGCAGCGGGCATGGAGGCGAGAAGGCGTCGCCGTCGACGTCAATCCAAAGCGAAACGGGCAAGGCTGCCGCTTTGTGTCCATGACTGCGCCTGCAGATGCTTCTGTCGGCCGCATCAGGTTAGGCTTTGACGTTCGTGGCGTGCAAGCGAGAGATGCAGTCCTGGTCAAGTACGATCGTGTGAGCACCGCTGCCGTTGTTCGCCGCTGTGGCTGATGCGCACGCGCCGGGGACAATGGGCCGCACGACGATGGTGCTGGCGGGAACGTCGGTGCAGTCAGCATGGCATACATCGTCGACGCTGTACCACCTGCTGCCCTGCCGGTGCCTTGGTCTGAGAGGAGAGGAGTCAGAAAAGAAAGAGCACGCCATCAACGGAGGAGCAGAGACAGCAGGGAACCGGTAGGGCCGAGGCTGCTCCCGGAAGATTGTCAGCATCGGGAATGCGGGACGATCGCAAGAAAATCCAGCGCTGGTACGTGGTCTTGGGCAGATTGCATGGAGTGCCAAGTACGGCATCTTACCCACGCTGGACGTCTTCCGAGATCACCCGTCCCCCGCCGCGCGTCAAGTCACGCTGGGGCTGGCTCTGGCTCGGCGCCACGGCGCTGTTGGCCGCCGGCAGCGGCGACTTGCTTGGTCGCGGTTCCGCGCCGCCGCTCGCTCCGGCCGCCCCGGCCATGCAACCGCCGTTGCCTGACGCGGTGACCATCCTGCCCGAGGCCGCGCGCAGTTACGGCCTAGGTACTGTCGAGCGCCGGCCGCTAGTGCGCACCATCCGCGTCACCGGCAGCGTCGGCTTCAACGCGTCGAAGCTCGCGCCTCCCCAGCCGCTCGCCCTCGGCCGCGCAGGCCATCGAGGTGGCGATCGGTGACCGCGTCCATACCCGCCAGCGGCTGGCAGTCCTCGATGCCCTCGACCTAGCCGAGGCACGGCACCAGCTGGCTGGCGCCGAGGTGACATTGGTCCAGGGCCAAGGCCGAAGTCCAGACCGCCCATGACGCCTTCAATCAGGTCCAGGAGCTGGTGCATGGCGGCGCGGTGGCGCAGAGCGAGCTGGAGCGCCACCGGCATCACCGTGCAGAACCGGCCGTCGGACAACCCGCCGACCGGTGGTCCTGGCCCGCCTGGCAGATACGTTTGGCGGACTGATATGGACTGGCTAAGCCGGTTGCCCGTGTGACGCAGGCGCCTCCGCCCATGACGGTAGGCAATCGTCCAGCGTGACGGCGTCCAATTCGGCGAGGAAGGCTTCCTGGCCCCGAGCCAGGACGATACGCAGGCGACAACCCGGCAAGAGGCGGCATGTGCCGCCGTCAGGCCGGAAGCACTCGACCAGCGCCTGCCCCGTCTCCAGACGCCGGACGACCTCACCGATCCGGATCTCCGCCGCGGAGCGAGCCAGCGACACGCCGCCACGGGCGCCGCGCCAGGTCCGCACCAACCCGGCTTCTGCCAAGTCCTGAATGATCTTGTGCAAATGGTTACGCGGCGCTCCAACCGCCTGAGACAGTTCCTCCGCCGTGCGCAGCCGGTTGGGTTCGGCGCCAAGCCGCATCAGGAGGCGCAACGCGATGTCGGTGGAGGCAAGCAGGCGCACGGGTCGAACTCTAACTTAGTATTGACGATACCACATTAAGGCAGGAAGGTAAGTGGTATTGGAGATACCACAATGCAGCCCATTCCAGAAACGGCAGAACGGCGCGCCACCGTGATCCGCGCGATCGGCAGCCGCACTGGGCTCGATGAGGCCACGATCGAACGGTTCTTGCGCGCCTTCTATGGCGCTGCACGGCAGGACCCGTTGCTGGGCCCGGCCTTCGGCGGCGTCTCGGACTGGGAGGGGCATATCGCCACCCTGTCCCGCTTCTGGGGCTCGGTTGCGCTGATGACCGGTGGCTATCACGGCCAGCCTATGCGCGCGCATGCGCACCTCGCCCTGACGCCTGCGCACTTCGCCCGGTGGCTCGCCCTGTTCGAAGCGACGGCGCGCCGGCATTTTACGGCAGAGGGAGTGGACCACATGCTGGAGCGCGCCCGCCGCATCGCGCGGAGCCTGGAGATGGGCTTGCTTCCGCTCGATCTGCCGGCCAAGCGGCCCGCGGCGCAAGGCGTGCAGCCATGACCGCCGGGCGCCCCGCTGGCCGCCGGAGCCCGGGTTGAATGGCGCTGGGCGATTGGAGTGCGTTCGCCGGAGCCTTTGGCGTCTTTCTGCTGTCCCATGCCATCCCGGCGCAGCCCGCGATCCGCCGCCGCCTCACCGGAGCGGTTGGAGAGCAGGCCTACCTTGCGGGGTACAGCCTCCTGTCGCTCGCAGCGCTCGGGTTCCTCATCCTGGCGACCGGACGGGCGCCCTTCCTGGCGCTTTGGGACCCGAAGCCCTGGCAGTGGTGGGTGCCGAACCTCGCCATGCCGTTGGCTTGCCTGCTGGCGGCCTACGGTCTCGGTGCACCCAATCCGCTCTCCTTCGGTGGCCGGACAGGCGGGTTCAATCCGGAGCATCCGGGGATCGCGGGCTTGGTCCGACATCCGCTGCTCTGGGCCCTCACACTTTGGGCTGGGGCCCATGCCGTACCGAACGGCGACCTGGCGCATCTGCTGCTGTTCGGCGGCTTTGCCCTGTTTGCGCTCCTTGGCATGCGCGCGATTGACCGCCGCAGGCGGCGGCTCCTCGGCGCGGAGGCCTGGGCGCGCCTGGCCTACCGCACATCCTTCCTGCCAGGCGCCTCGCTGGTCTCGGGACGATGGCGGCCTGGCCGCCTGGCCTCGCCTTGGCGACTGGCCTGGGCCGCGCTGCTGTGGCTCGCCTTGCTGCTGCTGCATGGCCCGGTGATCGGCGTCACGCCGCTGCCGCCCTGATCCATAGGGAAGCAGGCGCCTCCTATCGGTTTCACGCTCAAGGCGGGGGCCGCGACAGGATCTGCAAAAGACCACGGCATTCGTTGACCCGAAGGCCTCCAACACGATGGTCCCAGCGACCGCGGTATCAAGGAGGGCGAGGTAGGTGTCGGCATGGGTCGCAAGACGGAAGGGCGCCGTGCGGCTGATCCCCCTGGTCGATCGGATGCGCGCCAGCCCGTGCAGCGCTCCCCGCCAAATGCTGCTCTGGTCGGTGACGGTGATGACCAGGCTGCCCTCTCCGGACGAGGGAAGCGCCGGGTCATCCCTCGGCACCATGGCCGGGCGAGTGCGGCGGCGCCTCTGACGCGCCGCTGCATAAGGTAGAATAGGAAACGACGTCCGGGCCGCCGGCATCCGGCGGAGGCGCATCATCGATATGCCAAGGCTCGTTGCCGCTCAACGACACAGCAATAGCGATAGGGCAGGACAGCGGGCAGAGGTTGACCGTGCGCCACAGTTCTTGCCGATGCCGCCGTCTGAAACTCACGAAGGCGGAATCCCTTTTTGTCCCTGATGCGAGAGTGATGACGGCCGTGCACGGCAAGGGAGTGGTTGAACGATGCCCGATGGAAGCCGCAAGGATAACCCACCCAATGAAGCTTGGGTGACCGCGCGCCGCGAGGAGTTCCGCAAAGCCTTGGCAGCCTGCAACCCTGCCAAGCCGGTGTTGATCCTCAGCCATCATGACGCCGATGGACTCGCATCTGCAGCCATCTTGGCCCGCGCTCTCGACCGCAGCGGGAAGGATGCCAGGATCAGGCTGCTCGGCCGAGGAGAGAATGTCTGGTCGTCGGATATGGCGTCTGAACTGCGTGCACAAGATGTGGGTGGATTGATCGTGGCCGATCTTGGCACCCGCACCGAGCCGCCGCTTCCTGGCACACCCACAGTGCTTCTGGACCACCACGTACCCGCCGGGGTTCCAGAGGACGCCTTGTTGGTCAGCGGTCACGGTTTGCATCCAACGCCGACCACCTCGCTTCTGGCGTGGTGGTGTTCCGGTGCGGTAGCGGATGTGGACGACCTTCTTTGGCTCGCTGCTCTCGGTATCATCGGGGATATGGAAGAGGCGTCTGGTTTTCCAGAACTCGCCACCGCGCGCAGGCGCTGGGGTATCAGCGCGCTCCGGAGCGCTGTCACCCTCCTGAACGCCCCACGACGAGCCAGCAGCGGAGACGCCGGCCCAGCGCTTGCTCTGTTGCTTAAAGCAGATGGACCCAAAGCCGTGGTGTCCGGCCAATTCCCAGAAACAGCATTGCTTCAGGCCGCCAAGGCCGAAGTGCAGGAGGCGTTGGCCACAGGCCGCCGTGCGGCTCCGCATATCCGCAACAACGTAGCCCTTATCCGCTTGCACACCGCCTGCCAGATCCATCCGCTGATTGCACAGCAGTGGAAGGGGCGGCTGAAGGACAAGGTCGTGATTGCCGCCAACACCGGCTACCGCCCGGGCTGGGTCCATTTCGCCGCACGCACCGGGCAAGGTACCAATCTGATCGAGTTTTTTCGTAACCATCGGCCGGAAGGAGCCGATCCCATCAACTACGGGAATGGTCATGCCCAAGCCTCAGGCGGGGCATTGCAGCCTGCTGCTTGGAACCGCTTCGTGACCAATCTCGGCTTTGATGCAGAGGAGCAGGTACCGGACTGAGCCCGAGCGACCAAAAGCCTTTGTCGATGTGGACGCAGGCCACCAGCCGCTGGAGCCGGGCATTCTCCTCGGTCAGCTGCTTGAACCCGCGGACCTGGTCCGTCTCCAGCCCAGTGTACTGCTTCTTCCAGCGGAAAAAGGTTTGTTCCGAGATGCCGAGCTTGCGCGTCCAATCCGCCACCGGCAGGCCCAACTCGGCCTGCTTCAGCACCGCCACGATCGGCTCCACCGGGAACCGCCGCTTCATGGCCAATCTCCACATCCAGCATGAGGACATCTGCAAAAAACTAAGCGCAGTTCGACTTGGGTGTGGGGTGGCCACGGCAGACTGCACGCCGAGCTACGCCAGCGCCCGATCCAGCAGTGCCTTCCCGCTGAATCCTTCACGCAGCATCGCCCGGTGCCAACCGAGGTA
>JAESFQ010000072.1_pt1 | contig 51260 bp, 50 predicted proteins | sample 9269431 | NCBI WGS metagenome assembly JAESFQ01 (sample SAMN14502588, study PRJNA617103) | algae metagenome | isolation source: Plectolyngbya sp. WJT66-NPBG17 and co-occurring heterotrophs from well... | place: USA: Mojave Desert, Joshua Tree National Park, California | collected 2006-08-06 | reverse complement strand
GCCAGGCGTCGCTCTTCCATCTGCTCAACCGTCAAGCGCGCCGGTCGCCAGGCATCATCACTCATAGGCACCTCCTCTCGGACGTGCTGACCGCAGCAGCTTACTCCCTTTCAGTGAGGGTCAATAGCCGCTGCGCTGCTGCACGGCGGCCTTCAGCGCCTCGAGGTCGCGCTGGTGCAGCGTGATGCGGTGCTTCACCAGGTCGCGGATGCTGACGATGCCGGCGAGCTCGCCAACCTCCATCACCGGCAGGTGGCGGAAATAGCCGGCATCCATGATCTCCATCGCCTGGTCGATGGAGGTGCCCATGGAGATGGTGGTGACTTGACGGGTCATCAGGTCGCTTGCCGTCAGCTCCAGCACGCGGGCGCCGTGCTTGGCGAGGGCCTTCACCACGTCACGCTCCGAGACGATGCCGGCGAGGCCGCCATGGTCGGCGAGCACGACGACGGCGCCGATGCGCCGCGAGGCGATGATCGAGGCGATCTCGGCAATGGGCGCCTCGGGCGAGACGGAGACGACGTTGCGGCCCTTCTCGCGGATCACGGCGGCGATGGTCATGGCGTGCCTCCCTCCCTTATTGGCTCAGCCCCCGGCTGCGCCCTGGGTGTTCACGTAGAGAGCGTAGAGCGACTTGCTGGCCGGCATGAACAGCCGATTGCGGTGGCGGCCGCCGAAAGCGAGGTTGGCGCAGCGCTCGGGCAGGCGGATATGGCCGATCGGCGCGCCGTCCCGGTTCAGGATGCGGACGCCGTCCAGCTCCTCCCGCCCCATGCCCCATCCGCACCAGAGGTTGCCGTCCACGTCCACGCGGAAACCGTCGGGCGCCTCGCCCTCCTTACACTGGTGGAAGACGGGGCTGTTGGAAAGGCGGCCGGTCGCGCCGTCCATGTCGAAGGCGCGGATGACGCGGGGAGTAGCGGCGGCCTCGACGACATAGAGCTTCGACTCGTCCGGGCTGAAGGCGAGGCCGTTGGGGCGGCCGACCTCGCCGGTGGCGACGGTGATCCGCCCGGTCTGGCCGTCGACGCGGTAGAGGTTGGTTGGCAGCTCGGGCTGGGCCATCTCGCCTTCTTAAAAGCCGAGGATGCCGAAGGGCGGGTCGGTGAACCAGATGGAGTTGTTCGACTTCACCACCACGTCGTTCGGACTGTTGAGCGGCTTGCCCTCGAAGCGGTCGGCGATGACGGTGATGCTGCCATCGGGCTCGGTGCGGGTGACGCGGCGGGTCAGGTGCTCGCAGCTCAGCAGGCGGCCCTGGCGGTCGCGCGTGTTGCCGTTGCTGTTGTTCGAGGGGGCGCGGAAGGTATCGACCTGGCCGGTGCTCTCGCTCCAGCGGAGCTGGCGGTTGTTCGGGATGTCGGACCAGATGAGGCAGCGCTGGTCGCCGAACCAGGCCGGCCCCTCCGACCAGCGGGCGCCGGTCCAGAGGCGCTCCACGCCGGCCAATGCAAGTCGGTACCGGTTGAAGCTTGGGTCGAGAACCTGGACGGCCGGGTCCGGGTAGCGCTCCACGGGTTGGGCGAGGGCGGGCGTCGCAAGCAGGGCGGCGCCGATCAGGCCGCGGCGGGTGGCGGGCATGGGTTTCCTCCTCCGTTTTGCGGGGAGGCTAGCATGGACGGGGCCGGCGGCGGCATGCTGTGGGGATGGACAGCCTCCCTCTCCTGCCTCCTCCGACGGGTGCCGATGCGGTGCCGGACAGCCGAGGCCTGAACCTGTGGCGGGCCGACCCCTGGCTCGGGCCGCTGCTCGGCCTCTATGTGCCGGAGGGGCTTTTCCGCCATCTGCTGCCGCATCTCGACCGGATGGGGGCGCTCGCCGGCGGCCGGCTCGATGAGTTGGCCGGCACTGCCGACCGCAACCCGCCAGTGCTGCAGCCGCGAACGCGGCGGGGCGAGGATGCGGCGGCGATCGACTACCACCCGGCCTATCGGGAGATGGAGCGGGTCGCCTTCGGCGAGTTCGGGCTGGCGGCGATGTCGCACCGGCCGGGGGTGCTGGGCTGGCCGGAGGCGATGCCGCCGGCGGCGAAATATGCGCTGAGCTACCTCTTCGTGCAGGCGGAGTTCGGCCTGTGCTGCCCGCTCTCCATGACCGATGCGCTGGCGCGGACGCTCAGGCGCTTCGGCGATGCAGCGCTGGTGGCGCGCTACCTGCCCGGGCTGACGGCGACGGATTTCGACGCGCTGCGGCAGGGCGCGATGTTCATGACGGAGCAGGGGGCGGGCTCCGACATCGCCGCCACCGTCGTCATCGCCGAGGAGCAGGCGGATGGAAGCTGGGCGCTCTCCGGCGACAAGTGGTTCTGCAGCAACCCGGATGCGGGGGTGGCGCTGGTGCTGGCGCGGCGGGCCGGCGGGCCGGCGGGGCTGCGCGGCGTCTCGCTCTTCCTCCTGCCGCGGGAGCGGCCGGACGGGACGCGCAATGCCTACCGGATTGTGCGGCTGAAGGAGAAGCTCGGCACGCGCTCCATGGCCTCGGGCGAGATCCGGCTGGAGGGAGCGACGGCCTTCCTCGTTGGCGAGCCGGAGGCGGGGTTCAAGCAGATGGCCGACATGGTCAATGCCTCGCGCCTCTCAAACGGCATGCGGGCGGCCGGGCTGATGCGGCGGGCGGTGACGGAGGCAATGTTCGTCGCCCGCCACCGCATCGCCTTCGGGCGACGGCTGGTCGAGATGCCGCTGATGCGGCGGCAGATGATGAAGCTCGTCCTGCCGATGGAGCAGGCGCGGAGCATGGTCTTCCAGGCGGCCGACGCCCTGCGGCGGAGCGATGCGGGGGAGGAGGGCGCCTATGCCCTGCTGCGCATCCTGACGCCGCTACTGAAGTTCCGCGCCTGCCGCGATGCGCGCCGCGTCGCCGGCGATGCGATGGAGGTGCGCGGGGGCTGCGGCTATATCGAGGAATGGTCCGACCCGCGCCTGGTACGGGACGCGCATCTCGGCAGCATTTGGGAGGGGACGAGCAACATCGTCGCCCTCGATGTGCTGCGGGCGGCGCAGCGCGAGGGATCTCTGTCGGTGCTGCGGGCGCATCTGCTGGGGCTGCTCGGCAATGGCGATGCGTTGCCGGAGGCGATGCCGGCCTTCGGACGCGCCGCGGCACTGGCGGAGCGGGCGCAGGACCACCCGGCGCTGGCGCGGCAGGCGGCGAGCGCGCTCTACCACCTGACCTCGGCCGCGGCGATGGCCTGGGAGGCGGGGCGGCTCGGCGATCCTGAGCGGCTCGCGCTGGCGCGGCTAGTGCTGCGGCACCGGGTGTTGCCGCGCGATCCCCTGGCGGAGGCCGATGAGTCGGTGCCGGAGGCGCTGCTGGCGAAGGTGCTGGCGGCGTGATGGACGGGCTCTCGCCCCGCGCCGCCGCGACGCGGCAGCGCATCCTCGATGCGGCGCTCGCCGAATTCGCCGAGAAGGGGCTGGCGGGGGCGCGGGTCGACGAGATCGCGCTGCGGGCGGGCGCCAACAAGCGGATGCTCTACGCCTATTTCGGCAGCAAGGAGGAGCTCTGGCTCACCGTGCTGGAAGGCGCCTATGCCGCCAAGCGAGCGGAGGAGCGGGGCTTGCGCGTCGAGGCGCTGCCGCCGGAGGAGGCGATGCGGCGGCTCGTCGAGTTCAACCTGCGCTACACAGCGGCGCATCCGGAATTCGTCGCGCTGCTAAACCAGGAGAACATCCACCGCGCCGCCTATCTGCAGCGGTCGGAGGGGGTGCCGGCGCTCTACTCGCCGCTGCTCGGGCAGATCGGCGCGGTGCTGGCGCGGGGAGCGGAGGCGGGCGTGTTCCGCCGCGATGTCGATTCGGTGCAGCTCTACATCACCATCGTCGGGCTCGGGCATTTCTTTGTCGCCAACCGCTACACGCTCTCGACCGTGCTAGGGGCGGAGCTCGGGGGCGAGGCGGCGCTGGGTGCGCGGGAGCGGCATGCGGTGGAGGTAGTGCTCGGCTATCTGCGGCCTTGACTCCGTGTCTGTGTAACTGGATGGTTACCTAGACCAGGGAGAGGCGGCCATGGCGGCGAGGCGCATCGGCATCATCATGAACGGCGTCACTGGCCGGATGGGGACGAACCAGCACCTCATCCGCTCCATCGCCGCCATCCGCGCCGATGGCGGCGTCAGGCTGGCGAATGGGGATCGGGTGATGCCGGACCCGGTGCTGGTCGGGCGCAACCGGGAAAAGCTCGAGGCGCTGGCGCGCGCGCATGGCGTCGAGCGGGTCTCGACCGACCTCGGTGCCTGCCTCGCCGATCCGAAGGACGAGCTGTTCTTCGATGCGGCGACGACCCAGCTCCGCGCAGGGCTGATCGAGCGGGCGATCGCGGCGGGCAAGCACATCTATGTGGAGAAGCCGACGGCCGACAGGCTCGACGATGCGCTGCGGGTGGCGCGGCTTGCGCAGCGCGCGGGCATCAAGCATGGCGTGGTGCAGGACAAGCTGTTCCTGCCCGGGCTGCGCAAGCTGAGGATGGTGGTCGACAGCGGCTTTCTCGGGCGCATCTGCTCGGTGAAGGGCGAGTTCGGCTACTGGGTCTTCGAGGGCGACCTGCAGCCGGCGCAGCGGCCGAGCTGGAACTACAAGGCCGCCGAGGGCGGGGGCATCATCCTCGACATGCTCTGCCACTGGCGCTACGTGCTCGACAACCTCTTCGGCGAGGTGCAGGCGGTGAGCTGCCTCGGCGCGACGCATATTCCGGAGCGCATCGGCGAGGATGGCCGGCCTTACAGGGCCGATGTGGACGATGCGGCCTATGCGACCTTCCAGCTCAAGGGCGGCGTGGTCGCGCATATCAATTCGAGTTGGGTGACGCGCGTCAGGCGCGACGACCTCGCCACCTTCCAGGTCGACGGGACGCATGGTAGCGCCGTCGCCGGCCTGCAGAAATGCTGGACGCAGAGCCGCGTCAACACGCCGAAGCCGGTCTGGAACCCCGACATCCCGCAGGCGATCGACTTCTTCGCGGGCTGGCAGGAGGTGCCGAGCACGCAGGACTATCCGAACGGCTTCCGCGTCCAGTGGGAGATCTTCCTGCGCTACCTGGCCGGCGAGACCGCGAGCTTCCAATGGGATCTTTTCGCCGGCGCCAAGGGGGTGCAGCTGGCCGAGGCCGGGCTGCGCAGCTGGCGCGAGCGGCGGTGGATCGACATCGCGGCTTTGGAGGGCTGAGCAATGCCAAGCATCAACCTGCCGAAGGGCAATGCGACCGAGCGGTTCACGCTGAGCGAGCCACGGGTCTTTCCGAAGGCGCATCCGCCCTTCCCACGCATCGCGCTGGCGGCGGCGCATGTGGTCGCCGATCCGCGCGCGGAGCAGGACCCCTGGCTCGACATCAAGGTGGATTGGGACCGCACTATCGCCTTCCGGCGGCATCTCTGGTCGCTCGGGCTCGGCGTCGCCGAGGCGATGGACACGGCGCAGCGGGGGATGGGGCTCGACTGGGCGGGGGCGCAGGAGCTGATCCGCCGCAGCCTCGAGGCGATGCGCGACGTCCCGGGGGCGGTGATGGCGAGTGGGGCGGGGACGGACCATCTCGCGCCGGGGCCGGATGTCACGGTGGATGACGTGATCCGCGCCTATGAGGAGCAATGCGAATCCATCGAGCGGATGGGCGGGCGCATCATCCTCATGGCCTCGCGCACCCTGGCCAAGGCGGCACGCGGGCCGGCCGACTACGAGCGCGTCTATGCCCGCATCCTGTCCCAGGTGCGGGAGCCGGTGATCATCCACTGGCTCGGCGAGATGTTCGACCCGGCGCTCGAGGGCTATTGGGGCGCGGGCGAGCACTACAAGGCGATGGAGACGGCGCTCGCCGTCATCGCCGCGCATGCGGCCAAGGTGGATGGCGTGAAGATCAGCCTTCTCGACAAGGAGAAGGAGATCGCCATGCGCCGCCGCCTGCCGACCGGCGTGCGGATGTATACGGGCGATGACTTCAACTATGCCGAGCTGATCGCGGGCGATGCGGAGGGGCATTCCGATGCACTGCTCGGCATCTTCGACCCGATCGCGCCGGCGGTGGGCGGCGCGCTGGCGGCTCTGCAGGCGGGGGACCTCGCCGGCTTCCACGGCATCCTGGCGCCGACGGTGCCGCTCAGCCGGCATATCTTCCGGGCGCCGACGCGCTTCTACAAGACGGGCGTGGTGTTCATGGCCTGGCTCACCGGGCACCAGGACCACTTCACCATGCTCGGCGGGCAGCAATCGGCGCGAAGCATCGGGCACCTGGCCGAGCTGTTCCGGCTGGCGGATGCGGCGGGGCTGCTGCAGGACCCCCAGATGGCGGTGGCGCGGATGCGGGCGCTGCTCGCCGTGCATGGCGTCGCGTGATGGAGGGACTGTCGCTCAACACCGTCACCGTCCGGGACAAGTGGAGCCTAGCGCAGTGCATCGAGGGCTGCGCGCGGCATGGCATCCCGGGCATCTCGCCCTGGCGGGACAAGCTGGCGGAGATGGGCGTCGCCGCGGCGGCGCGGCGGATCCGTGAGGCGGGGCTCTTCGTTTCGGGGCTTTGCCGCGGGGGGATGTTCCCGGCGGCGGATGAGGCCGGGCGGCGCGCCGCCATCGAGGACAATCTCCGCGCCATCGAGGAAGCGGCGGCGATCGGGGCGCGCTGCCTCGTCGTGCTGGGGGGCGGGCTGCCGCCGGGATCGAAGGACCTACCGGGGGCGCGGGCGATGTTCCGCGACGGGCTGGCCGCGGTGCTGCCGGCAGCCCGGGCGGCGGGCGTCACCATCGCGCTGGAGCCGCTGCATCCGATGACCTGCGCGGACCGCAGCGTGCTCTCAACGCTCGGCCAGGCGCTCGACCTCGCCGAGGAATTCGGCGAGGGCGTCGGCATCGCGCTCGATGTCTACCATGTCTGGTGGGACCCAGCGCTGGAGCGGGAGATGCGGCGGGCGCAGGGGCGCATCGTCGCCTTTCATGTCTGCGACTGGCTGGTGCCGACCACCGACCTCGTCTTCGACCGCGGCATGATGGGGGATGGGGTGATCGACATCCCCGGCATCCGAGCGATGGCAGAGGCGGCCGGCTATCGCGGCGCCACGGAGGTCGAGATCCTGTCGCGGCGCTGGTGGGCCGAGGAGCCGGACCGGGTGCTGGCGCTGATCAGGGAGCGTTGCGCAGCCGCCTGCTGAGCATCTCCTCCAGCACGGGCAGGAGCTGCGGCTTCAGCGCCGGCCAGTTCTCGCTCATCGGGAAATGGCCGAGGCCGGGCATGATCGTGAGCGTCGCGCCGGGGATGGCCGCGGCGGTGGCGCGGCTGTCCTCCGGGCGGCAGGAATAGTCGTACTCTCCAGTGAGCAGGGCGACGGGGCAGCGCGCCGTGTCGATCCGCGCCAGCTTGGGGCGGAGGTCGCCTTCCTCGACGTAGAAATGCAGGTCGCCGCGGAAGATGCCGGGGCCGCCCTGGGCGTAGTGCCAAAGCGTCTCCCATTTCGAGGCTTCGGGCGCAGCGGGGCCGACGAGGCCGGAGACCATGGCGGCCGAGGCCTCGCCGCCATGGATATGCGGGTGGTGCAGGGCGCCGAGCTTGTAGTAGCGGCCGGTGAAGGCGCTGCCCTGCAACCCGATGACGCCGCCGAGCGCATCCGGGTGCTCGGCGGCGAGGTCGAGCACGATGCGGCCGCCGATGGAGCAGCCCATGACGATCGGCCGGTCGAGGCGGAGGGCGGCGGCGACGGCCATCACCAGGCCGGTATAGGCGGTGGTGGTGAGGCGGTACTCCTCGCGCTCCCAGCCCGGGGGCGGGCTCGACTTGCCGTGGCGGGGCATGTCGAAGGCGATGCAGCGGAAGCGGCCGGTGATGTCAGCGTCGTTCAACAGGTCGCGCCACTGGCGGCCGTCGCTGCCGGCGGTGTGCAGCAGCAGGAGGGGTGGGCCCGAGCCGGCCTCCTCGACATAGAGGCGGTGCGGGCGGCCGGCGATGTCCATGCGCAGGTAGCGGCCGGTGATGGGCTCCACCGTGACCGAGCCGAAGGCAGGCGCCTCGGTGGCGACCGGGGCGGGGTGGCCGGCGAGGAGGGCGAGCAGGCCCTTGAACCAGAGCAGATGGGCGAAGAAGAGGTCGGTATCGCCCTCGACGATAAGGGCGCCCTGGCGGCGGAGCGCCAGGAGGTCATGCCAGCCGGGCTGCGGTTCCGGTGCCGCGAAGCGGGCGAAGCCCTCGCCGGAGATGCGGAGCGCGAGGGTGGAGCGGGGCATCAGAAAGGGCCCGGCCTGGAGGGCGGCGAGGCGGCCGTTATGCAGCGAGAGCAGCCAGGCCGCCTCGCCGATCTCGAGCAGCAGCTCGGCGGTGAGGTGGCGGCCGTGCCGGGCCAGCGCCGGCTCGGCGAGGCGGGATGCGAGGTCGTCGGGGAGTGTCGGCATGCCTCGGTTCCTTTCCTCAGTCGGGCGAGCCGTAGCCGCCGCCGCCGCTGGTCTGGAGGACGACGCGGTCGCCCTCGCCGACCAGGAGGTTCGCCTTGCCGCGCAGCACCTCCTCCGTGCCGTCGGGGCGGCGGAGGAGGCAGCGGAAGGGCGCGCCCGGCTCGCCGCCGGCCAGGCCCCAGGGCGGGATGACGCGACGCTCGAACATGGTCGTCAGCGACATCTCGCGGGACAGGACGTGGTATTCCCGCTCCGTCCCGGCGCCGCCCAGATGCCGCCCGGCGCCGCCGGAGCCGGGGCGCAGCGCATGGCGCTCGATTCGGATCGGGAATTCCGCCTCGATGATCTCGGCAGGGGTATTGTTGGTGTTGGTGAGGTGGACGCGCGTCGCGGCGCGGCCGGGGCGGTCGTGCCGGGCACCCTCGCCGCCGCCATGCGGCTCATAGAGCGTTTTCCAGGCGCCGTCGCGGCCGGCGCCGCCGAAGATCAGCAGCCCCGCCGTGGTAGAGCCGCCGGCCGAGAGGCGCTCCGGGATCGCCTCGGCGAAGGCGCGGAAGATGGCATCGACCAGCCGCTGCGAGGTCTCGTGGTTGCCGCCAACAAGGGGCTTCTCCTTCGGCGGGTCGAGGAGGGAGCCCGGGCGCGTCACGACGCGGAGCGGGCGGTAGCAGCCGCCATTGGGCTGGATCTCGGGGCCGGCGATGGCCTTCATCGCGTAGTAGACGGCCGCCGCCGTCACATAGGGCGTGGTGTTGAGCGGGCCGGCGAGCGCGTCGTCGGTGGCGGAGAAGTCGAAGCGTGCCGTCTCGCCCTCGATCGCGATGCGGACGCGGATGCCGGCGGGGGCACCGCCCGGGCCGTCATCGTCGAGGAAGTCCTCGCCCTCGAACGCGCCCTGGGGGAGGGAGGCGATGGCAGCCCGCATGGCGGCCTCGGAGCGGTCGTGGAGGGCGGCCATGGCGGCCTCCACGACCGTCGCGCCATGGGTCGCGCAAAGGTCGAGCAGGCGGCGCTCGGCCGTCGCGGTGGCGGCGAGCTGGGCGAGCATGTCGCCCTCGCGCTCGGCCGGGCCGCGGATGTTGTTGAGGATGACGGCGATCTTCTCCTCGTCCGGTCCGTCCGCGGTGAAAAGGCGGAGCGGCGGCAGGCGCAGCCCCTCCTGCACGGCCTCGGTCGCGGCGGCGACATAGGAGCCGGGCCAGGCGCCGCCGATATCGGCCCAATGGGCGAGGCTGACGGCGAAGCCGAGCAGGCGGCCCTCGGCGAAGATCGGGCGGATGGCCTTCACGTCCGGCAGGTGGTTGCCGCCGAGCTCGGGCAGGTTGGTAAACCAGACATCGCCGGGGCGAAGGCGCTCGGCCGGCACGCGCTGGAGGAAGGCGCCGACGGTGAAGCTCATCACCCCGAGATGGACGGGGATGTCGCGGCCCTGCGCCACGAGCTGGCCCCCTGCATCGGTCAGCGCCGAGGAAAGGTCGCCTGCCTCGCGCAGCAGGGGCGAGCGGGCCGAGCGCATGACGACGAAGGACATCTCCTCCGCGATGCCGGTGAGGGCGTGGCGGAGGACTTCCAGGCGGAAGGGGTCGAGCGCGTTCATGCATCCTCCCGCAGCAGCAGGATATGGCCGCCAGGCCTGGCCGTTGCCGACCAGCCGGGCGGGACGAGGATGGTGGACCAGTCATCCTCGATGATGGCGGGGCCGGCGATGCGGTGCGGCGGGGGGAGCCCGGCACGCTCGTAGCGCGACGTCGGCACCGGGGCGCCGGGCGCGAACCAGCAGGGATCGGTGGCGAAGGGGCGCGGCGGCGCGGGCTCCGGCACCGGCGGGGCGAGGGCGAGGCTGCGCGGGGCGGCGAGGCGGAGGCGGAGGCCGAGCATCTCCCAGGCCTCGCCCGAGGCGAAGCCGAAGAGGGCGCGGTGCCGGGCCTCGAAGGCAGCGCCGAGGGCTGCGCCGTCCGCCGGGCCGGAGAGGGGGACGTCCACCGCATAGGACTGGCCGCGGTAGCGGATGAGGCCCGTCTCCTCCGCGGTGAGCGCCTCCTGGGGCACGCCCTGGGTGAGGAGGGGGGCCGAAAGCTCCTCCATCAGCGCGGCGCGGGCGGCGGCGAGGCGATCAGCATCGAAACCCTCGCCGGGGAGGCGGAGAGTGCGCTGGCGGGTGTAGCTCATCTCGGCGGCGACGCAGCCGAGGGCTGAGAAGGCGGAGGAGGCATGCGGCACCAGCACGCGCGTGATGCCGTAGGTGGCGGCGAGGCCGGCGGCATGCATCGGTCCCATGCCGCCGAAGGCGAGCAGCGTGGCGCCGCGGCCATCGACGCCGCGCTCCACGGTGATCTTGTTCAGCGCGCGGGCCATGGTGGCATCGGCGATGCGGAGGACGCCGAGCGCCAGCTCCACGACCGGCAGGCCGAGCTGCTCCGCGAGCGGGGCGAAGGCGGCCGTGGCGCGCCCGGCATCGAGGGTGATGGTGCCGCCGAGGCGGCGGCGGGGGTTCAGGTAGCCGAGGATGGCATTGGCGTCGCAGACGGTGGGCGCCGTGCCGCCGCGGCCATAGCAGGCGGGGCCAGGCTCGGCCCCTGCGCTCTGCGGGCCGACGGAGAGGCCGGCCGGCCCGTGGCGGATGATGGAGCCGCCGCCGGCGCCGATCGACTCGATGGCAACCATGGGCTGGCGGAGCGGCTGGTCGGCCAGGCGGGCATCGACGGTGATCTCGGCGCGGCCGTCGAGGATCAGCGCGACATCGGTGGTGGTGCCGCCCATGTCGAAGGAGAGGAGGGCCGCCTCGCCGGTCTCGCGGGCGGCGGCCGCCGCGGCGGCGACCCCGGCGGCAGGGCCGGAAAGGGCCATCAGCAGCGGCCGCTCGGCGGCGGCCTCGGGCGAGGCCATGCCGCCGGCGGAGTGCATCACATGGAGGCGTGCGGAGGCCGGCAGCTCGGCGCGAAGGCGGGCGAGGTATTCGGCGGCAAGCGGCATGACGGCGGCGTTCAGCACGGTCGCCACGCAACGCTCATATTCCCGCGCCTCCGGGTTCACCTGGTGGGACAGGGAGAGGTAGGGCACGCGGCCGCGGAGGCGCTCGGCCAGCGCCAGCTCATGCTCGGGGTTGGCGTAGCTGTGCAGCAGCATCACCGCGACGGAGCGCGTGCCGGTTGCCAGCGCGGCATCGATGGTGGCCCCCATCCCCGTCAGCCGGCGGAGGATGCCGCCGTCATGCGCCATCCGCTCGGCGACGGGAATGCGGCGCTTGGCCGGAACCAGGGGCGCGGGCTTCGGCGGAATGTCGAGGCGGTAGAGCTCCCGCCGGCTCTGCCGGCCGATCTCGATAATGTCCTCGAAGCCCTCGGTCGCCAGCAGGGTCACCGGCTCCAGCTTGTTCTCGACGATGGCATTGGTGACGCGGGTGGTGCCGTGGACCAGGTCGGCGATGTCGCCCGGGGCGATGCCGATGGCCTCCAGCGCGGCGAAGATGCTACCGACCGGATCGGCGGGGCGGGAGGGCACCTTGGCCGTGCGGAACTCGGTGTCCCGGGCGGCGACGATGTCGGTGAAGGTGCCGCCGATATCGATGCCGACCTGCCAACCCGTCATGCGCTTCCCCTCCCGCATCGCATCCTGACGGCGCCGTTGCAGGCTGGCTAGCCCTGGGCGAAGCTCCCCCGGCGGAGGTGGGCGATGCGGCTCAGGGACAAGGTGGCGGTCATCACGGGCGGCGGCTCCGGCCTCGGGCGGGCGAGCGCGGTGCTCTTCGCCCGCGAGGGAGCGCGGATCGCCGTGGTGGACCGCGATGCGGAGGGAGCGGCCGAGAGCGTGCGGCTGGTGGAGGCGGCGGGCGGGGAGGCGATGGCGCTCGCCTCGGATGTCGGCGAGCCGGGCAGCGCGGAGCGGGATGCGGCGGCGGTGCTGGCGCGCTTCGGGCGGATCGACGTGCTGTGCTGCTTCGCCGGCTACTCCTGCGGGGGGACGGTGCTGACGACCGACCCGGCGGACTGGGATGCGGTGTTTCGCGCCAATGTCGGCGGGACCTGGCTCTGGGCGCGGGCGGTGATCCCGGCAATGCAGCGCCAGGGCGGCGGGTCGATCGTCACCACCGCCTCGCAGCTCGCCCTGGCCGGTGGGCGGGGGAACAGCGCCTATATCGCGGCGAAGGGGGCTATCCTCTCGCTGACGCGGACCATGGCGCTGGATTTCGTCGGCGATGGCATCCGGGTGAATGCGCTGGTGCCGGGGGCGATCGACACGCCGTTGCTACGGCGGAGCTTCGCCCGGCACAAGGAGCCGGAGCCGGTGATGGCCGCCTCCCGCGCGCGGCATGCGATGGGGCGCTTCGGCAGGCCAGAGGATGTGGCGGAGGCTGCCTTGTTCCTGGCCAGCGATGCCGCGGCTTTCACCACGGGGACGACGCTGGCGGTGGATGGCGGGTGGCTGGCGGCCTAGGGCCGCTGGTACGGGGATTGCTGGTGCGGCGCGGCTTTTGACCGGGAGAGATGACATGAGGATCGGGCGTCGGGACATTCTCGCAGGGGCTGCGGCGCTGGCGGTGCCGGGCAGGCCGGCGCTGGCGCAGAGCCGGGCGGAGACGCTCAGGCAGGTGACGGGGAACACCGTCAACACGCTCGATCCGACCATGCCCGGCTCGACGCGCGAGGCCTTCGGCGTCAGCGTCAATGTCTATGACCGGCTGGTGGGTTTCGGACGGAAGCAGTCGGGCGCCGGCTGGGTCTTCGACCCGGACACCATCCGCGGCGAACTCGCCGAGCGGGTCGAGACCAGCGCGGACGGGACGACCTTCACCTTCCACCTCAGGCGCGACGCCAAGTTCCACGACGGGACGCCGGTGACGGCGGAGGATGTGAAGTGGTCCTTCGACCGCCATGTGACGGCGCGCTCGCTGGCGGCGGTGCAGATCCAGACCGGGTCCTGGACGAAGCCGGAGCAGTTCCGCGTCGTCGATGCGCATACCTTCGAGGCAAAGGTCGAGCGACCGGACCGGCTGGCGCTGCCCAATCTCTGCACGCTCTACTGCATGATCATCAACAGCAAGGTGGCGAAAGCGAATGCCACCGCCGACGATCCCTGGGCGCAGGCCTGGCTGAAGGACAATGCGGCGGGGTCCGGCGCCTATCGCGTCGAGAGCTTCAAGCCGGGCGAGCAGGTGATCCTCCGCCGCAACGACGACTGGAAGGGCGGGCCGCTGCCCTTCTTTCGCCGGATCATCAACCAGACCATCCCGGAGGCGGCGACGCGCGCCAACCTGATCGAGCGGGGGGATGCGGACCTGTCCATCGACCTGCAGGCGAGCGACGTGTCGGCGCTGGCGCAGCGGCCGCGGGTGAAGGTGGTGTCCACGCCGCAGTTCAACGCCTTCACCATGGTCGCCTTCAACACGCGGATGGCGCCCTTCGACAACATCAAGCTGCGCCAGGCGGTGGCGGCGGCGCTGCCCTACCAGGACATCTTCAAGGCGGCGCTGTTCGAGCGCGGGGCGGCAATGTTCGGCGCCGATTGGAGCGAGACGCCGCCGACCGCGCGCTTCCCGCAGCCGATGCCGTTCAAGACCAACCTGGAACGTGCCCGTGCGTTGATGGCGGAGGCCAGGTATCCGAACGGGCTGGACACCACCTTCTCCTTCAATGTCGGCTCGGCGGCGACGAGCGAGCCGATGGCGGCGCTGGTGAAGGAGTCGCTCGCCCGCATCGGCATCCGCGTCGAGATCCAGAAGCTGCCGGATGCGCAGATCTCGACGCTGGTGACGGAAAAGAAGCTGCCCTTCCTCACTGAGACCTCGATCGCCTGGCTGCCTTCGACCGACTACTTCTTCCGCAACTTCTTCACTGGCGAGCAGCGCTGGAACTACAGCAGCTGGAACAATGCGGAGATCAACGATCTGACGGCCAAGGCGCGGTTCGAGCGCGACCCGGCAGAGTATGAGAAGCTCTGCAAGCGGATGATCGCGGTGCTGGCCGAGGAGGTGCCGCTGATCCTGCTCTGGCAGCCGAACCAGGATGCGGTGATGACGCAGGCCATCGACGGCTACACCTACCAGTACCACCGGCAGGTGGATTACCGCGACCTGCGGCGGGTCTGAGATGAAGGGCGTTGCGGGGCGGGCGGGGCGGCGGTTCGTCTCCTCGCTGCCGGCGCTTTTCGGTGTTCTGGTCTTCACCTTCCTGCTGATGCGGGTGCTGCCGGGCGACCCGGCAATATTCTTCGCCTCCGGGCCGAATGCGGGGCAGGCGGAGATCGAGGATATCCGGCGACGGATGGGGCTCGACAAGCCGGTGCCGGAGCAGCTGGTACTCTACCTAAGGGATATCGGCACGGGGAATCTCGGGCGGTCGATGACCACCGGGCAGCCGGTGCTGAACGACCTGCGCAACCGGCTGCCGGCTTCGCTGGAGCTCACCTTCTGCGCGCTGCTGATCGCGCTGGTGCTGGCGGTGCCGCTCGGGATCCTCGCGGCGCTCAGGCCGGGCTCGGTGGTGGATCATGGGATCCGGCTGCTCTGCACGCTGGGCGTCTGCGTGCCGACCTTCGTCTCGGGGCTGCTGCTGATCTATGTGCTCTACTACCTGCTCGGCCTCGCGCCCGATCCGACGGGGCGGATCGACATCTTCGCCTCCCAGCCGCCGGAGGTGACGGGGTTCCTGCTGGTGGACGCGGCGCTCGCGGCTGACTGGGAGGCGTGGTGGGCGGCGGCGAGCCAGCTGGTGCTGCCGGCCTGCACCATGGCGCTCTTCGTGCTGGCGCCTCTGGCGCGGATGACCAGGGCCTCGATGCTTGCCGTGCTGACCAGCGACTTCATCAGGACGGGGGAGGCGCTCGGCCTGTCGCGGCGGCGGGTGATCCTCGTCTACGCGCTGCGAAATGCGTTGCTGCCGGTGATCACCATCATGGGCATCGTCTTCTCGACCATGCTGGGCGCGAATGTGCTGGTGGAGAAGGTCTTCTCCTGGCCGGGCGTCGCCTCCTATGCGCTGGATGCGCTGCTCTCCTCCGACTATGCGCCGGTGCAGGGCTTCGTGCTGCTGATGGCCTCGATCTTCGTGCTGGTGAACCTGGTGGTGGACCTGCTCTACGGCCTCGCCGATCCGCGGGTCTCGATCGGATGAGCGCGACCTTGCGGCATGCGGGTTGGGTGCTGCGGGGCAATCCCGTCACCCTGCTGGCTGGGTGCGGCTGCGGGCTGATGGTGCTGGCGGCGCTGCTCGGGCCCTGGGTCGTCCCCTATGACCCGATCGCCTCCGATGTGCCGAATGCCCTGCAGGCGCCGAGCGCGGCGCATTGGTTCGGGACGGATCAGTTGGGGCGGGACGTGTTCAGCCGGGTGCTGGTGGCGGCACGGCTCGACCTCGCCATCGCCGCCTCGGCGGTCAGCTTGTCCTTCCTCGTGGGCGCGACGGTCGGCAGCTTCTGCGGCTATGCGGGCGGCAGGCTCGACGCCTGGGTCGGGCGCTTCGTCGACGTGCTGATGGCCTTTCCGCTCTTCGTCCTCGCCATGGCGATGGTGGCGGCGCTCGGCAACCGGGTGGAGAACATCATCTATGCGACGGCGATCATCAACCTGCCCTTCTATATCCGCTTCAGCCGGGCGGAGGTGAATGTCAGGCGGGGCCTCGGCTGGGTGGAGGCGGCGCGGGCCTCGGGCAACAGCCATGCGCGGGTGGTGCTGCGCTTCCTGCTGCCGAACGTGCTGCCGGCGATGGCGGTGCAGATCTCGCTCAATCTCGGCTGGGCGATCCTGAATGCGGCGGGGCTCTCTTTCCTCGGCCTCGGCGTCAGGCCGCCGACGCCGGAATGGGGGATCATGGTGGCGGAGGGGGCGCGCTTCATCACCACGGGCAAGTGGTGGCTGGTGGCCTGCCCGGGGGCGGCGCTGATGTTCGCCGTGCTCTGCTTCAACCTGCTGGGCGATGGGTTGCGGGATATCCTCGATCCTAGGATGCGGACATGAGCGCGCTGCTCGAGGTCGGCGAGCTGCGGGTCGAATTCGGCACGCGGAACGGGGTGGTGGAGGCGTTGAGGGGCGTCTCGCTCGCGGTCGCGGCCGGGGAGACGCTCGGCGTCGTGGGCGAGAGCGGGTCGGGCAAGTCGGTGACGGCCTTCTGCGTCATGCGGCTGCTGGACCGGGCCGGGCGGATCACCGGCGGGCGCATCCGCTTCCGCGGGGAGGACATCACCCGGGCCGGGCGGCGGGTGCTGGCGCCGCTGCGCGGGGCGGCGATGTCGATGATCTTCCAGAACCCGCGCGCAGCGCTCAACCCGATCCGGCCGGTCGGGCTGCAGATCGCCGACGTGATCCGGGCGCATGAGGCGGTCTCGGCGCGAGAGGCGCAGGAGCGGGCGCTGGCCCTGCTCGAGGCGGTGCGCATCCGCGAGCCGGCGCGGCGGCTCGAAGCCTATCCGCACGAGCTCTCGGGCGGCATGTGCCAGCGCGTGATGATCGCCATGGCGATCGCCTGCGAGCCGAGCCTGCTCATCGCCGACGAGCCGACCACGGGGCTCGACGTCACCACCCAGAAGGCGGTGATGGACCTGCTCGCCGAGACCACGGCGCGGCGGGGGATGGCGATGCTGCTCATCACCCATGACCTCGGCCTCGCCGCGCAATATTGCGCGCGGATCGCGGTGATGGAGCAGGGACGGGTGGTGGAGGAGGCGGCGCCGGCGCGGCTCTTCGGCGCGCCCGGACATTCCTACACGCGGCGGCTGGTGGCGGCCTCGCCGCGGCGGGATTCGACCGTCGCCGGGCTGGTCGGCGAGCCGGAGCCGGCGCCGGTCGCGCCGACGGGGCGGCGGCTGCTGGAGGTCGCCGGGCTGCGCAAGGAGTTCGGCGGCGCGGCGGCGGTGGAGGGCGCCTCCTTCCACCTCGATGCGGGGGAGAGCCTGGGGCTGGTCGGGGAGAGCGGCTCGGGCAAGAGCACGCTCTCGCGCCTGGTTTGCCGGCTGCTCGACCCGACGGCGGGGAGCATCCGCTTCGAGGGGGAGGAGATCGGCGCCATCCCGGCCGGACGGTTCCACAAGAGCCCGTGGCGGCGCGAGATCCAGCTCGTCTTCCAGGACCATGGGGAGAGCCTCAACCCGCGCTTCTCCGCCTTCGACTCCATCGCCGACCCGCTGCGGCGGCTGCTCGGGATGCGGGAGGGGGCGGCGCTCAGGGCGCGGGTGGAGGAATGCGCCGGGCGGGTCGGGCTGCCGGGCGAATTGCTCGGGCGCTTCCCGCACCAGCTCTCGGGCGGGCAGAAGGCGCGGGTCGGCATCGCGCGGGCGATCGCGCCGGGGCCGCGGCTCCTGGTGCTCGACGAGCCGACGGCGGCGCTCGATGTCTCGGTGCAGGCCGTCGTACTGCACCTGCTGGACCGGCTGCGGCGGGAGGCGGGGCTCGCCTATCTCTTCGTCAGCCACGACCTCAACGTGGTGAGGATGATGTGCGAGCGCACCATCGTGCTGCAGGCCGGCCGCATCGTGGAGGAGGGGCGGAGCCAGGCGCTCTTCGCCGCGCCGCAGGCCCGGTACACGGCGGAGCTATTGGCGGCGATCCCGCATTTCGAGCCCGAGGTGGAACCGGCGCTGGGGTGAAATTTGGTCGATCGACCGTCCGTGTCGCTTGCCGGGGGGAGGGGGCGTGACTAGCTTCGGCTGATCTCGGAGGAGACCGGTCATGGCTGCTGCCGAACTCGGCGTGCTGGCGCCTGAGGCCCCGGAGAGGCTTTCCACCGCCGGGCCGGTGGAGCGGGCGCGGGCGCTGATCCCCCTGCTGGAGGCGGCCGGGCCGGCCATGGAGCAGGCGCGCGAGCTGCCGGCCGAGGTGCTGGAGGCCTTGCGCGCCAATGATTTCTTCCGCCTGCTGACCTGCCGCGAGATCGGCGGGCAGGCGCTGCCGCTGCCGGTCTATGCCGAGATCATTGAGGCGCTGGCAATCGGCGATGCCAGCGTCGCCTGGTGCGTGAACCAGGGCAACGTCTCGGCGATGAGCTCCGCCACCTACCTTCCGCCGGAGGTGGCGCGGCGCTTCTTCGGCGACCGGGAGTGCGGCCTGGCCTGGGGCGCGCAGCATACCCGCGCGGCGGCGGTGCCCGTCGCGGGCGGCTGGCGGGTGACGGGGCGCTGGGACTTCGCCAGCGGCAACCGGCATGCGCGGCTGCTCGGCGCCCATGTGCCGGTGGCGGAGGCGGATGGCTCGGTGCGTGCCGGCCGCCCGGAATTCGTCACCGTGCTCTTCCCGCGCGAACAGGCCAGCATCACCGAGGACTGGGCGGCACTCGGCCTGCGCGGCACGGGCAGCGACAGCTACGAGGTGCGCGACCTCTTCGTCCCCGAAAGCCATGCCTGCTTCCGCGACAAGCCGGAGGGGCGGCAGGAGCGGGGGCCGGTGACGCTCTTCTCCTCGCATCTCTGCTACGCGACGGGCTTCGCCGCGGTGGCGCTGGGAACGGCGCGGGGGCTGCTCGACCGCTACGTCGCGCTCGCCCGCGGCAAGGCGGCGCGGGCGGCGGCGCAGCCGATGAAGGAGAACCACTGCGTGCAGTCGGAGGTCGCCCGGCTGGAGGCACGGCTTCGGGCCTGCCGGATGTACTTGCTGGGGACGGTGCGGGAGGCCTGGGTGGAGGCGGAGGCGACGGGCGCGCTCAGCCTCGATGCCCGCATGGCGATGCGCCTCGCCACGACGACGGTGATGGGGGATGCGACCGAGGTCTCCATCGCCTGCTACCGAGCCGGGGGGACCACGGCGATCCTCGAATCCGAGCCCTTCGAGCGGCGGTTCCGCGATGCGATGTGCGTCTCGCAGCACCTCCAGGCCAGCCCGTGGCATCTGGAGATGGTGGGGCGGCACCTGCTGGGGACGGAGCAGACGGTCGCCTTCCTCTGAGAGGCGGCTTCGGCGAGATGAAATCCTTGCCATGCTTGCGGCGGCTTGTCGCAAGAATGGCGGCCCTGGGTGTCGTGGCGTCCAACCTCGCTGCAACCTTGGCCCATGGAGGATGTCAGCGCTGTAATCTCTGGACTTTGCAAGGTTGCGAGCGGGAGCGCTGATCCTCTAACGAACTGCGAGTAGTTCGCACTCGCGGTGGTCCCATGCAGCGACGATTCCTCCTCGCCCTCCCGGCCCTGATCGGCGCCGGCTCAGCCCTTCGCGCCATGGCGATGCCGGGGGCGCCGGCCCTGTTGCCGGACACGCCGATCTGCCGCGGCGGCCTGCGCCGCGTCGCCGAACTGCAGGAGCGGGACACCTCGACGCCTTCGGCGGTGGATGCCGATTACCTGGAGAAGGTCGGCCTGCTCGAGGGCCATCTGCTCGTCGGGCGGCGGCTGCTGGAGGCGGGGCAGGCCCGGCTCGCGGTGCCGCATTTCGGGCATCCGATCCGCGAGCTCTACACCTGGCTGGAGCCGCGCATGGCCCGCCGCAAGGTCGAGGGCTTCGAGGCGGAGCTGCAGGCGATGGAGGCCTGGGCCGAGGGCGGCAATACCGGCACGGCCGGGCGGTTCGGCGCGGCCTGGCAGAGCCTCCTGCCGAAGCTTGCCGCCGCGAAGGCGGCGATCAACCCGGCCTTCCGGGCGAGCCCGCGCTTCATGCTCGGCCATGTGGCGATGATGGTCTACGACGTCGCCTCCGACTACGGCGAGAGCATCGAGCGCGGCCGCATCGTCAATGTCGTGGAATACCATGACAGCATGGGCTTTCTCTTCTACGCGGCGAACACCGCGAAGGAGTGCCGCGCCGGCGGGCAGGCCGAGGCGGAATGGGCCGAGGCGGAGGCCATCCTCGAGGATCTGCGCCGCATCGCCTATCCGGAGCTGCTGCCGCCCGGCCGCGTGCCGACCAGCGTCAGCTCCGTCCGCAGCCGCTCTAACCGCATCCAGGCCATCGCGGAGCGCGTGCAGGCGTGACCTTGCTGAGCCTGGCCTGCCGGACGGAGGGACGCTGCCCCTCCGCGCTTCCCGCCAGGGGCCATGGAGCCCCTGCACGCGATCAGCCGGATCGCCCCGCACCGCGGTTCGGGGGCGCGCCGGAATGCAGGGCGCGGCGCCTCCTGCCCGCGCTGCTGCTCGCCCTGCTCCTGCCCGTCGCCCCCGCCATGGCGCAGATGCGCAATGTCGGGCCCGGCGTCGCGGACCGGACGAGCACGCAGACCCGCGGCGGCGGCGATGACGTCGTCTTCGGCGGCGAGATCCAGACCACGCTGGAGCTCGACATCAACGGCCGCCGGCGGCAGCAGCGCGCCTATGGCGACCTCTTCACCGAATCGCTGGCGGCCGCCTACCTGCTGCTGCCCTACGGCTTCGCGGTGAACGGGGTGCTGCGGCTGGAGCCGAACGACGCCGCGCCGGACGGGCGGGGGCGGTTCTTCCGCGACCAGGCGCTCTGGGCGGACGAGCTCTACCTGACCTGGAGCCGGGGGGTGCTGGACCTCTTCGGCGGCAAGATCCATCCCCGCTTCGGCAGCGCCTGGGACCGGGGGCCGGGGCTGTTCGGCACGGATTTCGGCCAGGAGTACGAGATCACCGAGAAGATCGGCGTCGGGGCGCGGCTCTGGGCCTCCGACCTGCTCGGGCTGACCTCGACGATCGGCTCGCACAATTTCATGGCGGAGTTCTTCCAGGCGGACCGCTCGATCCTCTCCTCCTCCGGCTTCAACCCGCGCTGGGCGCAAAGCCGCAGCGCGGTCGACCCGGATACGGGAGAGGCCGTGACGCGCACCGCCTTCCGCTGGCGGAACCGGCGCGGGACGGGCGGGCCGGACAATACCGATTTCCTCGGCGGCACGGTGCTGTCGCTCGCGGGGTACGGCATCCCCATGCCGCGGGGGCAGGCGGGCTATACCCTCTCCTGGTCGGCGCGGCGGCCGGGGCAGGATGCGGCGGAGGCCGGGCGGTCGGGGACGGAGCGCGGGTTCAGCGCGGGGGCCTTCTGGACCATCCCGCTGCCGATGCGGCTGACGGCGGCGCCCTTTGCGGAGTATACCCGGCTCGACCAGGCGGGCGGGTTCCGCGACCGGAACTCCGACTGGGTAACGGCGGGGTTCGACCTGCGGCGGACGCCCTGGACGGTGTCCTACGCCTACCTGACCAACCGCAACGAGGACAAGTCGGAGGGCGCACGGGGGAGGCGGACGGAGAATACGGCGAGCCTCACCTACGACCTCTATTTCGTGGTGCCCTATCCGGTCCTGCGCAGCGCCTCTCTCACGGTGGGGTGGCGCCGGCTGCGGGAGGCGGGCATCGCTGCGAATGATTTCGGGGGGCTTCTCGGGTGGGCCTGGAAATTCTGAAGCGGGGGGCGGTCGCCGCCTTCGCCCTGCTGCTGGGGGCGGCGGACCTGCCGGAGGGTTCCGTGACGGAGCCGGCGGTGGGGCGCTTTCCAGCGCAGCTGCTCCGGAGCGAGATCGCCGGCGGGCGGCAGTCCTTCCTCGTGGCGCTGGGCAACACCGCCTTCTCCTCGCCGCTGCTTTTCGGCGAACCGGCGCGGTCGGCCGGGATCTCCTGCAACTCCTGCCATGTGAACGGGCACAACAATCCGGACTTCTTCATCCCCGGGCATTCGGCACGGCCGGGGGGCCTCGACCCGACGGGCGGGCTGTTCAACCCGGCGGCGGAGGACGGCGTCGAGAACCATGTCGACATCCCGAGCCTCAGGGGCATCCGCTACCTGGCGCCCTATGGGCGGGACGGGCGGATCGCCTCGCTGCGCGAGTTCGCGCGGCATGTGATCGTCGTCGAGTTCGGCGGCGAGGAGCCGGCGCCGGCGATCCTCGATGCGCTCGTCGCCTACATGAACGAGTTCGAATTCCTGCCGAATGAGCGGCTGACCGGCGACGGGCGGCTGGCCGATGGGGGAAGCGAGGCGGAGCGGCGGGGCGAGCGGGTCTTCGCCGCGCAATGCGCGGCCTGCCACCAGCCGGGGACGGGCTTCACCGACGGGCGGGCGCATGACGTCGGCACGGACGGGCGCTTCCGCACGCCGACGCTGCTCAATGCGGCCGACAGCGCGCCCTACGGCCATGACGGGCGCTGGGCGGACCTGGCGGCGGCGGTCGACGGGCATGCGGCCGGGCCTGCCCGCGATCGTCCCGAGGGGACGCCCTCGGGACGCGAATCGCCGGCTCCGGGTATGACCGCGCAGGAGCGGGCGGACGTGCTGGCCTTCCTCGACGCCGCGGCGACGGTGGAGGATGCGGCACGGCCGGCGACCTTCCGGCTCGAGATGGGGGAGCTTGCCGCCTATGTCGGGCTGCTCGACGAGACGCTGCGGCGGGGCGATGCGCGGCTGACGCGCTTCGTTGTGGACACGGTGAAGGCGGAGATGCAGCGGGTGGCGCGGGCCTTTCCGCAGGGTGATGCGCTGCGGCTCGCCGCGCGGCCGGACCGGCACAAGGAGGTGCCGCTCGACTACGGCGCGCTCGATGGCGGGCTGGAGCGGGTGGCGGCGCTGGCCGAGGCGGGGCGGCGGGCGGAGGCGGGCGCGGCGCTCGACGCCTATCACGACATGGCGGAGCGGATGGTGGCGAACTATCCGCGGCCGGCGCGGCGGAGGGGCGGGTAGGCTGGCTGCCGCGCAAGCCGCCCCGATCGGGGTTTGCGCTCTTGGGGGCTTCCGTCCGGCGGCGGGCTGGGCTAAGGGAAGGGCGCGCTGGACCCGTAGCTCAGCTGGATAGAGCGTTGCCCTCCGAAGGCAAAGGTCGTACGTTCGAATCGTATCGGGTCCGCCATTTTCTTCATTGAAATCAAGCACTTAAAAAGGCACCCGGTTAGGGTGCCTTTTCAATTTTTGCGAGGATCGCAGAATTCCGGTACTTAGCGGATACAACCAGAGAACGCCGCTAGAACGCTAGAGCCTTGGCTGCACCGGCGACGAAGGCTGGCGAGTGGTGTCCGTAGACCCGCTCGATTACCTCCTTCGACGTGCTGGTGAACTTCGCAATCTCCTCAAACGTCATCCCGCCGTGGACCATCCACGTAATCGCCGTATGCTTCAAAACATGGGCGCTAATCTCCTCGACTCCCGCGCGGCGGCAGGCCGCCGCCATGGCAGTTTTGACGTCCTTCACCCTCTCGCCCCGGTATTCGATCACATAGTGGCTCGCGGCCGTGGCCTTGGCTGCTTTGAGGGCTTCAATCAGCCTCCCCTGACCTGCAATGGGCGTGGAGCCCCGCCGCTTGTTTTCAATGTCCTCACCAAAGTTGATGAACTCATGTCCCTGCATATGCAGGCTGACGCGGTCCCAGGTCAGGGAGAGGATTGCCTCCCGCCGCTTTGCCGTGGCGAGCGCAAGCAGAATGAAGAGGGCGAGGTGTGGCGCTGCTTCAGCCACCAGCTTATTGGCGTCCTCCTTCGTGATCCAACGCAGGCGCGTGTCTCCGCTCGACACCTCGATGCGAAAAGTCGGCAGGCGTTCAATCAGCCGTTCGGAAGCCGCCCAATTCAGCGCGGCGCGTAGTGCCCGAAGTTCCTTGCTGATCGTCGCCTCGCTTACCGGATCACCCTTCCAGCGCCCCGCCTTACGCTCTACCGGTTCGTCCTCGCGGGTCTCGATGTAGCTGTCTACCGTCGTCTGAGTAATGACATCGGCGTACAATGACCCCAGGTGCCGCTTGATTGGGCCGTACGAGTAAGGAAGCGTCTTCGGAGAGGCAATCAGAGGTGAGCGGTACGCCACGTAGGCATCACAGACTTCCGCCAAGGTGGGGCGCTTTGACACGCTCGGCTTACGGTAGTCATGGACGAACCTTGCCCTGAATGCCTCGGCCTCATTCGGGTCTTTGGTTCCCGTAGCCTTGTTCTTCACCCTGCCATTCTCAGTGTAGCGGATGTCGTAATACCCGTCTGCACGCCGCTGGAGGTTGAAGTTGGGGGTTTGGAGCTTAGTGCGTGGCATGCTCGATACCCGTCCGGCCAATGTGGGGCACGAATTTTAGACCGAAGCCGGAACAGCACAACACGTGTGCCGCTGCTGATGCTGCGACGAGCTTCACGATGAGGGGAATCATTTGGTTACTCCTAACTGCAACCCCGCACGTCCGGCGGGGGCAAAAAGGCAGTCAGGGTGTGTCGCTATAGTGGCTGGAGCCTTGTTAGAAGTGCATCCGCTAGCATTGCTCAGCAACATTTTCTGCCCGACGAAGGTCGCACCGGATCGCAGGCTCGATGCGACCAACCTTCGAAGCCTTTGCAAATGCTACCAAAGCCAGAAGACCAAAGCCGAGAATGCAGGGCAGCACGGCTGACCCTGCTAGTGGACCACCTTAGCGGAAGGTACTCTCGTATCTACTCCAGAGGGCTGGATTTATGATGTCCAATACGCCTGATTGGAAGCGCCGCTGTGTAAACAGTCGGCCAATCTCACTGCCATCATCCAGCGCAAAGACTTTGCTATTCACATATTGCTCCGCAGAGCATGTAGAGTCTGACCTGCTTCTACGCAGCATCGTGACCCTCTTTGCGCGCGTGTCGATGTATAAGGTGTTTGTGACGCACAGATGAGCGATCTCAGCCTGTATCTCAGTGCTTGTCCATCGCATGATCTGATATTCGTTGATGAAGGAGTGTAGCGAGATCAAACCTGAGCCAAGGTCCACGTATGAAAACGACTCCGTGCAGATTCGCTTTTCCTGACTGCACTCAATCCTTGCACTGTTGAGCGGGATAGCGTGTCCTTCGGTCGGTTCCGTCCAAGTGCCTTCAGCGACGACGTAGCCTTCGACTCCCCGCACCCTTTTCGGCCCAAGATTAATTGGTGGAGAGCTGAGTAGCTTGACTGCCTCATTGACTCGCCGAACTTGCTCGACAGTCAGCTCACCTGATACAGGCGCTCCGATCCGGCGTTGGAAGGCACCCGCAGCCTCGCGCAACTGCTCGTCCGACGCGTCCTCAATGCCGAAACTACCATAGCCAAGCTGAGCTAAGCCTCGCTGTACCAAAAATCGATGTGCGCCAACGCGAGCTGGTTCAAATGCCCGGATCATAGCGAGGTAGCTGAGGCGGTTGGCGCTGGCCTCGTCCATCGCTTCAATCTGAGCCCGCGTGTATGTCTGAGGTGATGCAGAGGCAGCAAACGTCAGCCCCAAGACGAGAAGCCAAGCCCCCGAAAATCGCGCCACGCCCATCGCAAACTGCCTGTGTTGATCAACCATAAGCTTGTATCACAACTTCGGTGTTCACCATCGCGGTTTGCGCTTGAATCCTTCCGAGTCAAGTGGGTCGCCGCCTAGGCGCTGACTTCCGCAGCACCACGAAGCGCCTGTCACGCAGAAAGCGAGCCTGCCACTCAGCCGTAGCTAGGGCATCCACCCTCTCTTGCCACGACCGCTGCTTGCCCTTCTCGTCGAAGCACAGGGCCGAGTAGAGGGCATCAGCCAGGTCAGCCAACTCGACCTCGCTCAACGCCTCGGGATCGGCAGCCCGCCGCCTAGGCATGGTTGCGCAGCGGCGGGCGGCGCATTACGACGAAGCGACTGCGGATCAGGTGTTCCACCAGCCACTGCGCAGTCAGATGGTCGTTGGCTCTAAGCTTGACGCCTCTTGGTTTGCCGCTCGCATCCCAGCCCAGCGCATACTGAATGCAACAAGTGACCTCTTGCAGGTCGGCAAGCATGAGGAGTTTTTCATCGTCGGCCATGATGAGAACAAATCACGAACTGAGTCAGAGTTCAAGATTGTTCCACAAACCTCTTTCTGTGGATACAACCGACACACTCTACGGCCTCGCCGTCACTCGCGTCGGGTCCTGCCATAACTTGTCTCAATTTAGTGATTTAATGCAACTTTGTAGCATTAAACGTTGACTAATTGTTAAGATCTAGCATCATTCCGATAGCGCCCCTGGGATGTGCGCAGCGCGGAGTAATCAAGCCCGCGTGCAGGTGGGACCAGACATGTCAAAGAAGATCAAAAACGGCACCAATGGTTCCGAGTGGATGAGTGACGTCATCACGGCGCAAGACATCGCCAATGGCGTCGACGGTCTTTGGATCAACGCCATGGGAGGCAATGATGGCGTGAATGGGTCACACCTTCATGACTCCTTGGAAGGCGGCGATGGTAATGACCAACTCTTCGGCAATGCTGGTAATGATACACTAATTGGTGGCGCTGGCCTTGACACCCTTTATGGTGGCGACGGCGACGACGTCCTGAAAGACCAGTTCGGCACCGAAGCTGCGGTGATGTTCGGCGGCATCGGCAATGACTACATCGAGGCAGCCGACGGCAACGACACCCTCTACGGTGAGGCCGGTGGCGATTACATCCTCGCCAAGGCCGGCAACAACGTGGTCGATGGCGGCGAAGGTGGCGATTATATCGTCGCACTGGACGGCAATGACAGTGTCGTTGGTGGCCGCGGCAGCGACGAGATCTGGACCTTTGGCGGCAAGGACACTGTCTTTGGTGGTGACGATGGTGATTTGATCGTCTCCGGGGAAGGTGATGACAGTGTATCCGGCGATGGTGGCAATGATACCATCGATGCTGGCGATGGTAACGACACGGTCTATGCTGGCTCCGGTAATGATTACATCAATGCTGGTATCGGCTCCAACCTCGTGGTTGGCGATGCAGGCAACGACACTGTTCATTCCGGTATAGGTAACAACACGATCTTCGGAGGGGCCGGCGATGACTCTATCCGAGCCGCTTTTGGCCAACATTTCATCACTGGCGATGACGGCAACGACCAGATTTATGCTGGAGAGAGCAGCGGCCAAATCTTTGCGGGCGCTGGTGACGATCTAATCGTATCACAGGGCGGCTCGACCTTTATCACGGGCGATGCTGGCAATGATTTCGTGATCCTGTATACCGATACGAACCAAGACACGGTCTTTGCTGGCGACAACGATGATCTGGTAGTAATCCAGAAAAACAGTCCTGTAGGTGGCCCACTCGATATTGTTGATGGCGGCAACGGCCAGGATGTGCTGCGCTTGAATGTTGGCAGCGAGATGGGTTCCGCAGCTTTCCAGCAGCAGTTCACGGCCTACAAAGCACTGATGGCGAGCCGGCCTTGGGAGAGCTTTGACTTCGGCACCATTGGCGCCAAGGTCTCCGGATTCGAGAAGGTGTATTCTGAGGGTTGGTTGACCTTTGAGGACGCTGCAACGCTTGCTGACGGACAGGAACAGCCACTCATCACCTATGGCGGCTTTACCTTCACGCAGATGGGCGTCTACAATCCCGTCGAGGGTGGCGCCCTTGGCTACAGGGCAAACGGTAGCAACCTCGCATTCTTTGCCGAGGCGATCCCAGCCCAAAACCTCGATCTGCCTGGCTACCCGGGCAACCCTGGCGATCCGATCGTCATGCAGCGAGCCGATGGCAGCGACTTCTCGCTGACCCAGGGCCTCTTCTCCTCGGCCAACATCGACCACCTTGCAGTATCGGTTAAAGGCTACAATGACGGCGTACTCAAGTACGACCTGGTCCTAGACGTTGGCAAGGGGGTGTTTGACTACAAGTACCTGAACCTGCAAGGCGTGGACAAAGTTGAGTTCCACGCCGACAACTACTTTGGGATGGATGATTTGAACGTCATCATCTGACTGCCACTCAGTCAGAAGGAAGCCGGGCCCAAAGGCCCGGCTTCGTCGTCTGTGATAGCCAGAGAGCACCCTCGCCCTCAAAGCTGTGTCCGCGTAGCGCATTGCAGTTGACCCATCTCAGTGATCCTGTGAGGGGCGCGTAGGGGCTCCTAGGGCACCCTCAGGGGTAAGGGCAGGGGGCATATGCCCCTTCAAAGCTAGCAACCATCCATAGAGCTATCGCCCCCCAGTCAGTTTCCTGCCAGTGCAATTGACGAACCTTTTCCACAACGCATGGTTTAACGCATAGTGCGACGATAACGACAGGTTGGGTTAAGGGGCGGGTGGAGATGTCATTTCCGGCTTCAGTAAAGGTGGCGGCGCTGGTCGCGTGTGGCCGCCACTGCTGCATCTGCCACAAGTTTGCAGGAACGAAGATCGAGCTACACCACATGCAGCTTGCTAGCGAGGGCGGAAAGGACGACTTCGACAACGCGATCCCGCTGTGCTTAGACTGCCATGCAGACCAAACAAGCTACGACCATAAGCACCCCAAGGGTACGAAGTATACCTCACAGGAGCTAAGACAGCACCGCGACCTTTGGTACGAGAAGATGCGTGCCTCACCTGCTGTGCGATCCGACTACGACAAGAAGCCGGCTGATAAATCCCTGTTCCATGAGATCCAGGAGGCACTGCCTTGGCAAGCAGTGCAATTCGTTGATGAGCACGACTTCGGTGCTTTCTTCTGGCAGAAAAGTCTTGCGCCTTTCGACAACTTCCTCGACAGGCGGAGAGATCCAACGTTCCAGTTCCTTGATGCTGACCTTGAAGGGCTTCGCGCAGGACTCGTATCCCGCATAGACGCGTTCCTTGAGGTGGTATTAGCAAACACGTTCAGCGTCGAGCGGAGGCCTGGTATCTTGAAGCTTCCGGATGATTGGCGCAGCACAGCTCCAGAACGTCGGCGCAAAGCACATCTTGATATGAACCTAGCGGCTCGCGATCTTGCCGAAGCTTACCGAACTCTGATCGCCGAGTGTCGGATTCGGCTGAGTTAGGATACTGGTAAATAGCCGTATGGCTCGAAGTCGACTACCAGACGAAATCAAAAAGCTCCAAGGCACGCTTCAGAATTGCCGCGTCAACACCCAGGCGCCCAAGCCTGCCTACGGCTTCCCAGTCGCCCCCAGCTACTTCACTGCCGAGGAGCGCAAGGCGTGGGATCAGGCATGTCAGCTGAAGGCGAAGACAGACTCCGACTCTGACAGTGAGGGGCCGCAAAACACCCACACCGTACGGAGTGTGGGTGTGGGTGGCTAAGGCGTGTCACCTCGCCTACGCGGCGACACAAGGATCATGGGGGGGTCGCAGTAAGGAGGTGGGAGGAGGTCCTCCTTTTGAACGATCCAAGCAGGTGGGACCACGCCCCAATAGATGAACCAGGTCTTCGCCTTGGCGCGTCCGCCACCGGCCTCTTCATACGGCTTGCGCCACTTCGGGCAGACGTGCTTGTTCGCCCACGACTTCCAGGAAACGAGCGAACGGTCGCCGTGGGGGACCTTCACGGTCAGCCGCACTGCGCGCGTGTTCGGCCATACCAAATCATCAGTCCACGGCAGCCGGAGGAATTGAGCATCCTCCGGTGTTACTGGACAGCCGCCCGAAAGCCCGTGCCCGTCCGTTGACCTGTCCGAAGTGAGCCATACGGCGTTGAGCCAATCGTGCGGCCCAAGCGCGACTTCGCCCTTGTTGATGCCCTCCCTAGTAATCGAGGGCCAGCATTCGTGAGCGGTGTAATGATAGAGAAGCATTTGTGGGTTCCATTCTGCGCTTCGGGGAATTGCTCAAAGCGTCAAAAAGGAAGGGGTCGCGCACCTGACCTCGCAAATGTTTGTGGGGGATTGTGCTGAGGTCCAATTTGATCGGTACCAGTGATGAGAGGCAGCTATAATTACAGCGGGGGGCAATGATGCGGTGGTCGCGAAGAGAACTGCCTCAAGCATGTTATTCGATGTATGCTCATGTGAGCTTGTGAGTATCGTTACGATGACGAATACGAATCACTTTGATTTGCTGCGACGAGGTGTCGAGACTTGGAATGCATGGAGGGCAGCAGAGCCCTCGGTAAAGCCCGACTTGGGTGACGTGGACTTCGATGGAGCGCAGCTTGCGAAGGTGAATCTTCGAGGAGCGAACCTCATTGGGGCGCGTTTTATCGAAACAAACTTAACGGACGCCGATTTGCGTAATGTGCTCCTTGGCGGAGCCGACCTCGCTGGGGCTGACCTTCGGGGAGCAGATTTGGGTGGGGCGGATCTCCGCGGGGCTAACCTTCGCGGTGCGCGCCTCGCTGAAGCCAGCCTCCACTCAACAACCCTAGTCAATGCAAACCTTCAAGCCGCCGATTTGGTCGAGGCAGAACTTGTTGGAGCTGATTTGAGCGGGGCGAGCCTTGGCGGGGCGGACTTCTGTGGGGCGGATTTCACTGAAGCAAATCTGCACGGAGCAGACCTTGGTCAGACGAATCTCGACAAGGCAAATCTCGCTAAAGTGGACCTCCGAGAAGCGCATTTAGTCGACGCGTCGCTTTCTCGGGCGAACCTTTATGCGGCAAATCTTAGGGGAGCGAATCTCTCTGGAGCGAGTCTCAGCCGTGCAGACCTCAGGCTTGCGAATCTAATTGATGCTCGACTTGATAACGCTGACCTGACCGGAGCAAGGCTTTGGGAGACTCAGCGCGCAGGTTGGTCGATCAAAGGTGTAACTTGTCAGCGCGTCTTTTGGGACCGAAGAGGTGAAGCGCCGACTTTTTACGAGGAAGGCGAGTTTGAGCGCATCTTCGCTGAGAGGCCGCGCATCATGCTGCACTACCCTGGCGGGATGTCCTCGATTGATCTGCTTGCGCTACCGCTCATTGTAGAACGCCTACAGGCTGAACACCCCGGCAGCACGCTCCGTGTCCAATCGATACGTGATGACGCAGGCGGTGCTTTGGTTACAATCATGGTGGAGGATCGCTTAGGCCGTAGCTCTGAGGTCTTCGGGCAGGATCTCGTGCGGATTCAGGCCAAGCTGGAGTGTATTGTTGATGAACGAGATCGCCTTCAGCAACGCCTCGACTCGATCGTATCAGCAGGAGTTTCGAAAATCGCCGAGTTCCTGGCGCTGCCGAGACAAGAGAACCACATCTATCATCCGAACGCGCCAACAGCGATTGAGGGCCCCAACATGAGCCGAGACATCTACAACGTTACGGGACAGGCCGGAGCGGTTGGTCCTGATGCACACGCCCACGACAACACCTTCCAGCAAATCCAGGGCGGCATTGATCTACCGAAGCTCGCGGAAGAGCTAGGATTTCTGCGCACGGCCTTGAAAGGCGAGGCTACGGGGACGCGCGAGCAGGACAAGGCAATCGGCGTAGTTGCCGACGCTGAAGAGGCGGCTGCCAAAGGCGACGGCCAGACCGCCCTTCGATACCTCCAAAACGCCGGTAAGTGGACGCTGGGGGTCGCGGAGAAGATCGGCGTAGCCGTCGCCGTCGAGGCGCTGAAGAAGGCGATGTAGGAGGTGGTCGGGCGTGATGTAGCTCGTAAAACAGCACGAAAGACCCGCGCCTCTCGGCACGGGGCTCGGTAAAGTACTTTAACCTGCCTGCAGGGTTGCCCAGATACGCCGGACCTCGGTAGCAGAGCCGGCGCCTGCGAAGGCGTGACGGAAGAACTGCTTTGCCACTACGTCCCAGTGGGTGGCGAGCCACATGGCATCCTCCCGCTGATTCTCAGGCATCCCACTGAAGTCGCTGCCTCGAAGCCATGAATTATACTCCCGCTTGTTGAAGCACGCGTAGCTGGCACTAAGAAGGAACTCCCCAACGATCCGCCAATGACGACGCTCCTCCGCTGCGCGGGCGCGCTTCTCCTGCCACATGCGCCCCGCGGCACGGGAATACCGATTCGGCTCGCGCGGCGGAAGGTACACTTCGATTTCGACGCACTCGACGATAGTGGCGGCATCATCGGAGGAGGGCCTCGTACGGGTAACATTGACGACGTTGCTGGTGGCGCCGGTGGTGTCAGCATGGAAGTAGGTGGATGCGTTAAGCATGGTTGAATCCTATATGAGGTGAACAAGAGTGGTCGCCGCAGCTTCAAAGCGAACCAAAAAGGACGGCCCGCATGTGCGAACCGTCCCTCCTCCTCATCTCAATAATATGCTTATGCCCCCGTCTTGCCCGCTTCAGTGACCGGCCGTGCTCGGCGAGCTTTCGTGCTTCCTTCTCTATAAGGGACCAGTATTCGGCCTCGCACGCGATCCCGGCCGCGGGAGGTAATGTTGTGCGCTATGCTGCGCCACTCGCTTCCACCCGGATACGTGCGGCGACCTTCGCCACAGTCGCACGGCTGCAAGCCGTCGCCGCCTGGACCTGCGTCCAAGACATGCCCTTGGCCAGCATGGTAGCGATAGCTGTGTTACGCGCCTTGTCCTCCTGGCGCCCGGTGTAGCGGCCTTCGGCTTTCGCCTTAGCCTGACCTTCGGCCTGCCTGCGGCGGCGGTCCGAGTAGTCCTTGCGAGCTACAGCGGCAAGCACGTCGAGCAGCATCGAGTTCATGGCGGCGAACATCCTGCCCGTGAACTCGTCACCGGGTACGGCAAGCATCCATGAGGTCGGAAGGTCCAGCGCGACAACCCGAACCTGACGCGCTTCGATCTCAGTTCGGAGGCGGCGCCAATCTGCTTCTGTCAAACGGCTCAAGCGGTCAACCTGCTCGCAAAGCAGGATATCGCCAGGCTGGCTGTCCTTAAGCAGCCGCCACAGTTCAGGGCGTTCGAGTTTCGCGCCACTCTCGTTTTCGATGTAGGTGGCGGCGATCCGCAACCCTCGTTCAGCGGCGAAGGCTTCGACGGCTGCGCGGGCGCGCGTGGCGTCCTGAGAGGCATCAGAGGCGCGTAAATACGTGCGGGCGAGCATCGGGAGAGCCTTGGTCTGTTTTGAGTGGTCTCCTTATCGCCGGTCTGTTTTGGTTGGTCAATAGGTAACTCTCAGACCAACAACAAACTGGTTCAGCAGGGGCATACCAAACTGAACCAATACCCAACGCCACATACAGCCGCATGCCAACGTTGGCCGCGCCAAACCCGCATCAGACCTCACTTCCCAATGCGTTGGCTCTGAAACCGGCAACGCTTTCGCCCTGCGGCGGCATAGCTCAGAAACGCTGGACCAACGCGGAAGACCGATGGGCATTGCGGGACGGCAAAGGGGACCCAAAGGCAGGGGTATAATTGCCGGCGATCTGGCGACAGGTGATATGGCGGGCGTTTGGTACAGTTGGGTGAGGGATGCTGACGAGCGAGCGAGGATGCTTCTGTTACCTTGATACCGACCTGTTACCAAAAAACCTAGAAAACAGTAGGACGGTAACAACGTAACAAGGTAACAACTAAAATTAGTAGATAGATAGAACCAGCCATCTCCTACTCTCGCATTCGTCCGTAAGCATCAACGCTTCCCCCAAACTCCTCTCCCCTGGCAAATGCGCACAACCCTTGTTACCGCGTTACCTTTGCTACAACCCAGGACTTGCCTAGGTTTTTTGGTAACAGGAGAGGTATCAGGTAACATCACCGCCTGGATTCAGACTTCGAAGCGAAGAAGGGAGAGACTTTCGCCTCTCCCTTCTCCAGTTAAGTCAAATCATCCACATCGATCTTCAAGCGTTCTGCAACCTGCTCCCGCAGCTTGGCCAGTGGGGGGACATCGTACCGCCGCTGGTTCTCGCCCTTGATCTTCTTCTGCTTCGGATACAGTCCAAGCACCTTGTCCATCGCCGCCTGGAACTTCGGCCGCGTCAGGTCGTACCGCGCCCCGCGTTCCTTGATGTAGTCCCCATACCGCCGAAACAGCTTCTCCTTGAACTCGGATGCCACAGGAAGCCGTAAGTCTTCGTCTTCATCGCTTGCCGGAAACAGATCACGGCTACCCTCAGCAAGCAAATCAATGAAGAACTGTTCAGGCGCGCTGAAGGATTGGAGGCGCTGCTTGCTCATCTCCCAGGTGTCGGGCGGATTACGCAGCACGCCGTCATCGATGGGCCACTCCATCAACTCCCTCGCCCACGCCTCGCGCCCTCCGTAGTTCATCTCCGCGATCATGGCATCAAAGTAAGCTCGATCGCCCTTCTTGTCGGAGCCGACATCGGTGACGAACCACCGCCTGGCATCAGCTCCAGCAGGCACAACCCAAGATTCGTTCGAGCACATCAGGAAGCGCGTGAAGTTCGGCATCATGAAGAGATCGACGCCCTTCAGCTCCACCGGCATCCGGTCGCCCGTGACGAGCTGCTTCAGCGTCCCAAAGCGATTCGAGCCGGCGAACAGCGCTTCCTCAACCTGACAGAACAGCGCGTAGCTCAGGTGCGAGTTGAAGTTGCCAAGAACGTGCCGCTCCGTGCTTGCGACGATGGCATATCGATCACCGAGGAGCTTGGCGAACTCCTCGCCCACCAAGCTCTTCCCGACGCCTTCCTCACCACGGAAAATCATCGCGCTTCCGGTCTTCCTGCCTGGATTCCGCAGAATGTCCGCGAACCACATCATGACGAAGTTGAACCGCTCTTCGTCCCGCTGGCAGACGATGTCAAAGAGGTGTTCGCGGAACATCGGATAACCACCGAGGTTGTCGGTCTTAAAGCGAAATCCATTGAAGATGTTGTACTGAATAGCCGCTCGAATATACGGCGTATGACCCTCAGTCGGCGGCGCAAAGGTGACGCCCTCTGAGAAATTCTGGCGCTTCGGAAACATGCACCAAAGATCGGCCAACGTCAGTTCGCGCTGGGTCTTCTCGAACGCCTTATTGTAAACTGGGTATCGACGATTCAGCGTCATCGCCTTGTACGTGTCCAAAGGCATCGTCTCAAACTTCGCAGCATGAAGATCGATGACGCGGTGTTTCCCTCCGACTAAGGCAAGCGCGTAGCGGTCGGTGTGGTAAATGAGCGCCTGCACTACCTGACTGAGGAAGTGATGTCCGCCACTGCTATCGAATGGGCAGCCGAGCTTTGATTCAGCGAACTCGTAAGCCCACCGACGCTTGACGTCATCCGGGGCTTCGTACCAGTACTGGTAAGAGACATAGTCCACTTGAGTGGCGGACGTGCTATCGCCTTCGACAGCGGGCGATGTTTTAGGTTTATGATTCATGTTCAACTCTAACTAAGAAATCAGCAGGATAGGCACCCTGCCTAAAAAGGTCAGATGCTGACCTGTAAGGTTTGCGTGCAAACTCCAGCAAACGCCACTATTATACATTTATTGTTGTTGGTGTGCAATCACTTGCTATTGCAGAGGTGATTCAAGTATAATAGTGCTTACTGGAGCAATCTCATGAACAATACAGAACCATCATTCGACCTTTACAAATCCATCGCGTCTGGCGATCTCATTTGCATCAGCGCCGCAGCCATCAAAACCGGAATTGGGTATTGGACCATTTGGCGGCGGATTCGCCGCGAGCAGGTCCCCACTTTCCGCCTTCGCGGACGCCGGTACATCTCGGTAGCTGATCTTTCGAATCCCGCTCTCCGAGTACCCTGATAGGCCAAAAAAAGAGAGCGCGCAGTTACCCGCGCGCCCTCCAGTTTGCCTATCTTACTGCTGTCGAACAGTAGTTTCTTAGTACAGCCGTGCATATTATATCGCGGTCTTACTTCATCTTGCAACTTATAAATAGAGATTATGCACAACCATTCTTCTGAAACTCTTCGTAGCCGACTTGCCGATCTGGAGCTTTCTGCCGAGCGGTCCGCCGTTGCCTTCAGCGATGCTCGCGTTGCTCATGCCAAGGCGATCAAAGCCGCTGTCCTGCACGGCGATCACACTGCCGCCGAGCATGCTGAAGTCGTCCTCGCCGCGGCAAGCGCCACATACACCCACGCACTCGCACTCGTTGAGGAAGCCCGGACTTGTCTCGCCGCCGCCCTCCGCGTTGAAAAAGCCGAAGCCAAGGACAAAGCCCGCCTCGAAGCCGAAGTTGAACTTGCCTCTATGGCATCCGACGCGGACGACATCGACGGCGCGTTCGCCGCGCTGGTAGATCGCGTGATGAAGCTTCGTGCCCGTGAAATCGCCCTGCGCAATCGGACTCGCCAGACACATCGAGAGGCAACCGGCGGTCCCGAGCATCTTAATGCTCTTCGCTCGCTGGCGAGTTATCTTAACGCCGCAGCGTCCTGCCTGAATCCTGACGCGCCCAAAAGTGTCACGCGCGCGGTTGCTGCGGGGACCAAGGCAATCAGGAGCGCACTTCAATGACCGTTGAAGCAACCCGCTACGTCATGCCGGACGGTTCGGTTATACGGGGCTACGCGTATGACGGGCCGGAACTGGAAATCGCCACCGTGCAACACCGCCTCGAAGACGGGTCTGTCTTGTGGGAAACCATCGTTCGTCGCGTCGAGACACCGGCACCGGTTGAGACCGCACCGCAGGCAGAGACACCTTCCCATGCGGGGTGACTTCGAGCTGCCAAGCGATGGCACCCGCGGCCCCCGATCCAGGCGCCCCGCAGAACCAGAGGTGCCGCCGCAGGCCTCGCCAGCCGCGCCCGTGGTGCCAGAGACCCCTGAACCCGACCCCCCAGGGCCCGCAGTGACCCCGCTGCCTTCATGGGCCGCGTATAAGGCCCCTAAGCGCTCCCCTCGCTGCATTGGCGAGGTACGCTGGTGACGCCTGACGACATCGCCCAAACGGCCGAAGACTTGAACCTCGCCCAGCGGCAGCTTCAAGCCATTGGCGTCATCCTCGCCGGTCTCGCCTTCACGCTGGCCGACGAGATGAAGCTCAAGGCCGAGGCGGCGAAGGCCGAGCGCGCCTCAGCTAGGCGGGCGAGGAAGGCTGAACGGAAACGCCTCCGAGCCTCTTCTCTACTAGGGACCAGTATTCCGAGTGCCTGCCGGAGGGCTGCTTTGATGTCGGCTCGCCGGGCATAGGAGGCTCGACAGGACCGCCCACAGGGTTCTTCTCTCCAAGGGACCATTTGATCCGACGCCTTGCCAGAGGGCTGGTCGAAGGTCACCCACCGAGCGAAGGGCCATGAGCTGGTTTCTTCTCTATAAGGGACCAGTATTCGCCCGCGACCTACACCGGCGCTGCGTCGCTGCGGTTTAAAGTACTTTTGGCAATGCTGGACCGGAGGGAAGAAGCGCCCGCTTGACAAGCGCCATCGCCTCGGCTGCTGCCTTCACCGCTTCGCGAACGGGCAGTTAGCAATACATATGATGATAGCCGCCCCTGACGCAGGGATTGGGCGTCTGGATCGGTCGGCCTTGGTAGTCGAACCACTGGCCCGGTGCAATCGATGGAGCGATGGGGGCTGGGTGGACAGGCGGCGGCTGCGGCGGACGCGGGTTGTAAGCCTGTGGTGAGGGAGGAGCAGCCTGCCGTGGGAAGAGGATGTTTCTGAACTCTGCGCCCCAAGGAGCCATGCAGTCCAACTGCCTCTGAGACAGGAGCGCCCCTTCTTTAGAAACCTCTCTCTCAAGGGTAGAAACTATCCCTTCCGTTTCGGCACGTGTGTAACCTGCCACTGCTCCTGCTCTCATTCCGAGGAGGTTCTTTAGAGCAGCTTTCAGGTCTAGTTGAGCGCGATACTCCTGACGCTCGTGTGTGATGCCGCAGGTCTGCTTCATCACAGAGATAGCTCTCTCAATCCGCTGCATCGTGTCAGCGTCTTGGGCCTGCGCCCAGCTGGACAACGTCACGGCGACGAATGCGCAGGCTGATACCGCGATCAACCCTTGAAGCTGCTTCATGACAGCCGCCTCCTCGTAGAACGGTAAGCCTAAACCTGTGTTTCGTTCCAACGCCATATTCTTAGTCATGCGAGTGTGACCGCGGGTGGGCGGCTCGGTCGTCTGGCATGGACCGGCAGACGCTGCACGACCGAGTCGTCCGCTTCCATGCAGAAGGGGCGGATGCGCTGCGCAACCACCCATATTCCGGTGCCCGGCCCAAGTGCGCTGGCACCCGTTGGGGCAAGTCCGGGTCGTGCTGATGGGCACGCTTAGCCGGGGCATGGCACTACCATGAGGTGTATGAGAGGCACCTGCAGCGCGGAGCCTATCCGTCCAAGGCAAGGGCTGTGATCGAGGGCTGAGTACCACCAAACTCCCCTAATCCTGCGTTAATACTTCTTCTAACCACTGGACGCGAACACCGATGGGAGGCGGCTAATCTCCTGAAAATGTTGGTTTTTCAAAACTGCGAGACCTCGCGGAATTGCCCCACCAAGCCTCTCTATTTTGAGTAAATACTAAATAAAAGAATTAGTAGATGCTATATGGTTATTTCGATCATAGATGCTGTGCCTGAATACTGAGGAAGTAGAAACAAGTAACGTTCCGCCCTCCGAAGGCAAAGGTCGTACGTTCGAATCGTATCGGGTCCGCCACTTTCCTCATCCCGTCAGCCGTTCCGGCCTTGCCGCGCTCGTCCAGGCCTGTCGGGTCATCCTGTACAGCAGATGCAGGCGCAGCCTGTGGTCGTCAGGCAGTCGGGGATGCTCGAAGGTGCCGGTCGGGCGCATGCCGAGCTTCGCCATCAGCAGCCAGGAGGGCGCGTTGCCCGGCACGGTGAAGGCGAGGACCTCGCCGAGGCCGATGCGGCCGAAGCCGGCGGCGAGCGAGAGGCGCGCCGCCTCCTCGGCATAGCCTTGGCGCTGGTGCGCGCCGGCGATACGCCAGGCGATCTCGACGCCGGGGGTGAAATCCGCATGCCAGGGGATGGTCGCAAGGCCGACGGCGCCGATCAGCCCGGGTTGCGCCTTGCGCTCCACCACCCAGACGCCCCAGCCATGCTCGGCGAAGTGCGCCTCGACCTGATCCAGCCAGGCATCGCTCTCGGCCCGGCTCATCGGCGCGGGGAAGTGGCGCATCACCGCCTGGTCGGCATGGAGGGCGGCGAGCGGCGCGCGATCCTCCATCCGCCAGGGGCGGAGGCGGAGGCGCGGACCTTCGAAGGTCAGGGGCGCGGGCATGATGCTGGCATCGCCCGGCGCCGTCGGTTCGGCAAGCCCCCGGCGTCGGCCAATTCGCGCAACGACCGGGTTCGGTCTACAGAGGGGGGAGAGCAGGCGTTGACGCCGGGCCGCCCCCGGGGGAGACGCTTCCGGAAGCGAGACGCGAGGATGAAGCTGCGATGACGGAAGCCGCACCGCCGGCGGGGCTGGGCCTCGCCCGATCCGAGGGGGCCCTGGCCGGGCTCCGGGTGATCGACCTGACGCGGGTGCTCGGCGGGCCCTACTGCACCATGGTGCTCTCCGACCATGGCGCCGAGGTGATCAAGCTGGAGCCGCCGCAGGGCGACGAGGTGCGCGACTGGGGCCCGCCCTTCAACGAGGCGGGGGATGCCAGCTACTTCGTCGGCGTCAACCGCAACAAGCGCTCGGTCGGCCTCGACCTGTCGAAGCCCGCGGGGCGCGAGGTGCTGCTGCGCCTGCTGGAGGGCGCCGATGTGCTGGTCGAGAATTTCAAGCCGGGCAGCATGGAGAAATGGGGCCTCGGCTACGAGGCGGTGCTGCGGCAGCGCTTCCCCCGCCTAGTGCATTGCCGCGTCTCCGGCTTCGGGGCCGAGGGGCCGCTCGGCGGCTTCCCGGGCTATGACGCCGTGCTGCAGGCGATGACCGGGCTGATGTCGATCAATGGCACGGAGGACAGCGGCCCGACGCGGCTGGGGACGCCGATCGTCGACATCGGCACCGGCCTGTTCAGCGCCATCGGCATCCTGATGGCGCTGCAGGAGCGGGCACGGAGCGGGCTCGGGCAATATGTCGACATGACCCTGCATGACTGCGGCATGGCGCTGCTGCATCCGCATGCGGCGAACTTCTTCCTCAACGGCAAGCGGCCGCGGGCGACCGGCAATCCGCACCCGAACCTCGCCCCCTACTCGAAGTTCCGCACGCGGACCTGCGAGATCTTCATCGCGGCCGGCAACGACCCGGCCTTCCGCAAATTCTGCGACTTCCTCGGCCTCCCGGAGCTGGCGCGCGATCCGCGCTTCGCCACCAACGGCGCCCGCGTCGTGAACCGGGAGGCGCTGACCGCGGTGCTCGAGGAGCGCTTCGCCGGCGAGGACGGGCATGAGCTGACGCAGCGCATGCTGGCCGCCGGGCTGCCGGCCGGGCCGGTGCTGCATGTGGACGAGGCGATGGCGGCGGCGCATACGGCGCACCGCGAGATGGTGACGGAGCTCGGCGGCTACCGGGGGCTGGGGACGCCGATCAAGCTCTCCCGCACCCCGGGCGGCACACGGGCGGCGCCGCCGCGCTATGCCGAGCATACGGACAGCGTGCTCTCGGCCCGTGGTTTCTCCGAGGCCGAGCTGGCGGCGCTGCGCGCCTCCGGCGTATTGGTGGATGCACGCCGGACATGAGCGACACGACCCCCCCGCTGCTGCGGCTGCAAGCGATCGAGAACCGGGCCGAGGTGCAGGCGCTGTTCGACACCTGGCGCCGCGCTCTGGCCGGCGACGAGCGCTTCAAGGGCGCCCGCAACAGCTTCAAGGAGGCCGGGGAGCCGGTGAAGGGCGCCTATGAATGGCGGGCGAACCTGCGGCCGGCAGGGGCGCCTGCGGGGCTCGACATCGTCATCCGGCTCAACGACGTCTCGGCCTCCTACACGCCGCTCGACCGCGGCTCGCCGGGCGCCTTCGGGCGGGACCTGGCGGATGGGGCGGTCTATGCGCTGCGGCAGTGGTACGATTCCAAGCGCATCGGCAGCAAGCCGCTGAAGGAGGAGAACCTCGCGCAGTACGGCGCGCCGCAGAGCGCGGAGCTGAGCTACCCGGCCTCGCAGGGAAATGCCGGGCGGGGGCGGCTCTACCTGGTGCTGGCGCGGCTGAGCGACCCGGCGGAGGCGGTGGCCCAGCACTGCTTCGATGCGCTGGGCGGTTTCCACCGCGTGGCGGCGGCGGCGCGGGAGGACCTTTGGTAAGGCTTCCGGCTCTGCAACCATGATCGGTTTGCCGGCTTATCCAGACGGCGGCTCGGCGCTGCCGGTTCGGGGATGAGGCAGGGCATGTGGCGGGCATTGGGCGTGGTGACGGCCGTGGTCATGGCAACGGGCATCGGCTTCGCCGTGCTGGCGGTGGCGCCGGGCGCCCGGGTGCCGCAGGTCGCGGCCGCCTCGCCGGAGCAGGTGCTGAGCCAGGTGGCGGAGGACTCGCTCCGCCGGCGGCTGCGCAACCCGCCGAACCTCCGCTTCTCCGATATGAGCGTGGTGCGCTTCGGTCCGGAGGATGAGCGGGCCGTCTGCGGCAAGGTGGGCGGGGTGGACTTCATCCTGCGCGTGCTGCTGCCGCGGGACGGCTCCGTGCCGCAGGAGCGGGACGGGCGGGGCTTCGCCTACACGACGGTGCTGGAGCAGGGGCCCGGCCTCCCGCCGATGAACGGGGCGGCGGAGCGCTTCTGCCGCCAGGGCGGGGCGCTGGTGGCGCGGGCGACCGGCCCGGCGCCCTCGCCCGACGCGGCGCCGCCGGCGCCGGTGCCGGCCCAACCGGTGGCCGCGGCCCAGGGCAGCGGGCCGGGCATCCAGGCATCGAGCGGGGCGGTGCAGGTTCGGAGCAATGCCAATCTGCGCGCGGCGCCGGTCGGCGGCTCCGAGGTGCTCGGGGTGGTGTCGCAGGGCTCGGCGCTGCGCGTCTTCGGCCGGGCGCCCGGCGGCTGGGTGCAGGTGGGAGATGCGGCGCCGCAGGGCTGGGTGCATTCCAGCCTGCTGGCCGGGGCGAACTAGCTCCGGTCAGGCGGGACCAGTTGATCGGGGCATTCCGCTCGATCGGACGCCAAGCCAGGGCGAACGGAAGCCGATCTAGAGATCGAGGATCAGGCGGGGGCCGGCACAGCCGGCGACGCAGGCCATCAAATGCGTCTCGCGCTCCTGGGGCCGGAGGACGCGGTCGCGGTGCAGCGGCGGGCCTTCCAGCCAGCGCACCCGGCAGGCGCCGCAGATGCCGCCCTCGCAGCTCGATTCGACCGCGGCGCCCAGGGCATGGAGCGCCGGCAACAGGGGCGCGCCGGCTGCGAGGTCGAGGCTGCGGCCGGATTTCGCCAGGACCAGGGTGAAGGGACGGACCTCCGGCAGGGGCGGCAGCGGAGGCGGGGTGAAATGCTCGACGCGTGCCTGGGCTGCGGGCCAGGTGGCGAGGAAGGCCTCGATCAGCCCGGGCGGGCCGCAGCAATAGGCCTCCGTGCCCGGCTCGGGCGGGCCGAGCAGCGGGGCGAGGTCCGGGCGGCCGGCGCCCGTGTCGTGCAGGGTGACGCGGTCCCCGAGGGCGGCGAGTTGGGCAGGCAGCGGCGGCGCGCCGCGGTGGAGGAGGTGGAGACGGTAGTCGCCGCCGCTCCGGCCTAGGGCGGCCGCCATCGCCAGGAAGGGCGTGACGCCGATGCCGCCGGCGAGGAAGAGGTGACGCCGGGCGCCTTCGGCCAGCGGGAAGGTGCAGCGGGGGAGGGAGGCGGGAAGCTCCTCGCCGACCGCCAGCCCGTCATGCAGCCAGGCGGAGCCGCCGCGGCCTTCGGGCTCGCGCTTCACCGCGATGCGCCAGCGATCGGCCTCGGCCGGGTCGCCGCAAAGGGAATAGGCGCGGGTCAGGCCGCCCGGCAGATGCAGGTCGACATGCGCGCCGGGGCGCCAGCGCGGCAGGGGCCAGCCGTCTGGGTCCATCAGCGTCAGCAGCCGGATGCCGGGCCCGGCCGGCTCGGCGGCGCGGAGGGCCAGGCGGATATGTCTCATGCAGGGCGGATCGGGTCGCCGAGGCGGACGGTGCCGCCTTCCAGGATGCGGCAGTTGAGGCCGGAGCGATTGATCATCGGGTCGAAGACCGGTTTCTCCAGGATCTCCTCGATGTGGCGGCAGGGAATGGAGAGGCGCGTCGCCTCCAGCAGGCATTCGCCGAGGCGGAAGCGGCGGCCGACCAGATGGGTCAGCGGCACGCCGCGCGTCGTCACGTTGCGGCGATGCTCCTCCGGCAGCAGCTCGATGCCGTGGTCGCGGCGGATGGCCTCCAGCGCCTCCTCCTCGAACAGGGTGATCTGGCGTCCGGGCTCCGGCTTCGGCGAGTAGAAGCCCTCCTCCACCCCGATGCGGTAGCGGTCGCCGAGGATGCCCTCGCCGGCGACGAGGTCTATCGCCTCCATGGCGCGCATGGGCAGGAAGGCCCGCGCGGTGATGTGGAGATGGGCGACGAGGCCGTTCCAGCTGGTGGACATGGGATGCTCCGCATTCGACAATATGGTGCCCCTGTTGCGGCAAAGGCTTCAAGCCACGCACCTTCGCTACCTTTTGTGGCTTGCGCGATGGCGGCAATGGCCGCTCAAATGCCGCACGTCTAGGAAACGAAGGCGCAGGACCCGGAACGGGCAGGAGGGGAGGCTTCGATGGCAGACCGTCAAGGTCCGTCGCTGTTCCATGGGCGGCCCTCCCCGGATCGGGGTGGCTGACGGGATGGCCTTGCTCGAGGTGCGGGACGTGGTGGTGCGCTTCGGCGGCGTCACCGCGGTGGCCGGCGTCTCCTTCGATGTGGAGGAGCGGCAGATCTGCGGGCTGATCGGGCCGAACGGGGCGGGCAAGACCACGCTCTTCAACGTCATCAGCGGCATCTACAAGCCAACCGAGGGGCAGGTGCGCTTCGCCGGGCAGATGGCGACGGGGCTGCCGCGGCACCGCATGGCGCCGCTCGGCCTCGGGCGGACCTTCCAGAACCTGGCATTGTTCCGCAGCATGACGGTGCGGGAGAACGTGCTGGCGGGCGCCCATGCCGAGGGGCATGCCGGCTTCCTCGCCAATGCGCTGCGCCTGCCCTCGGCCCGGCGCGAGGAAGCGGCGGCGGCGGAGCATGCGCGCTCGCTGCTCGCCCTGCTCGACCTCGAGACGGTGGCCGACGTGCCGGTAGCGGCGCTGCCCTTCGGCACGCAGAAGCGCGTGGAGATGGCTCGCGCCCTGATCGGCAAGCCGAAGCTGCTGCTGCTCGACGAGCCGGCCGGCGGGCTGAACCATGGCGAGGTGGACGGGCTCGCCCAGCTGCTGCGCGACATCAAGCGGAATTTCGAGCTCAGCATCCTGCTCGTCGAGCACCACATGAACCTCGTCATGCGCGTCTCCGACAAGGTCGTGGCGCTCGATTTCGGCAAGAAGATCGCGGATGGGACGCCGGATGAGGTGCGCAACGACCCCGAGGTGATCCGCGCCTATCTTGGGGCGGAGGCCGCCGCGCATGCTGCTTGAGGTCAAGGGCCTGCAGGCGGGCTACGGGCAGACGCATGTGCTGCATGGGCTCGACTTCGTCGTGGAGGATGGCGGCGTGACGGCGCTGCTCGGCGCCAATGGCGCGGGCAAGACGACGACGCTGCGCGCCATCTGCGGCATGGTAAGGACTGAGGGCGACATCACCTTCCTCGGCGAGCGCGTCACCGGCCGGGCGACGGAGGACATCGCGCGGCGCGGCCTCGCCCATGTGCCGGACGGGCGCGGCACCTTCATGGAGCTTTCGGTCGAGGAAAACTTCCGCCTCGGCGCCTATGTCCGGCGCGACGGCGAGGTGCGGGCCGACTTCGAGCGGATGTTCGAGTGGTTCCCGCGCCTCAAGCAGCGCTGGCGGCAGCAGGCGGGCACGCTCTCGGGCGGCGAGCAGCAGATGCTGGCGATCGCCCGCGCGCTGCTGCTGCGGCCGCGGCTGCTGCTGCTCGACGAGCCGAGCTTCGGCCTCGCGCCGCTGATCGTGCAGGAGATCTTCGGCATCATGCGGCGCATCCGCGAGGAGAGCGGCGTCGGCATCCTGCTGGTCGAGCAGAATGCCAACCTGGCGCTGGAGCTCGCCGACCGGGCCTATCTGCTGGAGACGGGGCGCATCGTCGTCTCCGGCCCCGCCGCCGAGATCCGCGAGGACGAGGCCGTGCGCCGGTCCTATCTGGGGTATTGAGAGCATGGACGGCTTCGCCCACCAGATCATCGCCGGCATCGCCACCGGGGGCATCTATGCCTCGGTCGCGCTGGCGCTGGTGATGATCTACCAGGCCACGCACCATGTGAACTTCGCGCAGGGCGAGATGGCGACGCTCTCCACCTTCATCGCATGGTCGATGGTCGAGGCGGGCTTTCCCTACTGGGTCGCCTTCGCCGCCACGGTGCTGGTCTCCTTCGTCATCGGCGTCCTGGTGGAGCGGCTGCTGATGCGGCCGGTGCAGAACGCGCCGGTGCTGACGCATGTCGGCGTCTTCATCGGGCTGCTGCTCATTGTCGGCAACATGACGGGGTGGATCTTCGGCTACACGACGAAGGTGTTCCCGAGCCCCTTCACCAGCAGCGGGCCGCTGATGGGGGGCCTCATCTCGGCGCATGAGCTGGGCAGCACGGCGGTGACGCTGGTGGTGCTGATCCTCGTCTTTCTCTTCTTCCGCTACACCTCGCTCGGCCTTGCGATGCGGGCGGCGGCCTACAACCCGCGCTCGGCGCGGCTGGTCGGCATCCGCGTCGGCTGGATGCTGGCGCTGGGCTGGGGGCTGGCGGCGGCGATCGGGGCCGTGGCGGGGATGATGGTGGCGCCCGTCGTCTTCCTCGACCCGACCATGATGACCGGCATCCTGCTCTATGCCTTCGCCGGCGCCCTGATCGGCGGGATCGACAACCCGCTCGGCGCCGTCATCGGCGGCTTTGCGGTCGGCGTGCTGGAGAACCTGGCCGGGGCCTATGTGGTCGGCACCGAGCTGAAGCTGACCGTCGCCTTGGCCATCATCATCGGCGTGCTGGTCGTGCGGCCCTCCGGCCTGCTCGGTCGCGTCGTCACCAGCAGGGTGTAAGGGCCATGAGTGCAAGCGAGGATGTGGCGATCCCCGGGACCATTCCGCAGGCGGTGCCGGTCCAACGCGGACTGGCCGGGTGGCAGCTGGCGCTGGTGGTGGCGGGCGGGCTCGTGGTCGCCATTGCGCCGGCCTTCGTGCTGGAGAGCTTCCCGCTTTTCCAGCTGACCATGGCGGTGATCATGGGCCTGGCGGTGCTCGGGCTGAACATGGTGACCGGCTTCAACGGGCAGATCTCGCTCGGCCACGGCGCCTTCTTCGCCCTCGGCGCCTATGCGACGGCGATCCTGATGTCGCATCTCGACTGGTCCTTCTGGGCGACTTTGCCGTTCTCCGCCGCGGTCTGCGGGCTCGTCGGCTACGGAATCGGCTTTCCGGCGCTCAGGCTCGGCGGGCTCTACCTGGCGCTGACGACCTTCTCGCTCGCCGTCGCCGTGCCGCAGATCCTCAAGCACAAGTCGATCGAGGACTGGACGGGGGGCGTGCAGGGCCTGTTCCTGGTGAAGCCGGATGCGCCGGGCTGGCTGCCGGTGACGCTGACGGCCGACCAGTGGATGTATTTCGTCGCGGTCGGCGTCTCGGCCGTGTGCTTCCTGCTCTGCTGGAACCTCATCCGCGGCCGCATCGGCCGGGCGCTGATGGCGACGCGCGACCACCCGACGGCCGCCGAGGCGATGGGGATGGACACGGCGACGCTGAAGACGCGGGCCTTCGCCGTCAGCGCCATGGTGACGGGCATCGCGGGATCGCTCTCGGCGGTCGCCGTGGAGTTCGTGGCCCCCGACAGCTTCAGCCTGATGGTCTCCATCACCCTCTTCGTCGGCATGGTGGTGGGCGGCGTCGCCTCCATCCTCGGCTCGCTCTTCGGCGGGCTCTTCGTGCTCTTCGTGCCGAACATCGCCGAGGCGATCTCCAAGGCGGCGCCGGGGGTGATCTACGGCATCCTGCTCATCGCCTTCCTCTTCATCCTGCCGGATGGTTTCGCCGGGCTGCTGCGGCGCATTGCCGGGCGGCTGCGTCGGCGGGGCTGACGGCCAAAAGACCGGGACCGCAACACATGACCCTGCATCGCCGTGCCGTGCTGACAGGGGGCATCGCCGCCCTCGCCCTGCCCAACCTCGCGCCCGCGCAGGAGGCGCCGGGCGTGACGGCAAACGAGATCCGCATCGGCAGCACCAATGCGCTGTCGGGGCCGGCCTCCTCCTACTCGGTCATCTCGCGCTGCCTTGCGGCGATGTTCAAGCGGGTGAACGACCAGGGCGGCATCGCGGGGAAGCAGATCAACTTCATCGTCTATGACGACGGCTACGCGCCGCCGCGGACGCTGGAGCAGACCAGGCGGCTGGTGGAACAGGACAAGGTCGCCTTCCTCTTCAACCAGCTCGGCACGCCGACCAACAGCGCCATCCACCGCTACGTCAACCAGCGGAAGGTGCCGCATCTCTTCCTCGCCACCGGCGCGGACAAGTGGGCGCAGCCGCAGGAATATCCCTGGACCATCGGCTGGCAGCCCAGCTACCGGACCGAGGCGCAGATCTACACCAAGTACATCCTCGAGCAGCGGCCACAGGCGAGGATCGGCGTGCTCTACCAGAACGACGACTTCGGCAAGGACTATGTCAACGGCGTGCGGGACGTGCTGGGGCCCCGCTTCGACAGCATGGTGAAGCTCGCCTCGCACGAGGCGACGGATGCGACGATCGACAGCCAGATCGTCACCCTCCAGGGCGCGGGCATCGATGCGCTGGTCTGCGGCATCATCCCGCGCTTCGCCGCGCAGGCGATCCGCAAGGTCTACGACATCGGCTGGAAGCCGGCGCTGATGTTCATGAGCAACGTCTCGATCTCCGGCGCCGTGGTCATGCAGCCGGCGGGGCCCGAGAAGGGCATCGGCCTCATCACCTCCGACTACCGGAAGGACCAGTCGGACCCGGCCTGGGCGGATGATCCGGGCATGAACGAGTGGCGCGACTTCATGCGGCGCTACATCCCGGACGGGGAGCTCGGCGACAACAACTACACCTATGGCTACGGCGCCGGCAGCACGATGATCCAGGTGCTGAAGCAATGCGGCAGCAACTTCTCGCGCGAGAATGTCATGAAGCAGGCGACGAGCCTCGCGCCGCTCGAGATCGGCACGCTGCTGCCTGGCGTGAAGGTGGCGACGACCGCAGCCAACTACTACCCGATCCGCCACATGCAGCTGCAGCGCTGGGACGGCAAGTCCTGGGCGCGCTTCGGCGGGGTGATCGAGGGCGCCAACGTGTAACAGGCAGGGAGCGGGGCGGATGCGGATGCGCGGCAGACGGCAGGTCCTGGCGACGGCGGCAGCGGGCCTCGCCCTGCCCGCCCTTGCCCGGGCCGAGGAGGTGGTGGGCGTCACCGCCGGCGAGATCCGCATCGGCAACATCATGCCCTATAGCGGGCCGAACAGCGCCTATGGCGTCATCGGCCGGACGGAGCAGGCCTTCGTCCGCATGCTGAACGAGACGACCAGCTTCGCTGGGCGGAAAATCAACTACCTCAGCTATGACGACGGCTTCAGCCCGCCGAAGACGGTGGAGCAGGCGCGGCGGCTGATCGAGCAGGACAAGGTCGCCTTCCTGTTCAACCCGCTCGGCACGCCGACCAACAGCGCCATCCAGCGCTATTGCAACCAGCGCAAGGTGCCGCAGCTCTTCGTCGCAACGGGTGCGGATAAGTGGGGGAACTGGCAGGAATTCCCCTGGACCATGGGCTGGCAGCCCAGCTACCGGACCGAGGCGCAGATCTACGCCAAGCACCTGCTCGCCGAGCGGCGGGACTTCAAGCTGACGATCGTCTACCAGAACGACGATTTCGGGAAGGACTACATCGCCGGCATGCGCGATGTGATCGGGGCCGAGCGCTTCGACCGGACCGTCAAGACCGCCTCCTTCGAGATCACCGACCCGACGCCGGACAGCCAGATCCTTTCGCTCCAAAGCAGCGGCGCGGATGTGCTGATGATCGCGCTCGGGCCCAAGGCGGCGGCGCAGGCGATCCGCAAGGTGCACGACATCGGCTGGCAGCCGCTGCGCTATCTCACCAATGTCTCGCTCTCGGTCGGCGCCGTCATGCAGCCGGCGGGGGCGGAGAAGGGCATCGGCACCATCACCTCCGGCTATCTGAAGGAGCAGGGCGATCCCGCCTGGCGGGACGATCCGGGGATGGGCGAGTTCCGTGCCTTCCTGAAGCAGTGGATGCCGGAGGCGGACCCGGCCGATTCCAACGTCGTCTACGGCTTCGCGCTCGGCCTCACGCTGCGGCAGGTGCTGGCGCAATGCGAGGGCAACTTCTCGCGCGAGAACATCCTGCGCCAGGCGGCCGGCCTGCGGGGCGTGGCGCTGCCGGTGCTGCTGCCGGGCATCGCGCTGGAGACGGGGCCGCAGGACTACCGGCCGATCCAGAAGATGCAGCTGCAACGCTGGGATGGCGCCTCCTGGGTCCGCTTCGGCGGCCTCATCGAGGGCGCGACCGTCTAGAAGACCACCAAGGGAGAGACGATCCATGATGCCGACGCGACGCCTTCTGCTTGCGGCCGGGGCCGCGAGCCTTGCCGCCCCCGCCATCGCCCGCGCGCAGGAGACGCCCGGCGTCACCGCGAGCGAGATCCGCATCGGCAACACCATGCCCTATAGCGGCCCGGCGAGCGCCTATGGCAGCATCGGCCGCTCCCACCAGCATTTCTTCAGGATGGTCAACGAGCAAGGCGGCATCGCCGGGCGGAAGATCAACTTCATCACCTATGACGACGGCTACAGCCCGCCCAAGACCGTGGAGCAGGTGCGTCGCCTGATCGAGCAGGACAAGGTCGCCTTCCTGTTCAACCCGCTCGGCACGGCGAGCAACAGCGCCATCCTGCGCTACGTCAACCAGCGCAAGGTGCCACACCTCTTCCTCTCGACCGGCGCCGACAAGTGGGGGAACTACCAGGAGACGCCCTGGACGATGGGCTGGCAGCCCAGCTACCGGACCGAGGCGCAGATCTACATGAAGCACATGCTGGAGCAGAAGCCGGATGCGAAGCTGGCACTGCTCTACCAGAACGACGATTTCGGCAAGGACTACGTCACCGGCGTCAAGGACATCCTCGGCTCCCGCTACGACAGCATCGTCAAGCCGGTCTCCTACGAGGCGACGGACCCGACCATCGACAGCCAGGTGGTCTCGCTGCAGGCCAGCGGCGCGGATGTGCTGCTGACGGCGGCGACGCCGAAATTCGCGGCCCAGACCATCCGCCGCGTCGCCGATCTCGGCTGGAAGCCGCTGCACTACCTCACCAACGTCTCCATCTCGGTCGGCACGGTGATGGAGCCGGCGGGGCCGGAGCGCGGCGTCGGCATCATCACCTCGGCCTATCTCAAGGACCCGACGGATCCGGGCTGGGCCAATGACGCGGGCATGAACCAGTGGCGGGCCTTCATGCAGAAATACATCCCCGACGGGGACATGAAGGATGGCAGCTTCCCCTTCGCCTTCGGCGTCGCCACGACGTTGATGCAGGTGCTGAAGCAGTGCGAGGGCAATTTCGCGCGCGAGAACATCATGCGCCAGGCCGCCAGCCTGAAGAATCTCGAGATCCCGACGCTGCTGCCGGGCGTCCTGGTGAACACCGCGCCGGACAATTTCCATCCGATCCGGCACATGCAGCTGCAGAAGTGGAGCGGCAGCACCTGGGAGCGGTTCGGCAACGTAATCGAGGGAGCGAAGGTCTAGCCTTCGCCACCTCCGCCCGCATCACCCGGCCTGCGGCGTGATGCGGGTGATCTTGGTGCCGTTCAGGGCGAGTGCCGCCATCAGCCCCTCCTGGTTGAAGGTGATGGCGTAGACCGGCTCGGTCAGGGTGGTGGTGGAGGCATTGGCCTGCAGCCCGCGGTCCAGCGCCACCACGGTCGGGCCGGTGCCGACCTCCCAGCCGTCGCGCTGGCGCAGGGCGGCGATGGCCTGCTCCGTCATGAAGAACATGGCGAGGCCGGCCGACTGCGCCCCGGCGAGGAGGCCGAGCGAGAGGCCGGCGATGGAGTAGTAGCCCTCGGTCCGCTCGCCGCGCACCACCGCGCCCTCGCCGTACTGCCCGCCGACGATGAAGCCGCCGCTGATGATGCGCGGGAAGACCAGCACGGCATGGGCCTGATGCAACAAGGTCTGGGTCTGCGGCAGGGCGCGCAGGCGGACCAGCGCGGCGGCGACATCGGCATCGATCTCGCGCCGGGTGTCGGCTGCGGCGGGGCGCGGGGCGGCGAGGGTGCCGGCAGCGGCGCCAGCCAGCAGGGCCGAGAGGGAACGTCGGGATACAGCGGTCATGGCGGCATCGGCCTCCGTGGTTTTGCTGCGGCGCAACGCCGGGCGGCGAGGGCGGGTTTCGTGACGGAATGAAACCCGGACTAGTGTTCTGACTCCAACACTTGTTTCCCTCGACGGACCTTGTCGAGAATGTCGCTGGCCTTGGCGGTCCAGACGAACGGCTTGGGATGGTGGTTGTGTTCGGCGAGGTAGCTGTGGATGGCGAC
>JAESFQ010000071.1_pt1 | contig 51306 bp, 45 predicted proteins | sample 9269431 | NCBI WGS metagenome assembly JAESFQ01 (sample SAMN14502588, study PRJNA617103) | algae metagenome | isolation source: Plectolyngbya sp. WJT66-NPBG17 and co-occurring heterotrophs from well... | place: USA: Mojave Desert, Joshua Tree National Park, California | collected 2006-08-06 | reverse complement strand
GTCGCCATCCACAGCTACCTCGCCGAACACAACCACCATCCCAAGCCGTTCGTCTGGACCGCCAAGGCCAGCGACATTCTCGACAAGGTCCGTCGAGGGAAACAAGTGTTGGAGTCAGAACACTAGCGCGTCGAGGTGCCACCCATGTCCCGAACCGCCCAGCTTCCTGCCCGGCCGGAGCCGCTCACCCTGATTTTGGAGGAGACGGCGCTGATCGTCGTCGACATGCAGAACGCCTATCTCTCGCCGGGAGGCTATATCGGCCTGGTGGGGTTCGACGTCTCCGGCGCCTCGCCCATGATCGAGGAGACAGCGAGAGTGACCGCCACCTGCCGCGCCGCCGGCATCCCCGTCATCTACCTGCAGAACGGCTTCTCGCCCGACCAGCGGGAGGCGGGTGGGCCTTCGGCGCCAGTCTGGCACAAGTCAAACGCGCTGAAATTCATGCGCGCCAACGAGGCCTATGCCGGCAAGCTCATCACCCATGGCACCTGGGACCATGCAATCGTCGAGCCGCTGGCCCCGCAGCCGGGCGATATCGTCGTGCCGAAGTCGCGCTACAGCGGCTTCGCCGAGACGGGGCTGGAGCAGGTCCTCGCTTCGCGGCGGATCAGGACCGTGCTGGTCGCGGGCGTCGCCACCAATGTCTGCGTCGAGAGCACCATCCGGGATGCCTACCACCGGGAGTTCTTCCCGGTGATGGTCACCGACGCGACCATGGCGGCCGGGCCAGGGGCGCAGCAGGCGACCGAGTTCAACGTGGAGAGGTTCTTCGGGTGGCTGACGAGAGGCGCAGAACTGCGGGCCGCCTTGCTCAACAACCAATAAAAAAGGCCGGGGAGAAGGTATTCTCCCCGGCCTCTTCATCTATTTTTGTCAGTTTTCTTAGTCGCGCTGGAGGGCCTGGACGATCTCCTGCGTGACTTTCTTGGCATCGCCGAAGAGCATCATCGTGTTGGGACGGAAGAAGAGCTCGTTGTCCACGCCGGCATAGCCGCTCGCCATGCCGCGCTTGATGAAAAACACGGTCTTCGCCCGCTCCACATCGAGGATCGGCATGCCGTAGATCGGGCTGGACTTGTCGGTCTTTGCCGCCGGATTCGTCACGTCGTTGGCGCCGATGACGAAGGCCACGTCGGCCTCGGCGAATTCCGGGTTGATCTCCTCCAGTTCCTTCACGTCCTCATAAGGGACATTCGCCTCGGCCAGCAGCACGTTCATATGCCCGGGCATGCGGCCGGCGACGGGGTGGATGGCGTATTCCACCTGCGCGCCTTCCTTCTTCAGCAGGTCGCCCATCTCGCGCAGCACCTGCTGGGCCTGCGCCACCGCCATGCCGTAGCCGGGCACGACGATGATCTTCTGGGCGTTCTTCATGATGTAGGCGGCATCCTCCGGACTGCCGGCCTTCACCGGGGCCCGCTCGCCGCCACCGCCGCCACCGGCCGAAGCGGTGCTCGCATCCGTGCCGAAGCCGCCTAGCAGCACGTTGATGATGCTGCGGTTCATGCCCTTGCACATGATGTAGGAGAGGATGGCGCCCGAGGCGCCGACCAGCGCGCCGGTCACGATCAGCAGCAGGTTGCCGAGGGTGAAGCCGATGCCCGCCGCCGCCCAGCCGGAATAGCTGTTCAGCATCGAGACGACGACCGGCATGTCGGCGCCGCCGATCGGGATGATCAGCAGGAAGCCGAGGGCGAAGGCCAGGATCGCAATCAGCCAGAACAGCGCCGCGCTGCCCGAGGCAACGAAGGCAACGATCAGCCCCAGCAGCAGGATGCCGAGGCCAAGGTTCAGCCAGTGCTGGAACTTGAAGGTGATCGGCGCGCCCGACATCAGCGCCTGCAGCTTGGCGAAGGCGATGACCGAGCCGGAGAAGGTGATGGCGCCGATGGCGAGGCCGAGCGACATCTCCACCAGGCTGCCGCCATGGATCTGCCCGGAATGGCCGATGCCGAAGCTCTCTGGCGCGTAGAAGGCCGCGGCCGCGACGAAGACCGCCGAGAGGCCGACCAGCGAGTGGAAGGCTGCAACCAGCTGCGGCAGCGCCGTCATCTGGATGCGGGAGGCGATATAGGCCCCTGCCCCGCCACCGATGGCGAGCGCGAGGATGATCAGCCCGACCCCGCCGCCGCCCATGCCGGGGCGCAGCAAGGTCGCCAGGACGGCGATGCCCATGCCGACCATGCCATAGAGGTTGCCCTGGCGGGAGGTGGTCGGGTGGGAAAGGCCGCGCAGCGCCAGGATGAAGAGGACGGCGGCGACGAGATAGGCGAGCGTCGAGAGGGTTGCGGCCACGGTCTCAGCCCTTCTTCTTCGACTGGAACATGGCCAGCATCCGGCGCGTCACGATGAAGCCGCCGAAGATGTTCACCGCGGCCAGCGCCGCGGCGAGGAAGCCGAAGACCTGGGCGGCAAGGCTCTCGCCGAGGCCGGTCGCCAGGATGGCGCCGACGACGATTACCGAGGAGATGGCGTTGGTCACGCCCATCAGCGGGCTGTGCAGCGCCGGCGTCACGTTCCAGACCACGTAGTAGCCGACGAAGCAGGCGAGCAGGAAGATCGTCAGCAGGAAGAGGAAAGGGTCGGCCGCGGCGGCGGCAGGGGCGACATGCGCCTCGGCCAGCGCACGTGCCTGCTGGGCCAGCTCCAGGGCGCGCTGCGCCGTGGCGCTGGCCTGGTTGGCCAGGTCGGTCGGGTTCATCGCAGGGGTCTCCTCAGGCGGCCTGGGCGGGGGCGAGGCTCGGGTGGATCACGGCGCCGCCACGGGTCAGCAGCACGCCCTTCACGATCTCGTCGGCCTCCGGCAGCTTCGGCGCCTTGGCCTCCTTGTCCCAGAAGGTGGTCAGGAAGGTCAGCAGGTTGCGCGCATAGAGGGCGGAGGCGGCGGCCGGGATGCGGCCGGGCCAGTTCGGATGGCCGAGGATGGTCACGCCGTTCTCGGTGGTGACCGCCTCGCCGGGCTTGGTCAGCGCGACATTGCCGCCGGCATCGGCGGCGATGTCGACGATGACGCTGCCCGGCTTCATGCTGCGGACCATCTCCGCGGTCACCAGGGTCGGCGCCTTGCGGCCCTGCACCAGGGCGGTGGTGATGACGATGTCCTGCCGGGTGATGTGGGTCGCCACCACCTCGGCCTGCTTGGCGTAGAAATTGGCCGAGAGCTGCTTGGCATAGCCGCCGGCCGTCTGGGCCGCCTTGCTCTCCTCGTCCTCATAGCCGACGAAGCTGGCGCCGAGGGACTTGATCTCCTCCTTCGCCGCCGGCCGCACATCGGTCGCCGAGACGCGGCCGCCGAGGCGGCGGGCGGTGGCGATGGCCTGCAGCCCGGCGACGCCGGCGCCCATGACGAAGACATTGGCGGCGGGGATGGTGCCAGCCGCCGTCATCAGCATGGGGAAGCCGCGGTCGAAGGCGGCCGCGCCCTCGATGACGGCCCGGTATCCGGCAAGGTTCGCCTGGGAGGAGAGGATGTCCATGCTCTGCGCCCGGGTGATGCGAGGCAGCAGCTCCATCGCCCCGGCATCGATGCCGGCCTTGGCATAGGCGGCCGCCATCTCCGGCGTCGCCTGCAACTGGCCGAGCATCAGGGCGCCACGGGGGATGAGGGACAGCTCGTCGACCGCGCCCTCGCCCTCGGCGAGCGGGGCTCGCACCTTCAGCACGATGGCAGCGCCCTGGAGGGCCGCGGCAGCATCCGAGGCGATCTCGGCGCCGGCGGCGCTGTACTCGGAATCGGGAATGCCGGCGCTGAGCCCGGCCCCGGCCTCAACGGCGACCGTAAGGCCGAGGGCGGTGAATTTCTTGACCGTCTCCGGCGTGGCGGCGACCCGGGTTTCGGCCGGGCGGCGTTCCTTGAGCACTGCAAGTCGCATGCGGGTCTCCCCCTTCGGGCGCGGAACATGCGCATGTGACGGCGGGGAGGCAAGATGGAATGTCCGAGCCGCAGCCACGGAATTGGGCAAAACCCTGCCCAAGCCCGTGAATGAGGCGCCCGGCCTATTTGGCGATGGCGCCGGCCATGGCGGCTGGAACCCTGGCTTCCTTCAGCCCATCAGCCTGGCGCTGGGCAAGCTCCGCCTCGGAGAAGTCCTTTGCCAGCTCCATGAACATCTGGTGCCAGTTGATCTGCGCCCGAAGCCGGAGGAAGACGCTGCCCAAGCCCACCGCGGCCCGGTCCATCAACGGGAATTCGCGGGGGATGCGGACGCCGCCGGTGCGCTTCAAGCCCTCATGCACCTTGGCCGCCATCTTGCGGCCATAGGACAGGTCGTCGACCTCCTGGATCGGGCGGACGCGGTCCTGCACCAGCGGCTCGTAGAGGAACTTCGCCCAGAGGCTCAGCACCTCCATCGTCTCCTTGGAGAGGTTGCGGAAACCCCAGATGCGGTAAGCCTCGGCCGCCTTCTCGTCGTCGTGGTCGCGCACCGCCTCGTAGAGCAGAATCACGCCGCCGACGAAGCTCGGCGGGAAGACGCGGATGGTGCCGAAGTCGAGCAGGTTAATGCCCTCCCGGTCCGGCCGGACCTGGTAGTTGCCCAAATGCGGATCGCCATGGATGACGCCGTACTGGTAGAAGGGCTTGTACCAGGCGCGGAACAGCGCCTGGGCATAGGCATTGCGTTCCTCGAGCGGCGGGTCCTCCTCCAGTCGCTTGATGATGGCGCGGCCGTCGAGCCAGGTCATCGTCAGCAGGCGCTTGGTGCAAAGCTCCTCGACCGGCTGGGGGATGGAGACGTCGGGCGTGCCCTGCATCATCATGCCGTAGAGGCGCATCTGCGACGCCTCGCGGAGGTAGTCGAGCTCTTCGCGCAGCCGATCGCACATCTCCTGGTAGACCTCGCCATTGTCGAGGGCGCTGTCCATCCGGCGGTAGAGGCTGACGGCGAGCTTGAGCTGGCGGAGATCGGCCTCCACCACGCTCGGCATGTCCGGGTATTGCAGCTTGCAGGCGACCGCGCGGCCGTCGGGAAGCGTGCCGCGATGGACCTGGCCGAGACTGGCCGCCGCCGCGGCCTCCCGGCCGAAGCTGGCGAAGCGGTTCTCCCAGCCCGGACCGAGCTCGGAGCCCATGCGGCGGCGGACGAAGGCCCAGCCCATCGGCGGGGCGTTGGACTGCAGGGTTGCCAGCTCCTGCGCATACTCCTCCGGCAAGGCGTCCGGCACGGTCGAGAGGAACTGCGCGACCTTCATCAGCGGGCCCTTGAGGCCGCCGAGGATGGCCTTCAGGTCCTCGGCATGGGCCGACTTGTCGGTCTTCACGCCGAAGATGCGCTCGCCGGCGACGCGGGCGGCGATGCCGCCGACGGCGCCGGAGGTGCGCGCCATCCGGCGCAGCTCGCCGAAGATCGTGCTGTCGGGGCTGCGCTCAGACATCGCGCTCGAGCTCGTCGATGAAGCCGGCGATGACGTCGAGGCCGCGCTGCCAGAAGGCCGGGTCCGAGGCGTCGAGGCCGAAAGGGGCCAGCAGCTCCTTGTGCCGCAGCGTGCCGCCCGCCCGGAGCAGGTCGAGGTATTTCCGCTCGAAATCCGCCACGGCACCGTCCCGGTACACGCCGTAGAGCGCGTTCACCAGGCAATCGCCGAAGGCGTAGGCATAGACGTAGAAGGGCGAGTGGATGAAGTGCGGGATATAGGCCCAGTAGACGCCGTAATCCTCGGTGAACTCGAAGGCGGGGCCGAGGCTTTCGCGCTGCACTTGCATCCAGAGCTCGGCGATGCGCTCGGCCGAGAGCTCGCCGCGGCGGCGCTCGTCATGCAGCAGGGTCTCGAAGCGGTAGAAGGCGATCTGCCGCACCACCGTGTTCAGCATGTCCTCCACCTTGCCGGCGAGCATCAGGCGGCGGCGCTTCGGGTCGGTCTCGGCATCGAGCAGGCCGCGAAATGTCAGCATCTCGCCGAAGACGGAGGCGGTCTCGGCGAGCGTCAGCGGCGTGCCGGAGAGCAGGTAGCCCTGGTCGCCGGCCAGCACCTGATGGACGCCGTGGCCGAGCTCATGGGCCAGCGTCATCACGTCGCGCGACTTGCCGTGGTAGTTGAGCAGAAGGTAGGGATGCGCGCTCGGCACGGTCGGGTGGGCAAAGGCGCCGCTCGCCTTGCCCGGGCGGAGTGCGGCGTCGATCCAGGGCTTGTCGAAGAAGCGGCCGCCGATCTCGGCAAGCTCCGGGCTGAAGGCGCGGTAGCTGTCGAGCACCGTGCGAACGGCATCGGGCCAGGCGATGCTGCGGTCCTGCTCCTCCGGCAGCGGGGCGTTGCGGTCCCAGTGCAGCAGCTTCGGCAGGCCGAGCCACTTCGCCTTCATGGAGTAGTAGCGGTGGGAGAGGCGCGGGAAGCTGTCGCGCACCGCCGTCACCAGCGCATCGACGACCTCGTCCTCGACCATGTTGGCGCGGTTGCGCGAGGAGCCGGGGCGCGGGTAGCGCCGCCAATTGTCGATGATCTCCTTGTCCTTGGCGAGGGTGTTGGTGATCAGCGAGAAGAGCCGCACTTGGCTGCCGAAGGCCGCCGAGACACCCTCGGCCGCGGCGGCGCGCACGCTGCGGTCGCGGTCGGAGAGGCGGTTAAGGGCGGCGGAGACGGTCAGCTCTTCATCCCCCACCTTCACCTGCATGTTGGCGATGGTCTCGTCGAAGAGGCGGTTCCAGGCGGAGCGGCCGGTGACCTCCTTCTCGTGCAGCAGCTTCTCGATCTCGTCCGAGAGCTGGTGCGGGCGGAAGACGCGGAGGTCGCGCAGCCAGGGCTGCCAGCGGGCGAGCGCCGGGCTGGCGGCGAGCTTGCGCTCGATCTCGGCATCCTCGAGGCGGTTCAGCTCGAGGGAGAAGAAGAGCAGGTGGCTGCTGATGGCCGTCACCCGTTCCTGCAGCATCTGATAGAAGCGGCCATTGGCCGGGTCGGTCGCGTCGCCGGCGAAGATGAGCTGGCCGAAGCTCATGGCGCGGCCGAGCACCTCCTCGATCCGCTCATACTCGCCGATGGCCTCGGCCAGCGCGTCGCCGGAAAGGCCACCGAGCTTGCCCGAAAGGCGGGCGGCGAAGGCCTTGCCCGCCTCCTCCGCCCGATCCAGATCGGCGGCGAGTGCCGGATCCTCGGGGGAGGCATAAAGGTCGGAAAGATCCCAGACCGGCAGGGGCGGGCCCGCCTCGCCGCCGGCATCGAGGGGTGAGAAGGCCGGCCCGCGGAGGGCCGACAGGCGGAAGGCCCCAGCCGCTGCATCTGCGGCGGCGTGGGGCGGGGTCGATTGGGGCTCGGCTCGGGTCACGGCATTGCATATATGGCGCTAGCAGGCAGGGCCAAGCGGTCAAGCAGGGAGGAAAAGCCACGGATGCCGGATATCGGTCCTACCCAGGCGGGCGTCTTCGCGGGCAGCCTCGGCGCGACGCCCTGGGGCAGCCTGCCCTGGATGCTGCTCGACATCGCCCGCACGCGGCCGGAGCGGCCGATGGTCCGATACTGGCGGAACGGCGGCTGGCAGCGGCTGAGCTGGGGCGAATTCGCCCTCGGCGTGGCCAGCGCCGCGGCCTGGCTGCGGGGGGCGGGCGTCATGCCGGGCGACCGGGTGGTGCTGGTGAGCGAGAGTCGGCCGGAGTTCAACATCGCCGATGTGGCGCTGATGGCGATCGGCGCCGTCACCGTGCCGACCTACACCACCAATACCGATGCGGACCATGCGCATATCCTGCGCGACTCCGGGGCGCGCATGGCCGTCGTCTCCTCCGCCGCGCTCGCCGCGCAGGTGGCGAAGGCGGCGCCGGAGGGGCTGGACCTGCTGATCGGCCTCGAGGCCCGGCCGGCGGAGGGCGCTGCGGCGCGGGTTGCCCACTGGCCGGAGCTGCTGGCCGAGCCGGGCGACCTGCCGCTGCTGATGGCGGAGGTGGAGCAGATCCCGCCCGGCCGCCTCGCCTGCCTCATCTACACCTCCGGCACCGGGGGCACGCCGCGAGGGGTGATGCTGCCGCACCGGGCGATGCTGGCGAACCGCGACGGGGTCGCGGCGCTGGCCAAGCGCCTGCGGCTGGACGGCACAGTCTACCTCTCCTTCCTTCCGCTCTCGCACAGCTACGAGCATACGGTCGGCGTCTTCCTCCTCCCCTCGCTCGGGGTGGAGGTGATCTATTCGCGCGGGGCGGACCGGCTCTCGGCCGAGTTCCAGGAGTTCCAGCCGAGCATCATCACCGCCGTGCCGCGCCTCTTCGAGGTGCTCCGGACGCGGATGCTGGCCCAGCTCGAGAAGGAGGCGCCCTTCCGCCAGCGGCTCTTCCGCCAGGCGCTGGCGCTCGGGTTGAAGCGGGCGGATGGCGGGCACCTCTCCCTGCTGGAGCGAGTGCAGGATGCTGTCCTGGAGCGGCTGGTTCGGGAGAAAGTGCGGGCCCGCTTCGGTGGCCATCTCCAGGCGATGGTCTGCGGCGGCGCGCGGCTCGACCCGGATCTGTCGGGCTTCTTCATCGGCCTCGGCCTGCCGCTGATCCAGGGCTACGGCCAGACCGAGGCAGGGCCGGTGATCGCGGTCAACCCACCCTGGGACAATGCGCGGCGCACGGTCGGCTATCCCCTGCCGGGGGTGGCGGCGATGCTCGCCGCGGACGGCGAGCTGCTGGTGCGCGGCCCCCTCGTCATGGACGGTTACTGGCGCAACCCGGAGGCGACGGCGGCCGCGATCCGCCCCGTGGAGCCGGATGAGGCGCCCTGGCTGCATACCGGCGACGTGGCGCGGATCGAGGCCGGGCGGATCACTATCACCGACCGCAAGCGGGACTTTATCAAGACGCTCGGCGGCGACATGGTGAGCCCGGCCAAGCTGGAATCGCTGCTGATGGCGGAGCCGGAGATCGCCCAGGCCGTGGTCGCCGGCGAGGGGCAGCCGGGCGTCGTCGCCCTGCTGGTCGCGGCCGATGGCCAGGAGGCGGCGCTCGGCCAGGCGGTGGCACGGGTGAATACCCGCCTCGCCAGCATCGAGCGCATCCGCCGCTGGGCGCAGGCGCCGGCTGCCTTCTCCGTGGAGAACGGGCTGCTGACGCCGACCATGAAGGTGAAGCGCCGCGCGGTGCTGGAGCGCCATGCGGCGGAGATCGCGGCGCTCTACAAGTAGGAGGGGCCAGCCCATGCCGAGCGAGGGGCCGAACGCGCCGCAGACGGCGTATTGGAACGGGCCGTCGACCCGGGCCTGGGCGCGGGAGCATGAGCGGATCGACGCCCGCTTCGCCCCGATCCTCGAGCTGTTGCTGGAGAGGGCGGCGCCGCGCCCCGGCGAGCGGGTGCTCGATATCGGCTGCGGCAGCGGCACCTCGACCATCGCCCTGGCGGAGCGGGTGGGGCCGGCCGGCCAGGTGCTTGGCATCGATATCGCGGCGGAGTCGGTCGAGGTGGCGCGGTGCCGGATCGCTGCGGCGGGACTCGCCCAGGCCGAGGTGCTGCTCGCCGATGCCGCGGCGCATCCCTTCCCGCCCGGCGGCTTCGACCTGCTGGCCTCGCGCTTCGGAGTGATGTTCTTTCTGGAGCCCGTGGCCGCCTTCGCCCATCTGCGGGCGGCCCTGCGGCCGGGGGGGCGGGTCGTGCTCGCGGCCTTCCGCAGCCCGGCGGAGAACCGCTGGACAACCGGTGCCGCGGCGGCTGTGCGGGACCTGATCCCGCCCCCGCCGCCGCCCGGTCCGGAGGAGCCGGGGCAATTCGCCTTCGCGGATCCGGCGCGGGTGGAGCGCATCCTGCGCAGCGCCGGCTTCGCCGAGGTGGCGCTGGCGCCGGAGGATGTGCCGATGCGGCTCGGGGCCGATGCAGCGGAGGCGGCGGGTTTCGCCATGACGCTCGGCCAGGTCAGCCGGGCGCTGCAGGATGCGCCGGAAGGGGCACGAGATGGGTTGCGGGAGGCGGTGCGGGACCGCCTCCTCGATTTCTACCGGGCCGCGGAGGGCCCGGCGGGCGTCACCCTGCCCGCGGCGATCTGGCTGGTGACCGCGCGGACCTGAGCCCTGTCAACGCGGCTGGCGCGCCGGCATCGGCGCCAGGGCCTCCGGCTCGGCGGTCAGCGCCTCGGCTGCGGCGACAGCGCGGTCGATCGCATCCGCCGTCCCCTCCGTGCTCAGCCAGCGATGCAGCAGCCCGCCCGCGATCGCGCCGAGGATGGGCGCCACCCAGAACAGCCAGAGCTGCTGCAGCGCGAGGCCGCCGAGCACGAAGGCCGGGCCGGTGCTGCGCGCCGGGTTCACGCTGGTATTGGTGACGGGGATGCTGACGAGGTGGATCAGCGTCAGGCACAGGCCGATGGCGATGGGGGCGAAGCCCGGCGGGGCGCGCATGGAGGTGGCGCCGAGGATGACGATGAGGAAGAAGAAGGTCATCACCGCCTCGGTGAGGAAGCCCGCGGCCAGGCCGAATTTACCGGGCGAGGCATCGCCGAAGCCGTTTGCCGCCAAGCCTTTCACCGCAAGGTCGAAGCCCGGCTGGCCGGAGGCAATGGCATACAGCAGGAAGGCGCCGGCAACGCCGCCGACCACCTGCGCGGCAATGTAAGGCAGCGCCTCCGAGCCCTGAAACCGGCCGGCGGCGACGAGGCCGCAGGTGACCGCAGGGTTCAGGTGGCAGCCTGAAATATGCCCGATCGCAAATGCCATCGTCAGCACCGTCAGCCCGAAGGCGAGCGACACGCCGAGCAGGCCGATGCCGACATCCGGGAAGGCGGCGGCCAGGACGGCACTGCCGCAGCCCCCAAGCACAAGCCAAAGGGTTCCAAGGAACTCCGCTACCAGTTTACGGGACATGGGATATCCCCCCCAAGGGTGGCAGGGAACACGACCTCCCGCTGGATTCGTATACGCTCTTTGTTGCTATTCGAGATACATCACGCAAAGATGACAAACCTGTCATCGAAACCCGCTGATGCTTCCGAAGCCGGATCGTGTCTTGAGAAGTGCGGCCAAATCCCGCATGGCGGGACGTGCGCCGAATCCATGTCATGGGCGCCTCCGGCAGCGGGACGACGACCCTCGGGGCGGCGCTCGCCCGGCGCCTCGGCTGCCCGCATCACGATGCGGACGACTATTTCTGGCTGCCCACGCCCACAGACCCACCCTTCACCGAAGCGCGGCCGCCCTCGGCGCGGCTCGAGCGCCTTTGCGCGGCGCTGGCAGAAAGCGGGGACTAGGTGCTGTCCGGCGCCGTCACCGGTTGGGGCGAGCCTTTGGTCGAGCGCTTCTCCCTGGTTGTCTTCCTCAGCCTGGACCCGACCACCCGCATGGCGCGGCTGCGGGCGCGCGAGGCAGCGCGGTATGGCACGCGGATCGAGCCCGGCGGTGACATGGCAGCGGTGCATGCCGGCTTCCTGGCCTGGGCAGCAGCCTATGACACGGCCGGGCTCGGCCAGCGCAGCCGAATCCAGCAGGAGAGCTGGCTGGCCGATCTCCCCTGCCCTGTGCTGCGGCTCGATGCCGCGCGGTCGGTGGAGGCGCTGCTCGCTACTCGGGCAGCACCTCCAGCCTGAGCGGCAGCACCGCGCCCATCCAGAGCGCGTGCTCGCCGTGGTCGGCGCGGTGCCGTCCGGTCTCCGGATGGACCAGGATGGCGAGGCCGGCGCGGTTCAGCGCGAGGAAGGGCAGAAGGCCGGGCAGCAGCTCCGGCCCGAAGGCGACCTGGTACATGGCCGAGGGATGTGGGCCGACCGGCACCTCGTGCCAGCGGCCAAGCACCGCTGCCGGGAAGCGGGTGGCGATGGCATCGCGGAGCGCGGCGGCGGTGCCGCGGGTCGTCGCCGGATCGTAGTAGACATGGGCATGCCAGCCCGTGATCGTCTCGGTCATCGCCCGCTCCCTCTCATGCCGAGGCAATGCCCGGATGGCCGCCCCGGCCCCGCATCGCCATCCTGATGCCAGCAGCGACGACGAGGATAGACCCATGCTCGACCAGGATGCCCTGCGCTGGGAAGCCCTGCTGGCCCGCGACCCGGCGCCCGATTGCGGCACTTTCCTTTATGCCGTCACGACCCAGGGGGTGTATTGCCGGCCCGGCTGCCCCTCCCGCCCGCCGCTCCGGCAGAATGTGCGCTTCTATGCCGATGCACCGGCGGCGGAGGCAGGGGGCTTCCGCGCCTGCAAGCGCTGCGACCCGAAGGGCGAGCGCGCCGCCATCCATGCCGCTGCCATCCGCGCCGCCTGCGACCTGATCGAGGCGAGCGAGGCGACGCCCTCCCTGGCGACGCTCGCCGACCGGGCTGGCTATGCGCGGCACCATTTCCTGCGGCTGTTCAAGGAGATCACCGGCGTGACGCCGCACTCCTACGCGGCCTCGGTGCGGGCCCGGCGGCTGCAGGCCTCGCTGGCGGCGGGCGACCGGGTGGCGGAGGCCGTCGCCGGCGCCGGCTATGGCAGCGAGAGCCGGGTCTATGGGGCGCCGGGCCGGGTGCTCGGGATGACCCCGGGCGCCGCGCGCCGCGGCGGCGAGGGCGAGACGATCCGCATCGCCACCGCCACCAGCGCCCTCGGTCCGCTGATGGTTGGCGCAACGGAGAGTGGCGTCTGCTTCATCGGCTTCGCCGAGGGTTTCGACGCGCTCGAGGGCGATGTGCGGCAGCGCTTCCCCAAGGCGCGCATCGAGCCGGCGCCGGAGGCTCTGGCGGAGACGGTGCGGCAAGTGGTCGAGTTCCTCGAGGAGCCGAAGGCCGCCCTCGCCCTGCCGCTCGACCTGCGCGGCACCGCCTTCCAGCGCCGGGTGTGGGAGGCGCTGCAGGCCATCCCCTTCGGCGAGACGCGGACCTACGGCCAGATGGCCGTGGCCATCGGCGCCCCGCGGGCGATCCGAGCCGTGGCGCGCGCCTGCGCGCAGAACCATGTCTCGCTGGCGGTGCCCTGCCACCGCGTCGTCGGCGCCGATGGCGACCTCACCGGCTATCGCTGGGGCGTGCCACGCAAGCGGGCCCTGCTGGCGAAGGAGCGGGCGGGGGCGAAGGGCTAGACCGCCTCCACCTCCGCCACGCCCGGCAGCACCTTCATCGCCTGCATCAGCCGGGGCGAGACGTTGAACTTGCCGGGCAGGGCCAGCTCCACCTCCTGCCCCTCGCCGGTGCGAGCGACGACGACGACGCGGCCGCGGCCCTTGCCCTCCCGCTCCAGCAGCGCGCGGATCGGGTCGACGGCGGCGGGACCCTCAAGCCAGAGGCGGATGCCCTGGCCGACGCCCTGGCTTGCCTTCTCGAGGCTTTCCACCTCGCTCGCGGTCAGGCGCAGCGCGTCGTTGTCGATGCGCGCCTCGGCCTTCACCAGCAGCGCGTTGCCCTCGGTCAGCAGGTCGCGGACGCGGTTCAGCACCTCGCTGAACAGCGTCACCTCGAAGCTGCCGGTCTGGTCGGACAACGTCAGCCAGCACATGCGGCTGCCGGTGCGGGTCGGCCGCTCCTTGGTGGCGACGACGGTACCGGCGAGCGTCAGCTTGGCGGAGCCGCCCTTGGCGCGATCGGCGATGGCGTGGAAGGGCGTCACCCCGAGGCGCTTCAGCACCTCCTTGTAGGTGTCGAGCGGATGGGCCGAGAGGTGGAAGCCGACGGCCTCCGCCTCATAGGCCAGCTTCTCGAGCTGCGGCCAGTCGGGGATGGGCTTGAGGCGCAGCGGCACCGGGCCGCCGGTGCTGCCGAACATGTCGGCCGTCGGATCCTCGCGGCGCTCGGCGGCCTCCTGCGCGGCCCGCAGCACCACCTCGGCCCCGGCGACGAGCCTCGCCCGGTTGGGCTCCATCGCATCGAAGGCGCCGGCCTTGGCCAGATTCTCGATCTGCATCTTGTTGAGCAGCTTCGGGTCGACCCGGTGGGCGAACTCGGCGACCGAGGCGAAGGGCCGGCCGGCATCGCGCGCCGCCACCAGCGCCTGCATCGCCGCCGCGCCGACCCGCTTCACCGCCGCGAGCGCGAAGCGGATCGCCGGCTTGCCATCCTCCTGGTGCTCGACGAGGAAGAAGGCGCCGGAGCGGTTGATGTCGGGCGGCAGCACGGGGATGCCGAGGCGCGAGCACTCCTGCATGTGCCCCGCCAGCTTCTCCGTCTTGTCGAGGTCGAGCGTCATGGAAGCGGCGAGGAAGGCGACGGTGTGGTTCGCTTTCAGCCAGGCGGTCTGGTAGCTGACCAGCGCGTAGGCGGCGGCGTGCGACTTGTTGAAGCCGTATTCCGCGAACTTCGCCATCATGTCGAAGATCTCGGTGGCCTTGGCCGGCTCGATGCCGTTCCTGACCGCGCCCTCGGTGAAGATGGCGCGTTGCTGCTCCATCTCCTTGGCGATCTTCTTGCCCATGGCGCGGCGCAGCAGGTCGGCGCCGCCGAGCGAGTAGCCCGCCAGCTCCTGGCTGATCTGCATCACCTGCTCCTGGTAGACCATGATGCCGAAGGTCTCCTCCAGGATATGGTGGATCTTCGGGTGCGGGCTCTCCCAGGGCTCGCCATGCTTGCGCTGGCAATAGGCGGGGATGTTGGCCATGGGGCCGGGGCGGTAGAGGGAGACGGCGGCGACCAGATCCTCGAAGCGGTCGACCTTCATCTGCCGCAGGCAGTCCCGCATGCCCTGGCCTTCGAACTGGAACACCCCGGCGGCGTCGCCCTTCCGCAGCATCTCGTAGGTCTTGGCATCGTCGAGCGGGATGGCGTTGATGTCGATGTCATGCCCCTGCCCCTTCAGGATCTCCAGCGCCTGCTCGATGACCGTCAGCGTCTTGAGGCCGAGGAAGTCGAACTTCACCAGGCTCGCCTGCTCGACATACTTCATCGAGTACTGGGTGATGAGCATGTCGCTGCGCGGGTCGCGGTAGAGCGGGACGATGTCGATCAGCGGCTTGCGGCCGATGACGACGCCGGCCGCATGGGTCGAGGCGTTGCGGTAGAGGCCCTCCAGCTGGTTGGCGATCTCGAGCAGGCGCGCCACCTGCTCGTCGCCGTCGCGCATCTGCTGCAGCCGCGGCTCGCCCTCGATCGCCTGGGCGAGGGTCACCGGCTTCGCCGGGTTGAAGGGGATGAGGGAGGCGATGCGGTCCACCTGCCCATAGGGCATGCCGAGCACGCGGCCCACGTCGCGCACGGCGGCCTTCGCCTGCAGCTTGCCGAAGGTGATGATCTGCGCGACCCGGTCCTCGCCATATTCGCGGCGGACATAGGCGATGACCTCGTCGCGCCGGTCCTGGCAGAAGTCGATGTCGAAATCCGGCATCGAGACGCGCTCAGGGTTGAGGAAGCGCTCGAAGAGCAGGCCGAAGCGCAAGGGATCGAGATCGGTGATCTGCAGCGCCCAGGCGGCGACCGAGCCGGCGCCGGAGCCACGGCCGGGGCCGACCGGGATGGGCGGCACCTGCGCCTTCGCCCATTGGATGAAGTCGGCGACGATGAGAAAGTAGCCGGCGAAGCCCATGCTCTCGATGACGCCGAGCTCGTATTCGAGGCGCGTGTCATAGACCTCGCGCCTGTCGGCCTCGATTCCGGCGGTATCCAGCCGGGCGGCAAGGCCGCGGCGCGCCATGTCGCGCACCGTCTCCGCCTCGGTCATGCCGGGCTGGACCTTGGGGCAGATCGGCAGTTCGGGCTTCTTGGTCTCCGCCATCACCGCGCAGCGGCGGGCGATGGCGAGGGTGTTGTCGCAGGCGTCCGGCAGGTCGGCGAAGAGGGCGCGCATGGCGGCCGCCGGTTTGAACCAGTGCTCCGGCGTGACCCGGCGGCGGTCCTTCTCGGCCAGGACCCGGCCCTCGGCGATGCAGAGCAGGGCGTCATGCGCCTCATGCATCGCGGGCACGGCGAAATAGACGTCGTTGGCCGCGACGATGGGCAGGGCGAGCTCATCCGCCAGCGCCAGCAGCGCCGGCTCGATGGCCTTCTCCATGTCGAGCCCATGGCGGTGCAGCTCCACCGCCAGCCGGTCGGGGAAGGTGGCGGCGAAGCGGCGCAGAAGCGCCTCCGCCGGCTCCCGCCGGCCTTCCGCCAGCAACCGGCTCACCGGGCCGAGCGTGCCGCCGGTCAGCAGGAAGATGCCCTCCGCATGCTCCTCGAGCGTCGCATAGGAGAGGCAGGGCTTGCCGGAGGGATCGCTGCCGAGGAAGGAGCGGGAGGTCAGGCGCTGGAGGTTGTCGTAGCCGCGGGCATCCATGGCCAGGGCGACGATCGGGTCGGGCGGCAGGCGCTCCGCCTCGGGCCGCGGGTCGGAGGCGGCACGGGAGAGCCAGAGCTGGCAACCCATGATCGGCTGGATGCCCTTGCCCTGGCAGGACTGGGCGAATTCCAGCGCGCCGAAGAGGTTGGCCGTGTCGGTGAGCGCCACCGCCGGCATTCCCGCATCCTTGGCGAGTGAGGCCAGCTTCTCGGCCTTGATCGCGCCTTCCGAGAGCGAATAGCTCGAATGGACATGGAGGTGGACGAAGCTGGCCGTCGAGTCGTCGCTCATGACGGCAAGACTAGCACGAAGGCCCCTGCCCCGGCATGATCCGCGCGATGCCGGAACAGCCCAGCCGCGCCGTGGTCGCCGCCGGCGTCCTCGCCATGTTCATGTTCAGCGCCAATTTCGCCGCCTCCGGCCATGCGCTGGCGGCGGGGCTGTCGGTGCCGGACCTCGTCTTCATCCGCTACGGTACGGCCGGGCCGCTCTTCCTCCTGCTGCTGCTGCGGATCGGGCTCGGCGGGCTCGCCTGGTGGCGGGCCGTGGTGCTCGCGGCGCTCGGCGGGGCGCCCTACTTCCTGCTGACGGCGATGGCCCTGCACTTCGCGCCGGCGGTGCATGCCTCGATCCTCAACCCGGGCGGGACCATGGTCTTCGCCCCGCTGCTCGCCTGGTGGCTGCTGCGGACGCCGCCCGAGACCGGCGTGCGGATCGGGCTGCCGGTGATCGCGGTCGGCCTGCTTCTGATCGGCGGGGCGGGGCTCGGCGAAGGCAGCGGCCAGGTCTGGATCGGCGACCTGATGGTGCTGGCGAGCGGCTTCAACTGGGCGCTCTACGGGGTGCTGATGCGACGCTGGGAGGTGAGCGGCTTGCGGGCGGCGGCCATCATCGGCGCCGTCTCGCTGGCCTGGGTGCCGGTGCACCTCGTGGTCTTCGGGATCGATGGCGTCGCGGCGCATCCGGCCGAGGCGCTGCGGCAGGCGGGCTACCAGGGGCTGATCGCGGGCGGCCTCGCCATCGTGCTTTACAGCCGGGCGGTGGTGGCGATGGGGCCGGCGCGGGCGGCGCTCCTGCCGCCCCTCGTCCCGGCGCTCGGCGTGCTCTGGGCCTGGCTGCTGCTCGGCGAGCATGTCACGCCCATGCAGGTCGCCGGCATGGTGACGGTCATCGCAGGGATGCTCTGCGGCGCGCTCTGGCGGAGCGACAGACGCGACAATCAGCCGGCGCGGGCGGGATGAAGCGGCGACACGGCGGTGGCACATCCCCACCCCTCGAAAGGAGGAAACGCCCATGTCCCGCCTGCCTGCCCTGTTCCTCGCCGCCGCCGGCTGCTGCCTGGTCGTCGGCACCGGCTTCGGCATCGCCATGGGGATCGCCCATGACTTCCACCTGGCGCCGGTGCATGCGCATCTCAACCTGGTCGGCTGGACGACGCTGGCGCTGATGGGGTTGAGCTACCGGGCCTGGCCGCAGCTGGCCGCGTCCCCGGTGCTGGCGCCGCTGCAATTCGCGCTCTCGGCAGGCTCCGCGGTGGCCTTCCCGACGGGGATCTACCTGTCGATCGAGCACGAGGCGCCGGGGCTCGCCATCGCCGCGGCGCTGGCCTTCCTCGGCGGTGCGGTGCTCTTTCTCGCGCGGCTGCTGCCGCTGGCCCTGGCGCGGCGCCCGGCCCGGGAGATGGTCGCCGCCGAGTGAGGCCTGGAGCGAGCGTCGATCCGGTGAGAGCACCTGATCGCGCTCGTTCGTCCGGCCAGGAACCTTGTCCGGCTCCTGGGAGCGGGGCCAAGGAAACGCCTAGCCCGCCACGATGCAGCCGTCGCGCAGCGTCACCACGCGGTCCATGCGGGCCGCGAGCGCCGGGTTGTGGGTGGCGATGAGCGCGGCGACGCCCTGGTCGCGCACCGCGGCCAGCAGCTCCCCGAAGACCAGGTCCGAGGTTCCGGTGTCGAGATTGCCGGTCGGCTCGTCGGCGAGCAGGATGCGCGGCGCATTGGCGAGCGCGCGGGCGATGGCGACGCGCTGCTGCTCGCCGCCGGAGAGGCGACCGGGACGATGGTGCTCCCGCCCCGCCAGGCCGAAGCTGCCGAGGAGCTGGCGCGCGCGGGCCTCGGCCGCGGCGCGCGGCGTGCGGTTCGCCATCTGCGGCAGGACGACGTTCTCCGCCGCGGTGAATTCCGGCAGCAGGTGGTGGAACTGGTAGACGAAGCCGATCTCCGTGCGGCGGATCGCGGTGCGAGCATCGTCGGAGAGGGTGCCGGCGGCGCGGCCGGCGACATAGACCTCGCCGGCATCGGGCCGTTCCAGCAGCCCGGCGAGGTGCAGCAGGGTCGACTTGCCCGTGCCGGACGGGGCGACGAGGGCGACGATCTCGCCTGCGGCCAGCGTCAGCGCGGCGCCGGTCAGCACCGGCAGCTCGCCCGCCTCGGTGCGGAAGCGGCGGACGACGGCGTCGAGCCGGAGCGGCGCCTCACTCATTGCGCAGCGCCTCCACCGGGTCGAGCCGCGCGGCGCGCCAGCTCGGATAGACCGTGGCCAGCAGCGAGAGGCCAAGGCCCATCAGCACCACCTGCACCACCTCATTGGGGTCGACCACCGCCGGGAGCTGGGACAGGAAGTAGACCTCCGGGCTGAACAGCTCGGTCCCCGTGAGGGCCTGCAGCGCCTCGCGGATGCGCTCGATGTTGAGGCAGAAGACGAGGCCGAGGCCGAAGCCGATCAGCGTGCCCATGACGCCGACCGAGGCGCCGCAGAGCAGGAAGATGCGGAGGATGGCGCCGCTCGTCGCCCCCATGGTGCGGAGGATGGCGATGTCGCGGCCCTTGTCCTTCACCAGCATGATGAGCGAGCTGACGATGTTGAAGGCGGCCACGATGATGATGAGCGTCAGGATCAGGAACATCACGTTCCGCTCGACCTGGACGGCGTTGAAGAAGCTGCTGTTGGCGTCCTGCCAGTCGATGATGCGGACGGGATGCTCGGCCCCGAGCGCCCGGCGGATGCCGAGGTTGACGGCGCGGACGCGCGTCGGGTCGTCGACGAAGACCTCGACCTGCGTCGCCGCGTCGCCCGTCTGGAAGAAGAGCTGGGCGGCCTGCATCGGCAGGTAGACATAGCTGGTGTCGTACTCGTTCATGCCGATGTTGAAGAGCGCGACCACGCGATAGGCACGGACCCGCGGCAGGGTGCCGAGCACGGTGGTGCGGCCCTGGGGCGAGACCAGCGTCACCCGGTCGCCGACGCCGATGCGGAGCTTGCCGGCGAGGCCGGTGCCGATGACGATGCTGTCCTCGCCGTCGAACTCCGCCAGCGACCCGCGGCGGATGTTGCCCGCGATGATCGCCTTGGCGCGCAGATCTTCCGCCCTGATCCCCCGCGCGAGGCCGCCCGTGGCGCCGCCCTGCTCGCTGGTCAGCAGCACCTGGCCCTCGATGATGGGCGTCGCGGCGGTGACCCCCTGGACGCGGCGGATGGCCTCGGCCAGCGGGTCGTAGTCGCGGAGCGGCCCGCCATCGGCGGAGTAGACGCCCAGATGGCCGTTGAGACCGAGGATGCGGCCGAGCAGCTCCTGGCGGAAGCCGTTCATCACGCTCATCACGATGATCAGCGTGGCGACGCCGAGGGCGATGCCCACCAGGGAGAAGATGGCGATGACGGAGACGAAGCGCTCGCCCTTCCGGGCGCGCAGATAGCGGAAGGCAACGGCACGCTCGAAGGCGTTGAACATCAGTGGTCCATCCGATTCACGCTAGGCTCCTCGCTTGCTGCGGTATTCCGCGGCCGGATCGCGTTAGGCCCGGATGCGGGCGATGGCGTCCCCGAGCGGGAGCTCGAGCCGTTCGCCGGTGGCGCGGCGCTTCAGCTCCACCTTGCCGGCGGCTGCGCCGCGCGGGCCGATGATGGCCTGCCAGGGGTAGCCCATGAGGTCGGCATCGGCGAATTTCACGCCGGCGCGCTCCGGCCGGTCGTCATAGACGGCATCGCCGGGGAAGGCGGCGTAGAGCTGGTCGCAGAGCGCATCCGTCGCGGCATCACCCTGCTTCAGGTTCAGCACGGCGAGGCGGAAGGGGGCGACGGCGTCGGGCCAGATGATGCCCGCCTCGTCATGGCTCGCCTCGATGATGGCGCCGACCAGGCGGGAGACGCCGATGCCGTAGCTGCCCATCTCGGGCGCCACCGGCTTGCCGTCCTGCCCCTGCACCTGCAGGCCCATCGAGGCGCTGTACTTGGTGCCGAAATAGAAGATGTGGCCGATCTCGATCCCCCGCGCCGAGACCTGGCGCTCGGCAGGAATGGCGTTCCAGGCCGCCTCGTCATGCTTCTCGTCGGTCGCGGCGTAGCGGCTGGTCCAGAAATCGACGATGGGCGACAGGTCGCCCTCGTAGTCCGGCGCCTGGCCAAGCACGTCGAAGTCGAGCAGGTCGCGGTGGAGGTAGACCTGGCTCTCCCCGGTCTCGGCGAGGATTAGGAACTCGTGGCTGAGGTTGCCGCCGATCGGGCCGGTATCCGCCTGCATCGGGATGGCCTTCAGCCCCATCCGTGCGAAGGTGCGCAGATAGGCCACGAACATCTGCTGGTAGCTGCGCTGCGCGCCGGCATAGTCGAGGTCGAAGCTGTAGGCGTCCTTCATCAGGAATTCGCGGCCGCGCATGACGCCGAAGCGGGGGCGCACCTCGTCCCGGAACTTCCACTGGATGTGGTAGAGGTTGCGCGGCAGGTCGCGGTAGCTCCTCGCATAGGTGCGGAAGATCTCCGTCACCATCTCCTCGTTGGTCGGGCCGTAGAGCATGTCCCGGTCGTGCCGGTCCTTGAGGCGCAGCATCTCCGGCCCGTAGGCGTCGTAGCGGCCGGACTGGCGCCAGAGATCGGCGGTCTGGATGGTCGGCATCAGGATTTCCTGGGCGCCGGCGCGGTCCTGCTCCTCGCGGACGATCTGCTCCACCTTCTGCAGCACCCGCCAGCCGAGCGGCAGCCAGGCATAGATGCCGGCGCTGGTCTGCCGGACCATGCCCGCGCGCAGCATCAACCGGTGCGAGGCGATCTGCGCATCGGCCGGGGTTTCCTTCAGGGTCGGCAGGAAGGCGCGGGAGAGGCGCAAGACGGGCTCCAAGGGCTTGATCGGGCGCCGGAGACTAGTGGTGTAGGACCCGCCCCGCCAGTGCCCAGGTTTACAGTGGGTTGCAGCAATTTTCTTACGATGCTGCGGTGCAGTACGAACGATTTTGAAAGATTATCGCGCTTCAGCGGTGGTTGCACCTTGCCGGCCCGTAAGGCCTGGGCTAGACAAAAAAAAGGCCGCGCCCAAGGGCACGACCTGAGTTTAGGGAGGAAACGCCAGTCACACGGCAGAAAGAGGACCAACCCTCTTCCTGTCAGTATATTGGCGCCTGGGATCAACGCGGCACAACTGCAATCGATGCTGCGAACGCCGAAAAAAGTGGCTCCCAGACAAGAACAGCGACAATAAGAAGCGACACAGGCCTAATTGGCCGAAAGTCGCCTATTTTTCGGGCATTGCCCACCAGCCGCTGCGGAAACTCATGTAGTCGCTGGTGATCAGCGCATAGGCGCCGAGCCAGCAGACCGTCGAAACCACCGTGGTGATGAGCACCTTCCTCCAGAGCTGCGGATTCGCCGGCGCGCCGCGCCAGCCGCTCTCGGCATCGCCCTCCGCCACAGGCTGGGTGCCGATGGGGAGGACGGCGAAGAGCACCACCCACCAGATGAGGAAATAGACGACGATCCCGCTGACCCAGCCCATGGGTTCGGCCCCTCACACCCGCAGCAGGTGGACTTCGACATTCGGGCGCTTGCGCACCCGCCGGCCGATGGCCTTGCGCAGCGCGCTGCGGGCGGCCTCGCGCAGGGCATCGTCCTCGCGCTTGAGCTGCATCGGCAGGTCCGTCACCGCCCGGGCCAGCTCGGCGGCAATCTGCACCGCTTCCGTCTCCCCGCTCTCGAAGAGGCCGGGGGCCGAGACCTGCGGCGAGCCGAGCACCCGCCCGCCGCCGTCGACGGCCAGCGAGGCGACGACGACGCCGTTGAAGAGCATGCGCTTCCGCGCCGCCAGCACCCCGCCCGAGAGCGGCAGAAGGCGTCCGTTGTCGACGGCGAGGCGGCCGGTCGGCACGCCCTCCACCACATCCGGCCGGCCCGGGGTGAGGCGGAGGACATCGCCATCCTCGACCAGGATGGGCTCGGCGCCGAGTTCCCGCGCAAGCGCGGCATGCTCGGACAGGTGGCGCCATTCCCCGTGCACCGGCACCGCGTATTTCGGCTTCACCAGCGCGTAGAGGCGCCGCAGCTCGTCCCGCGCCGGGTGGCCGGAGACATGGACCATGTGGTCATCGGCCGTCATCACCCGGCAGCCGCGGCGGGAAAGCTGGTCCTGCATCTGCAGGATGCCGCGCTCGTTGCCCGGTATCATGCGGGAGGAGAAGATGACCGTATCCCCCTCCCCCAGCGCAATCGCGGGATGGGTGTCGGCACCGATCTTGGCGAGCGCCGAGCGCGGCTCGCCCTGGCTGCCGGTGCAGATGATCAGGAGGTTGTCGTCCGGGATGAAACCCGCCTCGTCTTCCGGGACGAAGGGCTCGACGGCCTTCAGGTAGCCGCATTCCCGCGCCGCCGCCTCGGCATTGCGCAGCGACCGGCCGAAGAGCGCGACCTGCCGGCCGGCCGCCTGGGCGGCGAGCGCGATGCTCTCGACCCGTGCCAGGTTGGTGGCGAAGCAGGTGACGGCGACCCGGCCGCGCAGGCCGCGGATCAGCGCCTCCATCGTCCGCCGCACCTCGGCTTCGGAGCCGCTGTGGCCCTCGACCAGGGCATTGGTCGAGTCGCAGACCATGGCCAGCACGCCCTCCTCGCCGATGCGGGCGAAGGCGGCCTCGTCGGTCGGCGGGCCGAGCAGCGGCTCGGGATCCAGCTTCCAGTCGCCGGTATGGAGGACGAGGCCGTGCCGGGTGCGGATGGCGACCGCTTGGGCTTCCGGAATGGAATGCGCTACGCGGAGGAATTCAAGGTCGAAGGGCTTCAGCTCGACCCGGCCGCTGAGCGGCAGGGTAATGACCCGCGCCTCGCTGCCGAGCCCGGCCTCGTTCAGCTTCCGCCGCAGCACGGCCGCGGCGAAAGGGCCGGCATAGAGCGGGCAGCGCAGCATCGGCCAAAGATGGGCGACGGCGCCGATATGATCCTCGTGCGCATGGGTAATGACCATGCCGACCAGCCGGTCCCGCCGCTCCGCCAGCCAGGCGGGGTCGGGCACCATGACCTCGACCTCCGGCATCTCGGGCCCGCCGAAGCCGATGCCGCAATCAATCGCCAGCAGCCTTCCGTCACTGCGATAGACGTTGAGGTTCATACCGATCTCGCCGGTGCCGCCCAGCGGAATGAAGGCAAAGTCGTCGGTTGCGTCGGGGAGGGCCGAAGCCTGGAAATCGTTCATCACCACCTTCTAGGGCAATGCCGCCTGCGGCGCGCGCCCTTAGCCTTTCGTGCCATTGCGAGTCCGTGGGCGATTCCGCTTGGCAAAGCGGGATCGCGCAGGGCAGTTGCAGGAGAGATGGGAGCCGGCCGGCCTTCAGCCAAGCCGCTGGATCTCACCACTGCGAATGGCGAGCACCGCACCGCCGCGCTCCAGCAGCAGGGCGCCATCCTCGGCGAGGCCAGCAAAGGCCCCGCCCTTGATCGGCCCTTCCCGCAGGGTGACCGGGGTGCCGGGGGTTGGGCCCAGGGCCAGCCAGGCGGCGCGGACGGGGCTGAAGCCGTCCCTGCCATGGCGCCGGACCCATAGGTCAAGCCGGGCGATCAGCCGCGCGGCAAAGGCCTCAGGCGGCTCGGCGGCGCCGATGCAGGTGGTCGGCCGGTCCGGCAGAGGCGGCGCATGGGCGAGGTTCACCCCGATGCCGAGGCTCAGCCAGGCCAGGCGGCCTTCCGGGTCGAGGGCCGTCTCGGCCAGGATGCCGGCGCATTTGGCCCCACGACGCAACAGGTCGTTCGGCCATTTGAGGCGAAGGGCCGAGGGCTCCGGATCGATCTCCGCCGTCGCCTCGGCCAGGGCGACGCCGGCGAGCAGCGACCATTGCGCCGACTCCCGCGCGGGCCCTGTCGGCCGCAGCAACATCGAACAGTAGAGGTTGCCGGGCGGCGAGGCCCAGGCGCGGCCCGAGCGGCCCCGCCCGGCCGTCTGCTCGAGGGCCAGCACGGCGAGGCCGGCCGGCTCCCCGGCTTCGGCCGCGGCCGCGACGCGGTCGGAAGTGCTCGGCAGGGCCGCATGCACCTCCAGCCGCCAGCCCGGTGGCAGCGTCACCCCAGCAGCGCGGCGGCCGCCGCCTGCGCCGCGGCCAGCATCGGCGCCGGCCAGAGGCAGAAGAGCAGGGTGAAGAGGCCCGTGCCCGCCATCACGATGGTGAGGCTGGCCGGCGCGCGATCTAGCGCGCCCACCGCCTGGTCGAAATACATCACCTTCACGATGCGGAGATAGTAATAGGCCGAGACGACGCTGGTCAGCACGCCGATGACCGCGAGCGTCCAGTACCCGCCCTGCACCGCGGCGAGGAAGACGTAAAGCTTGCCGAAGAAGCCGGCGAGCGGCGGGATACCGGCCATCGAGAACATGAAGACGGCCATCCAGAGCGCCATGGTCGGATCGGTCCGGCCGAGGCCGGCGAGGTCGTCGACCCGCTCAACTGCCTTGCCCTGCCGCCGCATGGCGACCAGCACGGCGAAGCTGCCCATGTTCATGAAGACATAGATCGCCATGTAGACCAGCAACCCGCGCAGCCCGATATCGCTGCCGACGGCGAGGCCCATCAACGCATAGCCAACATGGCCGATGGAGGAATAGGCCATCAGCCGCTTCAGATTGGTCTGGCCGATGGCGGCGAAGCTGCCGAGGATCATCGAGCCGATGGAGACGAGCAGGATCACCTGCTGCCACTGCGCCGCGAGATCGCCAAAGGGCCCGAGCAGCACGCGGGCCAGCAGCGCGATGGCGGCCACCTTGGGGGCAGAGGCGAAATAAGCCGTCACCGGCGTCGGCGCGCCCTCATAGACGTCGGGCGTCCACATGTGGAAGGGCACGGCCGAGACCTTGAAGGCGAGGCCTGCAATGACGAAGACCACGCCGACCACGACGCCGGGCGAGGTGTCCTGCGAGGCCGAGAAGGCATCTGCCAGCCGGTCGAAGTTGGTTGTCCCCGCGAAGCCATAGACCAGCGAGCTGCCGTAGAGCAGCAGGCCCGAGGCGAGCGCGCCGAGGACGAAATACTTAAGGCCGGCCTCCGCGGAGCGAGCGTTGTCGCGGTTGAAGGACGCTATGACGTAGAGCGGCAGGGAGAGCAGCTCGAGCCCCAGATAGAGCGCCATCAGGTCATTCGCCGAGATCATCAGCATCGCGCCGAGGCTGGCGAAGACGACGAGCACGGGGAACTCGAACCGCCCCAGCCCCTCTTTCTCGTTGAAATCGAGCGAGACCAGCAGCGAGATGGCCGCCGCGCCGAGAGAGAGGATCTTCATGAAGCCGCTGAAGCTGTCGGCGACGTAGTGGCCGTTCAGCGCCGTCCCCTCCCCCTGGCCAAGCACCAGCACGGCGGCGAGGATCAGCGCGCCGATCGCGCCCATGGTGACGGGGAAGAAGGTTTCCTGCTTCGGGATCACGCCGGCCAGCAGCAGCACGAGGCCGCTGCAGCCGAGCACGAGTTCCGGCAGGGCGAGGGTCCAGGACATCGGCTTACATTCCCGCCAGGCGGCTGATGTTCAGCGCAGCCTCGTGCCGCGCGACCAGCGCCGCGACGCTGGCCTCGAAGAAGGAGAGGAAGGGCTGCGGATAGATGCCCATCCAGAGCGTCAGCGCGATCAGCGGCGCAAAGACGGCATATTCCCGTGGGCTGAGGTCGAGCAGCGCCTTGAGGTCCTCCCGCGTCATCTTCCCGAAGGAGACCCGGCGGTAGAGGTAGAGCATGTAGGCCGCGCCGAGGATCATGCCGAGCGCCGCGCCGAAGGCGACCCAGGGATTTACCCGCCAGGCGCCGACGATCACCAGGAACTCGCCGACGAAATTGGCGAGGCCCGGCAGGCCGACGGAGGCCATGGTAAAGAGCATGAAGACCAGCGCATAGGCCGGCATGACCTTGGCGACGCCGCCATAGCGCAGGATCTCGCGGCTATGGACGCGGTCATAAAGCACCCCGACGCAGAGGAAGAGCGCGCCGGAGACGACGCCATGCGCCAGCATCGTGAAGAGCGCGCCCGACAACCCCTGCTGGTTGAAGGTGAAGATGCCGATCGTCACGATGCCCATATGGGCGACCGAGCTGTAGGCGATCAGCTTCTTCATGTCCTCCTGCGCTAGGGCCACGAGAGAGGTGTAGACCACGGCGATGACCGAAAGGGCGAAGATCAGCGGCGCGAACATCGCGCTCGCCTCCGGCAGCAGCGGCAGGGTGAAGCGGAGGAAGCCATAGGCCCCCATCTTCAGCAGCACCCCGGCCAGGATGACGGAGCCGGCGGTCGGCGCCTCCACATGCGCATCGGGCAGCCAGGTATGCACCGGCCACATCGGCACCTTCACCGCGAAGCTGGCGAAGAAGGCGAAAAAGATCCAGGCCTGGGCCGCCCGCGGCACTTGGTACTGGAACAAGGCCGGGATGTCGGTCGTGCCTGCATTGTACCAGAGATAGAGGATGGCCAGCAGCATCAGCACGCTGCCGAGCAGCGTATAGAGGAAGAACTTGAAGGCCGCATAGACGCGCCGCGCCCCGCCCCAGACGCCGATGATAAGGAACATCGGGATCAGCACGGCCTCGAAGAAGACGTAGAAGACGATGAAGTCAAGGGCGCTGAACATGCCGACCATCATCGTCTCGAGGACGAGGAAGGCGACCATGTACTCGCGCACGCGGGACGTCACCGACTCCCAGGAGGCGAGGATGCAAAGCGGCGTTAGCGCCGTCGACAGCAGGACGAAGAGCACCGAGATGCCGTCGACGCCCATATGGTAGCCCACGCCGAATTCCGGCAGCCACTCCAGCTTCTCCTCGAATTGGAAGGCGGCCGAGGCCTGGTCGAAGCGGGCCCAGAGGATGAGGCTGAGCAGGAAGACGATCAGGCTGGTCCAGAGCGCGGTCCAGCGGGCGTTGCGGGCGATGACCTCATCGTCGCCGCGCACGGACATGATGATGGCCGCACCCGCCAGCGGCAGGAAGGTCAGCAGCGAGAGCAGCGGGAAGCCGGCGGCGTTCATTCTCAGCGCCCGATCAGGAAGAGGGTGACGAAGAGGACGAGGCCGATGATCATGGCGAAGGCGTAGTTCGCCACCCGCCCGGTTTGGATGCGGACCGCGCCGCGCGACCCGGCGACGGCGAGGCTTGCCGCGCCATTCGGCATCCCGTCGATGATCCTGGCATCCCCGGTCTTCCAGAGCCGCTGCGCGAGGCTTCGCGCCGGCCGGACGAAAAGGAAGTCGTAGAGCTCGTCGAAATACCACTTCTTCAAAAGGAAGCCATAGAGCCCGCCCGGGTTCGGCTCGGTCTGCTGCTCGGCGCCCTCCTGCGGGATCAGCGGCAGGCTGCGGACCAGCTGCGGCCGGGCGCTGAACATCTGCGCCAGCCGCGTCGGCAGGCCGGGCATCGCCATGTACATCAGATAGGCGAGCGCGATGCCGCCGATGCCCATGACGGTCGGCGCCAGCGGCACCCAGGCCGGGACCTCGTGCATGGCGTGCATGATGTGGTTGTGCTCGCCGTTGAAGATCGCGCCGTGCCAGAAGGCGTGCTCATGCTCGCCGACGAAGAAGGGCGCAAAGATGGCGCCGGCCAGGATGGCGCCGACCGCGAGCACCAGCAGCGGGATCAACATCACCAGCGGGCTCTCATGCACATGCTCCATGGTGTGCCGGTCCGCCCGCGGCTTGCCGTGGAAGGTGAGAATCAGCAGGCGCCAGGAATAGAAGGCGGTGAGGAAGGCGGCCAGCATGCCGCAGACCCAGGCATAGCCGCCCGTCACGCTATGGGAGGCATAGGCCGCCTCGAGAATGGCATCCTTCGAATAATAGCCGGCGAAGAAGGGAATGCCGGCCAGCGCCAGGCTGCCGACCCACATGACCGCATAGGTAACCGGAGTTTTGGTCCAAATGCCGCCCATCTTCCGGATGTCCTGCTCATCCGACATGGCGTGGATCACGCTGCCGGCGCCGAGGAAGAGCAGGGCCTTGAAGAAGGCATGGGTGAAGAGGTGGAAGATCGAGACCTGATAGGCGCCCACGCCGGCGGCGAAGAACATGTAGCCGAGCTGCGAGCAGGTCGAATAGGCGATGATGCGCTTGATGTCGTTCTGCACGCAGCCGATCGTCGCCGCGAAAAGCGCGGTCGAGGCGCCGACCACGGTGACGATGGCGAGCGCCACGGGCGCGAACTCCATCAGCGGCGACATGCGGGCCATGAGGAAGACGCCGGCCGTCACCATCGTCGCCGCATGGATGAGGGCGGAGACGGGCGTCGGCCCCTCCATCGCATCCGGCAGCCAGGTGTGCAGGCCAAGCTGCGCCGACTTGCCGCAGGCGCCGAGGAAGAGCAGCACGCCGATCAGCTCGACCGAAGGCAGCCCGCCGAAGCGGTCATTCGCGTGCTCGGCGACCGAGGAGAAGATCGTGTCGAACTCGATGCTGCCGAAGGTGTAGAAGGTCAGCGCCAGCCCCAGCATGAAGAAGACGTCGCCGACGCGGTTGACGATGAAGGCCTTCATCGCCGCGCGGTTGGCGCTCTCGCGGTCGTACCAGTAGCCGATCAGCAGGTAGGAGGCGAGGCCGACGCCCTCCCAGCCGAAGAAGAGCTGCGCCAGGTTGTCCGCCGTCACCAGCATCAGCATCATGAAGGTGAAGAGGCTGAGATAGGCGAAGAAGCGTGCCGGCGTCGCGTCATGCGACATGTAGCCGACCGAGTAGAGGTGGATCAGCGTCGAGATGAAGGTGACCATCGCCACCATCACGACGCTCAGCGTGTCGTAGCGGAGCGCCCAGGAGACCTCGAGCCCGCCGACATCCATCCAGGTCAGCAGCGGCACCGTCGTCGGCTGGCTGTCGAAGGCCACCTGCCCGAAGGCGAGGATGCCGCAGACGGCGGCCAGCGCCATGCAGATGACGGTCGACCACTGGGCCAGCCTGTCGCCGAGCCAGCGGCCGAGGAAGCCGCTGAGGCAGGCCCCCAGCAGGGGAAAGAAGATCGCGCCGACGAACATGGGTTCAGCCCTTCAGCGTCGAGATATCCTCGACCTCGATGCTGCCGCGGTTGCGGAAGTAGATGACCACGATGGCAAGCCCGATAGCCGCCTCCGCCGCCGCCACGGTGAGGACGAACATGGCGAAGATCTGCCCGTTCAGGTCGTCCAGCCTGGCGGAGAAAGCAACGAAGTTCAGGTTCACCGCGAGCAGGATCAGCTCCACGCTCATCAGGATGACGATGACGTTCTTCCGGTTCATGAAGATGCCGAAGACGCCGAGCACCAGCAGGATGGCGCTGACGGTCAGGTAGTGGGCGAGGCCGATGACCATGTCACTGATGCCCTCCGTGCCCGGACTCATGCGTGACCTTGGGCGCCTCGGGCTCCGGCTGCGGCGGGCGGCGGATGCCGAGGGCGGCGATGCCGGTGCCGCTCGGCACCTTTTCCAGCGCAACGGAGCCGGTGCGGTAGACCTGGGAGGCGATGTTCTGCCGCTTCGTGCCCTCGCGCTGCCTGTGGGTCAGCACGATGGCGCCGATCATCGCCACCAGCAGCACCAGGCCGGAGGCCTGGAAGAGGTAGACATAGTCCGTATAAAGGATGCGCCCGATCGCCTCGGCATTGGTCACGCCGCCGCCCGGGTTGGGCGCCAGCCGCAGCTCGCTCGCCTGGTTGGAGAAGCCCCAGCTGCCGACGACGAAGATCAGCTCGAGGAAGAGGATGCCGCCGATGATGGCGCCGATCGGGGCGTAGCGCTGGAAGCCTTCGCGCAAGCGGGCGAAGTCGATGTCCAGCATCATGACCACGAAGAGGAAGAGCACCGCGACCGCGCCCACATAGACGATGACTAGGATCATCGCCAGGAACTCGGCCCCTGCAATCAGGAACAGCGCCGCCGCATTGAAGAAGGCGAGGATCAGAAAGAGCACGCTGTGGACCGGGTTGCGTGCCGTGACCACCATGACCGCGGAGGCGATCAGGATGGCCGCGAAGAGGTAAAAGGCGAGCGCGGCGATCATCGGGGCTTCCGCTTCAGCGATAGGGGGCGTCGAGTTCAAGCCGCTTGGCCAGCTCCGGCTCCCAGCGGTCGCCATTCGCGAGCAGCCGGGTCTTGTCGTACATCAGCTCCTCGCGTGTCTCGACGCTGAACTCGAAATTCGGTCCTTCGACGATGGCGTCCACCGGGCAGGCTTCCTCGCACATGCCGCAATAGATGCACTTGGTCATGTCGATGTCGTAGCGCGTCGTGCGGCGGCTGCCATCCTCGCGCGGCTCGGCCTCGATGGTGATGGCCTGGGCGGGACAGACCGCTTCGCAGAGCTTGCAGGCGATGCAACGCTCCTCGCCGTTCGGGTAGCGGCGCAACGCGTGCTCGCCCTTGAAGCGGGGGCTGAGCGGGCCCTTCTCATAGGGGTAGTTGATGGTGACCTTGGGCTTGAAGAAGTACTTCAAGGTCAGGGCCATGCCCGAAACCAGCTCGGAGAGCAGTAGGCTGCGGGCGGCGCGGTCGAGGCTTGCCATGGCGGGATATCCTTAGGCCGGGAGCCAGCCGGCGAGCTTCAGCACCGCCGCCGTCAGCACCAGCCAGACCAAGCTGAAAGGCAGGAACACCTTCCAGCCGAGGCGCATGAGCTGGTCGTAGCGGTAGCGCGGGAAGGTCGCCCGGACCCAGATGAAGACGAAGAGCAGCAGCGCGATCTTCAGCGCAAACCAGACGAAGCCCGGAATCCAGGTGAAGGGCACCACATGCATCGGCGGATGCCAGCCACCCAGGAACAGGATGGTGGTCAGCGCCGACATCAGGATCATGTTCGCGTATTCGCCGAGAAAGAACAGCGCGAAGGTCATGCTGCTGTATTCGACGAAGAAGCCGGCCACCAGCTCGCTCTCGCCCTCCGGCAGGTCGAAGGGCGCGCGGTTGGTCTCGGCCAGCGCGCTGATGAAGAAGATGATGAACATCGGGAAAAGCGGGATGAAGAACCACACCCGCTCCTGCGCCCGCACGATGTCCGACAAGTTCAGCGAGCCGACGCAGAGCAGCACGGTGACGATGACGAAGCCGATCGAGACCTCGTAGCTCACCATCTGCGCCGCCGAACGCAGCGCGCCGAGGAAGGCGTATTTCGAGTTGCTTGCCCAACCGGCGATGATGATGCCGTAGACGCCGAGCGAGCTGACGGCGAAGAGGTAGAGGATGCCGACATTGATGTCGGCGATCGCCCAGCCATCCTGCACCGGGATCACCGCCCAGGCGATCATCGCCAGCATGAAGAGCAGGATCGGCGCCAGGATGAAGAGGAAGCGATTGGCCCCGGAGGGGACGATCGTCTCCTTCATCAGCATCTTCAGCGCATCGGCGAAGGGCTGCAGCAGGCCGAAGGGGCCCACCACATTCGGCCCGCGGCGCAACTGCATCGCCGCCAGCACCTTGCGCTCGGCGAGCGTGAGGTAGGCGACGGCGATCAACACCGGCACCAGCAGCGCCAGCGTCTGCGCGACAGTGATGGCCAGGATGCCAACCGGTGAGGCGAGGAAGCCGTCCATCCCCGCCTACTCCGCTGCCTGGGGCAGGTAGGTGCGCGCGCATTCCGCCATGGTGGCGGATGCGCGGCTGATCGGATCCGCCTGCCAGTAATTGTGGATCGTCGTGTCGAAGGCGGCCTCCGCGACGGCACCGGCATCGCCCGCCGGCCCCGCCATGTCGGTGCAGCCATGCGCCGCGAAGCCGGGCTTGCCGAACACCGGATTGACCTCGGCCAGCCGCGCCCGGACGCCGTCGAGCGAGTCATAGGGCAGCCGCAGGCCGAGGACCTCGCTGGCGGCACGCAGGATCTTCCAGTCCTCCCGCGCCTCGCCCGGCGGGTAGACGGCAAGCCGTCCGCGCTGCACCCGGCCCTCCGTGTTGACCCAGGTTGCGTCCTTCTCGGTATAGGCCGCGCCGGGGAGGATGACATCCGCCCGCGCCGCGCCGGCCTCGCCGTGATGGCCCTGGTAGATGACGAAGGCGCCCTCGGGCACGCCAACCGGCTCCGCGCCCAGCAGCCAGACGGCTTCGACATCCGCCGGGATGCCGGTGGTGAAGCCGAGGTCGAGCGGCGCCACCTGCCCGCCGAACTGATGCAGCAGGTTGAAGCCGTGCCAGTCGGCCTGAAGCATCTCGCCCTTCACCGCGACCTGCCACGCGGCCGCCAGCACCGCCGCGCCATCCGGCCGCGCCAGCGCGCCGCGGCCGAGGATCAGCATCGGCCGCTTCGCCGCGCGCAGCACCTCGTTGAAACGATGCTGGCCGCCGACCAGGGCGCTGAGGGTTGCCCCCCCATCCCCCAGCCAGTCATGCGCATAGGTCAGGTTCAGCCCGCGCGGCCCGATGAAGCCGACCGGGATCCCGCCCGTCGCCACGCGCTTGCGGATGCGCGCATTGATCACCGGCGCCTCGACCCGCGGGTTGCTGCCGATGATCAGCAGCGCATCCGCCTCCTCGATGCCGACGATGCCGGTATTGAAGGTGTAGAAGTCGCGCCGCGAGCCATCGATCGCCGCGCCATCCGTGCGGCATTCCAAGTGGTTGCTGCCGAGCGCCGCCATCAGGTCGCGCAACGCCACCGTTGCCTCGGCATCGGCCAGCTCGCCGGCAATGGCGCCGATCTTCCGCCCCTTGATCCCGGCGGCGATGGCGGTGAAGGCCTCCGCCCAGCTCGCCGGCTTCAGCTTGCCGCCCTGGCGCACCCAGGGCCGGTCCAGCCGGCGGCGCTTCAGCCCGTCGAAGGCGAAGCGGCCGCGATCGGCCATCCATTCCTCGTTCACGTCGTCATTCGTGCGCGGCAGGATGCGCAGCACCTCGCCCGCCCGGGCATCGACGCGGATGTTGGTGCCGGTCGCGTCGAGCACGTCCACGCTGTCGGTCTTCCGCAGCTCCCAGGGACGGCTGACATAGGCATAGGGGCGCGAGGTCAGCGCGCCAACCGGGCAGATGTCGATCAGGTTGCCGGAGAGTTCGGTGGTCAGCGCCTTCTCGACATAGGTGCCGATTTCCATGTTCTCGCCGCGGTTCGTCGCGCCGAGTTCCGGCACGCCGGCAACCTCGGTGGCGAAGCGCACGCAACGGGTGCACTGGATGCAGCGGTTCATGACCGTCTTGACCAGCGGGCCGAGATACTTGTCCTTCACCGCCCGCTTCTCTTCGCGGTAGCGGCTGGCATCGCCACCGAAGGCGATGGCCAGGTCCTGCAGGTCGCACTCGCCGCCCTGGTCGCAGATCGGGCAGTCCAGCGGGTGGTTGATCAGCAAGAATTCCATGACGCCGCGGCGGCCGTTGCGGACCATCGGGCTGTCGGTGAAGACCTTCATCCCGTCCGCGACCGGATAGGCGCAGGAGGCGATGGGCTTCGGCGCCTTCTCGACCTCGACCAGGCACATCCGGCAATTACCGGCGACGCTCAGCCGCTCATGATAACAGAAGCGGGGAATCTCCTTCCCCGCTGCCTCGCAGGCTTGGAGGACGGAGACGCCGTTCGGCACCTCCACCTCGATCCCGTCGACGGTGACCTTTGCCATAGTCCTACTCCGCCGCCAGCGCCATCGTGGGCGCGGCCTTGCCCGCCTTGTAGGCGGCAATACGCTCTTCCATCATCGGCCGGAAGTGCCGGATCAGCCCCTGCACCGGCCAGACGCCGCCATCGGCAAGCGCACAGATCGTGTGCCCCTCGATCTGCCGCGTCACCTGCTCCAGCACGTCGATCTCGGCCACCTCGGCGCGACCCTCGACCATGCGGTCCATCATGCGCTTCACCCAGCCCATGCCCTCGCGGCACGGGGTGCACTGGCCGCAGCTCTCATGCTTGTAGAAGGTCGAGAGCCGAGCAATCGCCTTGATGAGGTCGGTGGACTTGTCCATTACGATCACGCCCGCCGTGCCGAGGCCGGTCTTGTGCTCGCGCAACGCATCGAAATCCATCAGCACGTCGTCACAGACGGCTTTCGGGATCATCGGCGTGGAGCTGCCGCCCGGGATGACGGCGAGCAGGTTGTCCCAGCCGCCGCGCACGCCGCCCGCATGCCGCTCGATCAGCTCGCGCAGCGGGATCGACATCTCCTCCTCCACATTGCAGGGCTTGTTCACGTGGCCCTGGATGCAGAAAATCTTGGTGCCGCTGTTCTTCGGCCGGCCGAAGCCGGCGAACCAGGGCGCGCCGCGCCGCAGGATGGTCGGCACCACCGCGATGGTCTCGACATTGTTCACCGTCGAGGGGCAGCCATAGAGGCCGACCGCCGCCGGGAAGGGCGGCTTCAGCCGCGGCATGCCCTTCTTGCCCTCGAGGCTCTCGATGAGCGCCGTCTCCTCGCCGCAGATATAGGCGCCCGCGCCACGATGGACGTAGAGGTCGAAATCCCAGCCCGCGCCACAGGCATTCGGGCCGAGCAGCCCCGCCGCATAGGCCTCGTCGATCGCCGCCTGCAGGACGAGATGCTCGTTATAATACTCGCCGCGCACATAGATGTAGCCGACATGCGCGCCCATGGCGACGCCGGCGATCAGGCACCCCTCGACCAGCGTGTGCGGATCGTGCCGCAGGATGTCGCGGTCCTTGCAGGTGCCAGGCTCCGACTCATCGGCGTTGACGATGAGGTAGTGGGGCCGCTCGCTCGCCTGCTTCGGCATGAAGGACCATTTGAGGCCGGTCGGGAAGCCGGCGCCGCCGCGGCCGCGCAGCCCCGAATTCTTGACCTCCTCGATGATCCAGTCTCGCCCCTTCTCGATGAGCGCCTTGGTGCCGTCCCATTGGCCGCGTTTGCGCGCAGCTTCCAGGCGCCAGTCCTGCAGCCCGTAGAGGTTGGTGAAGATGCGGTCCTTGTCGGTCAGCGCCATCTTACTCTCCTGGCACGTCCAGCAGCGTCTGCGGCCCGCCGACCGGTGCGCTCGCCTGGCGCCCGATGACGGAGCCGGGCGCCGGCTTCTCGCCGCGCCGCAGCGCCTCGATCAGCTTGACCGTGCTCTCGTAATCCATGTCTTCGTAGTAATCGTCGTCGACCTGAAGGATGGGCGCGTTCACGCAGCCGCCGAGGCACTCTACCTCGGACAGGGTGAACATCCCGTCCTCGCTGGTCTGGCCCCAGCCGCCGAGCTTGCCGGCCTCGCGGCAGGCGCGCGACACCTCGTCCGAGCCACGCAGCCAGCAGGGCGTCGTGGCGCAGACCTGGAGGTGGTGCCTCCCGATCGGCTTCATGTTGAACATGAAGTAGAAGGTGGCGACCTCGTAGACGCGGATCGGCGCCATGCCGAGCCGCTCCGCCACCGCATCCATGCCCTTGTTCGGCACCCAGGCGCTGCCGGTCTGCCGCTTCACCTGCCGCTGCACGACATAGAGCAGCGGGATGACGGCGCTCGCCTGCTTGCCCGGCGGGTAGCGCTTCAGGATGGCATCGATCGCCTTCAGGCTCTCCTCGTCGAAGGAGAAGCTTTCCGGCTGCGAGATTTCGGTCGCGGTCGAGAGCTCGGCGTCCATCAGCGATCGATCTCCCCGAAGACAATGTCGAGCGAGCCGATGATCGCCACTGCATCGGCCAGCATATGCCCCTTGGAGAGCACCTCCATGGCCTGCAGATGGGCGAAGCCCGGCGCCCGGACCTTGCAGCGGTAGGGCCGGTTGGTCCCGTCGGCGACCAGGTACATGCCGAACTCGCCCTTCGGCGCCTCGGTCACGGTGTAGGTCGTGCCCTCCGGCACATGGAAGCCCTCGGTGTAGAGCTTGAAGTGGTGAATCAGCGACTCCATCGACCGCTTCATCTCGCCGCGCTTCGGCGGGACGATCTTGTTGTCGAGGATCTTGATCGGCCCTGGCTTCAGCCGCCTGAGGCATTGATGCACGATGCGAAGGCTCTGCCGCATCTCCATCATGCGGACGAGATAGCGATCATAGCAGTCGCCCTGCCGGCCCACGGGGATGTCGAAGTCGAGCTCGCCGTAGATCTCGTAGGGCTGCGACTTGCGCAGGTCCCAGGGCACGCCCGAGGCGCGGAGGCACGGGCCGGAGAAGCCCCACTCCATCGCCATCTCGGCGCTCATGATGCCGATATCCACTGTGCGTTGCTTGAAGATGCGATTGTTGGTCAGCAGCCCCTCGAGATCGTCGAGGAATTTCGGGAATTGCGCCGCCCAGCCTGCGATGCGATCCGTCAGCCCCGCCGGCAGGTCGCGCGAGACGCCGCCGGGCCGGAAGTAGTTGACGTGGTAGTGGCTGCCGCCCGCCGCCTCGTAGAATTCCAGCAGATGCTCGCGCTGCTCGAAGCCCCAGAGCGCCGGCGTGATAGCGCCGCAATCGAGCGCATAGGTCGTCACGTTCAGCAGGTGGTTCAGGATGCGCGTCAGCTCGGCGAACATGGTGCGGATGACGCGGGCGCGCTCCGGCACGTCGTTCTCGATGCGCAGCAGCCGCTCCACCGCCAGCACCCAGCTGTGCTCCATGCACATCGGGCTGACATAATCCAGGCGGTCCATATAGGGCATCGCCTGGAGATAGGTCTTCGACTCGATCAGCTTCTCGGTGCCGCGATGCAGCAGGCCGATATGCGGGTCGGCACGCTCCACCATCTCGCCCTTCATCTCGAGGATGAGGCGGAGCACGCCATGCGCCGCCGGGTGCTGCGGGCCGAAATTGATCGTGTGGCTGTCGACCTCGACCGTCTTCACCTCGTTCGAGGTGCCGGTCGCGGACGGCATGCTGGCCGGATCGGCGGCGGAGGTCAGCGGCCCCGCCTCCGAGGCCATGGCGGAACTGCCGCTCATGCCTTGTCCCCTTCGATGCGGTTGAGATGGACCTTCTCGTCGCCGGGCAGCGTCGTCATGCCTTCCCAGGGCGAGAGGAAATCGAAGACGCGCCAGTCCTGCTGAAGCTTCACCGGCTCGTAGACCACCTGCTTGCGCTCCTCGTCCCAGCGCACCTCGACATGGCCGGTGAGCGGGAAGTCCTTGCGCAGCGGATGGCCCTCGAAGCCATAATCCGTCAGCAGCCGGCGCAGGTCGGTCTGGCCCTCGAAGACGACGCCGTACATGTCCCAGGCCTCGCGCTCGTACCAAGTGGCGCAGGGCCAGACGGAGGCGATGCTCGGCACCGGCGTCGCCGCATCGGTCGAGACGACCACGCGGATGCGCCGGTTCTGCGAGAGGCTGAGCAGGTTGTAGACCACCTCGAAGCGGAGCGGCCGGTTCGGCCAGTCCGTCCCGCAGAGGTCCATGAGCTGCTCGAAATGGAACTCGTCGCGCAGCCGCAGCATCGCCGCGACCAGCCCCTCGCGCGGCAGGGCCACGACCAGCTCGGCGCCGCGCTCGACGGCGATGCGGCTGCCGGGCAGCGCGGCCTGCACGGCCTCGCCCAGCTCAGTCGGGATTGCGTTCTCAGCCACGAAGGATCGTCCCCGAGCGCCGGATCTTCTTCTGCAGCTGCAGGATGCCGTAGATCAGCCCCTCGGCCGTCGGCGGGCAGCCGGGCACATAGACATCGACCGGCACGATGCGGTCGCAGCCACGCACCACGCTGTAGCTGTAGTGGTAGTAGCCGCCGCCATTGGCGCAGCTGCCCATGCTGATGACCCAGCGCGGCTCGCTCATCTGGTCGTAGACCTTGCGCAGCGCCGGGGCCATCTTGTTGGTCAGCGTGCCGGCGACGATCATCACGTCCGACTGCCGTGGCGAGCCGCGCGGGATGACGCCGAGCCGGTCAAGGTCGTAGCGCGCCATATAGGCGTGGATCATCGGCACCGCGCAGCAGGCCAGGCCGAAGGTCATCGGCCAGAGGCTGCCGGTGCGGGCCCAGTTCACCACCTTGTCGAGGTTGGCGACGACGAAGCCCTTGTCCTCGATCTCGCCGGTGATGCCCTTGACCACCGCATCCTGTGCCGCACCGGGCGCCAGGTGATCGCGGTTCCAGGCGATGGTGTCCGTGTTCTCGTTCATATGGGTCTCCGGTGGGGACGGCCGAGCCATCACTCCCAGTCCAGGGCGCCCTTGCGCCACTCGTAGACGAAGCCGACCGTCAGGACGCCGAGGAAAGCCAACATCGAAAGGAAGCCGAACCAGCCGATGTCGCCCAGCGCGATCGCCCAGGGGAAGAGGAAGGCCACTTCCAGGTCGAAGATGATGAAAAGGATGGCCACGAGGTAGAAGCGGACATCGAAGCGCCGGCGCGTGTCGTCGAAGGGCTCGAAGCCGCACTCATAGGCCGAGAGCTTCTCCGGGTTCGGCTTCTGCCGCGCCACAAGGAGGCTGCCGCCCACCATGGCGGCGGCGATGGCGCCGGCGATGGCCAGGAAGACCAGGATCGGGAAATAATCGGCCAGCAGCGGCTGGGTCATGTTTGCTCCGCCCACAGACGCGCCGGGGCAGCCTTTCGAGGTCAGGATCGAGCATCGGTCCCGCCTTGCCGCAGCGCAGCGCGGCCGGACATTAGCCCTGGCCCGCCTGCTCCGCTATAGGGGGAACGCCGTCTTCTGGACCAGATTTGGCGACGTCGGCCCGGAACGAAAAGGGCCCAAATGCGGCAACGGCGCCGCCCCCTGAGGAGCGGCGCCGTCGTTGCAGTCCGTCGCGTGGCGCGAGTGACGGGGCTCGAACCCGCGACCTCCGGCGTGACAGGCCGGCGCTCTAACCAACTGAGCTACACCCGCCCGCGACAGGAGGCGGGGTGTATGGCCCTGCGCCCCAGGTGTCAAGCGCTTCTCAGTACATCACCACCGTGACCGGCGGCGGGGCGAGCGCGGCCGCCAGCGCCACCGAGGCCCACATGGCCTGGGTCTGCTGCGCCTGCATCGACAGGCTCCGCTGGTAGTCGCGCTCGGCGCGCTCCGCCTGCTCGACCTGTTGCAGCCACCGCCTCGAATCGGCGTCGCCGCGGCTGGCCGCGAGGGAAAGCCAGCTGCGCGCCTCACCGAGGTCCTGGCCCATCTCCTCGAGCCCGGTCATGTAGAGCCGGCCGACCGCCTTCTGCGCCGGCAGGAAGCCGTTCTGCGCCGAACGCCGCATCCATTGCAGCGCCTCGTAGGGCCGGCGGGACACGCCCTCGCCGCGGAAATACATCAGGGCGAGATTGTACTGGCTCTCCGCGACGCCCTTCTCGGCAGCCTGGGTGAACCAGCGCGCCGCCTCGTCCAGGTCACGCGGCACCCCCCTCCCTTCGAGGTGGAGGAAGCCGAGATTGTGCGCCGCCTGCGCCACGCCGCCCTGCGCCGCCCCGGTATAGAGCTGGATGGCCCGCGCCCGGCCACCCGGCGCCGCCCCCTGCTCCGCCAGCCGCCCGAGGCGGAACATGGCGAAGGGCATGCCGGCATTGGCCGCGACCTCGTATTGCCGCGCTGCCTGCCCGGCGCTGCGCGGCAGGCCGCCGGCGCCGAACTCATAGGCCTGCCCGAGCCGATAGGCCGCGCCGGGATCACCCCCGGCGGCGGCCGCGCGCAGCTCGGCGACAGGCTCGCCACGGTAAAGATCGGGGTCGGCCTGCCGCCGAAGCCGCTCATCCTCGCCGACGACCAGGGTCTGCGCCTCGCGCGGCTGGACGCGGCAGCCGGCCTCGTCGCAGACCTGGACATTGGCGCCGAAGCCGCTGCGGCTGCCCATGCGGGGCTGGCAGCCGAGGAGCAGCAGCGCGAGGGCGGCGAGCCCTGCCGCGCTAGCGTGAGCGCAGCGCACCGCCGCCGGTCCCCAGCCCGCCGCGCACGTCCTGCGCCCGGTAGTTGCGCACCGCAACAACCAGCTTGTTGTAGGCATCGACGAAGGCGGCGACCGTCGCCTGCCCCGCCGGCGTGCGCTGGTAGCCACCGAGCACGCCGCCCGCCGTCGCCCCGAACCCGCCGACCAGCGCGCCGAAATTGGTCGCTGTGGAGGAGCCTTCCGACGCTGCGACCTGCACGCCGCTCCGCATGTCGAAGACCGAGAGGGTGACGTTGGTCGCCGAGGTGGACATCGCCGCACCCGCCAGGCCGAGCGCCACGCCGCCCCATCCGCCGACGCCGCCGCCGAGTCCGCCCATATCCTGGTTGGCGAAGAGGATCGCCGGCTCGATGAAGAGATCAGCCGCGACGCGCTGGCCGCGCTGCATGTTGGAGCCGGCGCGGAACTCGCCGCTGTTGCGCATGTCGCCAATCATGCCGCGCATCCGGCTCTCGAGTCGGTTGTTGCCCATGGCGGTGATGACGAAGCAGTTGGACTGCTGGACGACCAGCCGCACCATCGGCTCGATCGTGGTGATCTGCGTGCGTGCGGTGAAGGGACCCCACCAGCTCTGCTCGCGCCCGTCATCGATGGCGACGGTGCCAAGGGGCTCGGCGCAACGCTGGAGATTGGACGCCGCGCCGACGCTGGCCCCGCCACCGGCTGCACCGGTGACCGCGCCTCCGGCCGTGCCCTGCTGCACACATCCGCCGAGCGCCATCGCCGCACAGGCCAGGAAACCGAATTGAAGAACACTCTGCCGCAAGCGAGCCTCCGCCGAGATGACGCCAACCGGGATTGGACGTTATTACAGCGGAATTCTACACGATGGATCAGAGTAATAAAACTCACGCCCGGTTGGAAAAATGGGCGCTGACGGGATCGAACCGCCGACCACCTGTGTGTAAGACAGGCGCTCTACCGCTGAGCTAAGCGCCCAGGATGCGCACCCCAACCTCGGGGGCCGGAGTGGCCTGCACGAATGACGCGGGAGCCGAAGCTTAGTTCAGCGCGTCCTTCAAACCCTTGCCGGCCTTGAAGCGCACGGCCGTGCTGGCCGGGATCTCGATCTCCTCGCCGGTACGCGGGTTGCGGCCCTTGCCGGCCTTCCGCTTGGAGACGGAGAAGGTCCCGAAGCCGACCAGGCGCACATCCGTCTGCTTGGTCAGGGACTGGGCGATGGCTTCGAAGACCGCATCCAGGACATCGCCGGCCTTGGCCTTTGGCAGATCACCGACCTCGGCTACGATCGAGATGAGATCCTGCTTATTCATACACCAACCCCCCTACAAGGCGGCACGCCTTTGACGGCCCGGACGATTCCAGGCTGAAACTCGGCCGGACTGTAGGAGGGTCGATTCTGAAGCGTCAATCAAAGGGTACAAGGCGGAGGGCCGATACCGGCCATTTTCCGCGCGATCGTGGCGCGAAGAACGCGCGGAGGGCGAGTCGCCCCGCCCTCCGCGCCGCCATGCCTCAGTGCGGCAGCGCGGGCACGCTGCCATCGGCCTCGGTGCCGCGCGGCGGCGGCTCGGCCGGCTCCTCCCAGGAGATCGCCTCGGGCTTCCGCACGAGCGCGGTCGAGATCACCTCGTCGACATGCGAGACGGCCTTGATGGTCAGGCCCTTCTTCACATTGTCCGGGATGTCCGCGAGGTCCTTCTCGTTGTCCTTCGGGATGAAGACATGCGTGATGCCGGCCCGCAGCGCCGCCAGCAGCTTCTCCTTCAGCCCGCCGATCGGCAGCACCCGCCCCCGCAGCGTAATCTCGCCCGTCATCGCCACGTCGCGCCGCACCGGGATGCCGGTGAGGACGGAGACGATGCTGGTCGCCATGGCGATGCCCGCGCTCGGCCCATCCTTCGGCGTCGCACCCTCCGGCACGTGTACATGGATGTCGCGCCGCTCGAACAGCGTCGGCTTGAGGCCGAAGCTCGTCGCCCGGGAGCGGACATAGGACATGGCAGCCGAGACGCTCTCCTGCATGACGTCGCCGAGCTTGCCGGTGGTCTGCACCTTGCCCTTGCCGGGCACGGTGACGGATTCGATCGTCAGGATCTCGCCGCCCACCTCGGTCCAGGCGAGGCCGGTGACAACGCCCACCATGTCCTCCGCCTCGGCCTCGCCGTAGCGGAACTTCCGCACGCCCGCGAATTTCTCCAGGTTCTTCGCGGTGATGGCGATCTTCTTCGCCTTCTTCGAGACGATCTCCTTCACCGCCTTGCGGGCAAGCCCGCCCACCTCGCGCTCCAGGCTGCGCACGCCGGCCTCGCGCGTGTAGTAGCGCACCAGGTCGCGCAGCGCCTCCTCGGAGACGGACCACTCGCCCGGCTTCAGCCCGTTCGCCTCGGACTGCTTCGGGATCAGGTGGCGGCGGGCGATCTCGACCTTCTCATCCTCGGTGTAGCCGGGGATGCGGATGATCTCCATGCGGTCCATCAGCGGCTGCGGCATGCGCAGGCTGTTGGCGGTCGTCACGAACATCACGTCCGACAGGTCGTAGTCGACCTCGAGATAGTGGTCGGCGAAGGTCGAGTTCTGCTCCGGGTCCAGCACCTCGAGCAGCGCCGAGGACGGGTCGCCGCGCCAGTCGGCGCCGAGCTTGTCGATCTCGTCAAGCAGGAAGAGCGGGTTGGAGGTCTTCGCCTTCTTCATGCCCTGGATGACCTTGCCCGGCATGGAGCCGATATAGGTCCGCCGGTGGCCGCGCACCTCCGCCTCGTCCCGCACGCCGCCGAGCGACATGCGCACGAAGTTGCGGCCGGTGGCCTTGGCGATCGACTTGCCGAGCGAGGTCTTGCCGACGCCGGGCGGGCCGACGAGGCAGAGGATCGGGCCACGGATTTTCGGCGAGCGCGACTGCACCGCCAGATACTCGATGATCCGCTCCTTCACCTTCTCGAGCCCGTAGTGGTCGGCATCGAGCACCTTCTCGGCGGCTACGATGTCTCGCCGCACCCGGGACTTCTTTTTCCAGGGAATCGAGAGCATCCAGTCGAGGTAGTTGCGCACCACCGTCGCTTCGGCGCTCATCGCCGACATAGTGCGGAGCTTCTTCAGCTCTGCCATCGCCTTCTCACGCGCTTCCTTGCTGAAGGCGGTGGCCTTGATGCGAGCCTCGAGCTCAGCGACCTCGTCCTTGCCGTCCTCGCCCTCGCCCAGCTCCTTCTGGATCGCCTTGAGCTGCTCGTTCAGGTAGTACTCACGCTGCGTCTTCTCCATTTGCCGCTTGACGCGGTTGCGGATGCGCTTCTCAACCTGAAGGACGCCGATCTCGCTCTCCATATGGGCGAAGACCCGCTCCAGCCGCGCGGCGGTGCCGGCGGTCTCGAGCAGTTCCTGCTTCTCCGGAATCTTGAGCGAGAGATGGCTGGCGACGGTGTCGGCAAGCTTCGCCGGATCGTCGATCTGGTTGATCGAGACCAGGACCTCGGGCGCGATCTTCTTGTTGAGCTTGATATACTGCTCGAACTGCCCGACCACGGTGCGGGCCAGCGCCTCGGTCTCCGGCGGCTCGGCCGCGGCCTCGGCGAGCGGCGCCGCATAGGCCTCGAAATGGGTCTTGGTCTCCTTGAAGCCGGTGATCTGGGCGCGCTTGCCGCCCTCGACCAGCACCTTCACGGTGCCGTCTGGCAGCTTCAGGAGCTGCAGCACCGTGGAGACGGTGCCGACATCGTAGAGGTCCTCGGCCTCCGGGTCGTCCTGCGCGGCATTCTTCTGCGCGACGAGAAGGATTTGCTTGTCCTCCCGCATCACCGCTTCCAGCGCGCGGACGGATTTCTCGCGGCCGACGAAGAGCGGCACGATCATATGCGGGAACACCACGATGTCCCGCAGGGGCAGGACAGGCAGCAATTCGCCGCGCAACAACTCTGGGGTCTTATCCGCCATTATGGACCTCACTGAAGGACAGTCGGCCCACGGGTCACCCCCGGCAACGGCCGGTTGGCGGCGTGACCCGCGGCGCCACGGGGATGTCATGCAAATGGTCAGCCGGACACCCCACCGCAAGCCCGAAGGGCCGGATGGCGGGGGCTCTCCCCCGCCTCCAGCCGGCGCCGGGCCTTAGGCCGAGCTCTGCTCGGCCGCCCGCTCGCCGTAGATGAAGAGCGGGCTCGCCCGGCTCTCCGCCACCTCCCGGTTCACCACCACCTCGTCGACATCGTCGAGGCCCGGCAGGTCGAACATGGTGGTGAGCAGGATCTGCTCCATGATGGAACGCAGCCCGCGCGCACCGGTCTTCCGCTGGATCGCCCGCGTGGCGACCGAGCGCAGCGCATCCTCGGTGAAGGTGAGCTTGGTCCCCTCCATCTCGAAGAGGCGCTGGTACTGCTTGACGATGGCGTTCTTCGGCTTGGTCAGGATCTCGATCAGCGCCTTCTCGTCGAGATCCTCGAGCGTGGCGATGACCGGGAGGCGGCCGATGAACTCCGGAATCAACCCGAACTTCAGCAGGTCCTCTGGCTCCACCTCGCGGAGGACGGCGCCGGTGCGGCGGTCATCCGGCGAGCGGACCTCGGCACCGAAGCCGATGCCCGAGCCCTTGCCCCGCGCCCCGATGATCCGCTCCAGCCCCGCGAAGGCGCCGCCGCAGATGAAGAGGATGTTCGCGGTGTCGACCTGGAGGAATTCCTGCTGCGGATGCTTCCGCCCGCCCTGGGGCGGCACGGAGGCGACCGTGCCCTCCATGATCTTCAGCAGCGCCTGCTGGACGCCCTCGCCCGAGACGTCCCGGGTGATGGAGGGGTTGTCCGACTTGCGGCTGATCTTGTCGACCTCGTCGATATAGACGATGCCGCGCTGCGCCCGCTCCACGTTGTAGTCGGCAGCCTGGAGCAGCTTGAGGATGATGTTCTCGACATCCTCGCCGACATAGCCGGCCTCGGTCAGGGTCGTCGCATCCGCCATGGTGAAGGGGACGTCTAGGATCCGCGCCAGGGTTTGGGCCAGCAGCGTCTTGCCCGAGCCGGTCGGGCCGAGCAGCAGGATGTTCGACTTGGCGATCTCGACATCGTTGTTCTTCGCGCCATGCGCCAACCGCTTGTAGTGGTTGTGCACCGCGACGGAGAGCACCTTCTTCGCATGATCCTGGCCGATGACGTAATCATCGAGGACCTTGCAGATCTCCTTCGGCGTCGGAACCCCGTCCCGCGACTTCACCAGATGCGTCTTGTGCTCCTCACGGATGATATCCATGCAGAGTTCGACGCATTCATCGCAGATGAAGACGGTGGGCCCGGCGATAAGCTTGCGGACCTCGTGCTGCGACTTGCCGCAGAACGAACAGTAGAGTGTATTCTTCGAGTCGCCGGACTTGCTCATGGGCACTCCGCCTGAAAGGGCCGGCTGTGGATCGCGCGCAGTGCGCGGGCCACCGGCAGGCCACGCCCCCCCTCCCGGGCCGAAGAGGGGGCTTTCCATGGGACTGTAGCCCCCCTGTCACCGGGGGAAAAGCTTTGTGGCGTCACACTGGGCGGCGGCATGACCAAACGCGACAGGCGAACCGGCCTCGCGACCGGCTGCCGACCAGGGAAGATGCGCCCCTGCCTCAGCTCTTCGGCGCCTCGGAGGCGCCGGGCGCGGCCGGCCGGGTCTCGACCACTTGGTCGACCAGACCGAAATCCCGGGCCTCCTCGGCGGACATGTAGGTGTCGCGCTCCAGCTTCCGCTCGATCGCCTCGAGCGGCTGGCCAGTGTGCTTCACATAAATCTCGTTCAGCCGCTGGCGCAGCTTCAGGATCTCCCGCGCCTGAATCTCGATGTCCGTCGCCTGGCCCTGGGCGCCGCCGGAGGGCTGATGGACCATGATGCGGCTGTTCGGCAGGGCGAAGCGCTTGTCCTTGGCACCAGCCGTCAGCAGCAGCGAGCCCATGGAGGCCGCCTGGCCGATGCAGACCGTGCTCACGGGAGCGCGGATGTACTGCATCGTGTCGTACATCGCGAGGCCGGCGGAGACGACGCCGCCCGGGCTGTTGATGTAGAAGGCGATGTCCTTGTTCGGGTTCTCGCTCTCAAGGAAGAGCAACTGGGCGCAGATGGAGGAGGAGACCTGGTCGAAGACCGGGCCGGTCAGGAAGATGATCCGCTCCTTCAGCAGGCGCGAATAGATGTCCCAGGCGCGCTCGCCGCGGGCCGACTGCTCCACGACCATCGGGACCAGGGTATTGTTGTAGACCTCGACAGGATCACGGTCCCGCATGGTGATGCCTTTCAGACAGGTGGCAGGCGAGCCCAGCCTAGCCCGCAACCCTTAATGTGGTGCAACCGGAGCCGCGCCGGAAGGCCCCGCCGAATGGCGGGGGTCCGGCCCGGTCACGATCCGGTTCCGCGAACATGGTATATCAGATTCACGCGGCTGCGGCAGCGGAAAGCTCATCCGGGGCGACGTTCCGCTCGCTGACCTTGGCCAGCTCCAGCATGAAGTCGACCACCTTCTCCTCGAAGATCGGGGAGCGAAGGTTCTCGGCCGCCTGCGGGTTCTTGCGGAAGAACTCCATCACCTGCTGCTCCTGGCCCGGGTAGCGGGAGGCTTCCTGCCGCATCGCCCGGGACAGCTCGTCGGCGGTGACCGAGATGTTGTTGGTCCGGCCGATCTCCGAGAGCAGCAGGCCGAGGCGGATGCGGCGCTCGGCGATGGCCCGGTAGTCGGCCTTCAGCGCCTCCTCGTCCTTGCCCTTGTCGTCCTCGTCCAGCCGCCCGGCCTTCATGTCGGCCTCGACCCGCTGCCAGATCTGGGCGAACTCGGCCTCCACCATGCCCTCCGGCACGGGGAAGCTGGCCCGCTCGGCGAGGCCGTCGAGCAGGGAGCGTTTCACCTTGAGGCGGGATAGGTTGTCGTATTCCTGCTGGAGCGAGCCGCGCACGGCCTCCTGCAGCTTCGCCAGGTCCTCGAAGCCCATGGTCTTGGCGAGCTCGTCATCGACCGGGGAGTTCACCGGCGCCTTCAGCCCCTTGCAGGTCACGCTGAAGGCCGCCGCCTTGCCGGCCAGCTCCTTCGCCCCGTACTCCTCGGGGAAGCTGACGTTGATGGTGCGGGTCTCGCCGGCCTTGATGCCCTCGAGCTGCTCGGTGAAGCCGGGGATGAAGCCGGCGCCGGCCACCTCGATCTGCATGTCGGTCGCGGTGCCGCCCGGGAAGGGCTCGCTCTCGCCTTCCAGCGTACCGATGAAGTCGCAGACCGCGATCTCGCCCCGCTGCGCGCCGCGGTCCTCGGTGATGTCCTCGAGCTTGCGGTTGCGGGCGGCGATCGTCTCGATTGTCGTGTTCACCTGCTCCTCGGAGGGCTCGGCCTTCAGCCGCTCCACCTCGATCCCGGCGAAGTCGGGCATCGGGATCTCCGGCAGCAGCTCCAGCTCGACCTTGAATTCGAGGTCGGCGCCATCGGCGAAGTTGACCAGCTCAATCTTCGGCTGCAGCGCCGGGCGGAGGCCGCGGTCGGTCACCACCTGCTGCGTCGCCTTGCTGACCGACTGCTCGAGCACCTCGCTCATCACCGCCTGGCCGTAGCGGGCCTTCACCACGCTCGCCGGGATCTTGCCGGGGCGGAAGCCGGGCAGGCGCAGCTCGCGGCCCAGCTCGTCGAGCCGCCGCGTGCGCTCGGCCGCGATATCGGCCGCCGGGACCGATACCGTATAGGCCCGCTTCAGCCCGTCATTCGCGACCTCGGTCACCTGCATCGTCGTCACTTTCTTCCCAAACCCTGTAAGCGGCGCCGATGGTGCGGGCGGAGGGACTTGAACCCCCAAGGCTTGCGCCACCGGAACCTAAATCCGGCGTGTCTGCCAATTCCACCACGCCCGCCCAAGGCCGGAGAGAAGCCAGGACGACGCCGGATTGGGGCGTTTAGCGCAGGCCATCCCGCTTTCCAAGGCTCGACGCTCCGATTCCCGCCGCATGGACGAGCGATGGCGGTTCGGGCGATACCCGGGTCATGCCGCGCCGCCCCCCGTCCCGCCTCCGCTGGCTCCGCCGCCTGGGCCTCCTGCTGCTCGCCCTGGCGCTGACCGGCGCCGCGAGCCTTGCCGGCGTCCTTTGGTGGAGCCTGCCCGGTGAGGAGGGCGAGCTGCACCTGGCCGGGCTCGGTGGGCCGGTGGAGGTCATGCTCGACGCCCAGGGCATCCCTCGCATCGCTGCGGCGGATGAGCGGGATGCGGCCATGGCCCTCGGCTGGCTGCATGCCCGCGACCGGATGTTCCAGATGGAGCTGATGCGCCGCGGCGCTGCCGGCCGCTTGGCCGAGCTGCTCGGCCCTCCCGCGCTGCGGCTCGACCGCTTCACCCGCACCCTCGGCCTCGCCCGTCGCGCCGAGGCCGACCTCGCCGTCCAGTCGCCCGAGACCCGGGCGCTGCTGGAGGCCTATGCCGCCGGGGTGAATGCCTGGATCGCCGACCGCGGCCGCTTCGCGGCACCCGAATTCCTCGCCCTCGGCGCCCCGGAGCCCTGGCGGCCGGAGCATAGCCTGCTCTGGGGCAAGGTCATGGGACTCTGGCTCTCCGGCAACTGGCGGGGCGAGCTGGAGCGGGCGCGCCTTGCCGCCCTCCTGCCGCCGGAGCGGCTGCGCGAACTCTTCCCCGCCGAAGACAGCGCCGGGCGGCCTGATGAACCGCAGGCCGCGCTCGACCCTGACCGGCTCGGCCGGCTCGCCGCCGCCCTGCCAGGTTTCCCCGAACCGGGCACCCTCCCCGGCTCGGCCAGCAATGCCTGGGCGGTCGCCGGCCGCCGCTCCGCCTCCGGCGCGCCGTTGCTGGCTTCCGACCCGCATCTTGGCTTCCAGGCGCCGATCCTCTGGTACCTGGCGCGGATCGACCTGCAGGATGGGCGGATGCTGGCCGGCGCCACCTCGCCCGGCGTGCCCTTCCTGGTAATCGGACGGAATGCACGGCTCGCCTGGGGCTTCACCACTACCCACTCGGATACCCAGGATCTCTTCGTCGAGCGCCTCGCCGGCGAGGATGCCTATGAGACGCCGGAGGGGCCGCGCCCCTTCACGATCATCGAGGAGTGGATCGGCATCCGCGGCGCCGAGCCCGAGATCCTGCGGGTGCGGGAGACGCGGCATGGGCCGGTGATCTCCGACCTCGACGGGACGCCGCGCGGGGACGGGACGGTCCTGGCCCTCGCCGCCGCCAACCTGGGGCCTGACGATACGGCGGCGACGGGCCTGTACAGGCTGAACCACGCCGGCTCGGTTGCCGAGGCGCGCGGGGCGGCAGCGCTCATCACCAGCCCGTCCCAGAACCTGATGACGGCAGATGCGGGGGGCGGCATCGGCTTGCTGCTCACCGGGCGGACGCCGGTCCGCAAGGCGGGAGACGGCACCCTTCCCGCCCCCGGTTGGGACGGGACGCATGACTGGAGCGGCTGGACGCCCTTCGATGCCTTGCCGCATGTCCTCGACCCGCCGAGCGGCATGCTGGCCAATGCCAATAACCGGGTGGCGCCGGCCGACTACCCGGTGTTTCTCGGTTCGGAGTGGATCGCCGACTGGCGCTTCCGGCGGATCGGTGCGCTGCTGGCGGCGCGGCCGCAGCATGAGGTCGCCAGCTTCGCCGCCATGCAGCGGGACACGGTCTCGCCCTTCGCCCTCTCGCTGATCGGGCCGGACTCGTTGCTGCCCAGCCTGCCTATGGCCGATGGCGCCGCAGGACAGGCGCAGGCACTGCTACTGGGCTGGGATGGTGACGTCGCCGCAGGCCGACCGGAGCCACTGATCTTCAATGCCTGGCTGAAGCAGCTCGGGCGGCTGGCCCTGGCGGCGGGCGGCGTTCCGGAGGGCGCCGCGGGGACGCATGCGGCCTTCCTGAGCTTCGTCCTTTCTCCCGACAATCGCGGCGCAGCCTGGTGTCATGGCGACTGCCGGGCGCTTGCCGCCCAGGCGCTCGTTGAGTCGGTCGCGGCGCTCCAACCGGGCCAGGGTGAGGATCCGGCCCGCTGGCGCTGGGGTGCCGTGCACTACGCCTTGTTCGAGCATCCGCTGCTGCGCGCCATCCCAGGCCTGGGAAGCCTGGCTCGGCTGGCAACGGCCACGGGTGGCGATGAATGGACTGTCTCGCGCGGCGGGTTGCGCGGCGGCCGGGGGTTGGAGGCTTGGCAGCATGTCCATGGCGCCGGATTGCGGCTGGTCGCCGACCTCGCCGATCCCGACTCGACCCTGGCCATCATCGCCACCGGCCAGTCCGGGCATCCGCTCGCCGCGCATTGGAGCGACTTGCTGCCAGCCTGGCGTGACGGCGAGATGATTCGGCTCAGCCGCTCGCCTCCGGACCCAGCCTCGCGGTTGCGACTGTTACCCTGACATATCGTCCGGGATTTCCCGAAGGCTTGCAGTTGATTCCCGCGCTGCACGCGCCGACACTGGCACCATCGATGCTGCACCGCCCCAACCGACGTCCGCAATTCTTTTACACGACCGCCCCCCTGCCCTGTCCTTACTTGGCGGGCCGGACGGAGCGGAAGATCGTGACCGAGCTGACCGGGCCGGACGCGGAAGCCTTGCATGACCGGCTCTCCCGCGCTGGCTTTCGCCGCAGCCACAACATTGCGTATTCGCCGGTCTGTCCCGGCTGCTCGGCCTGCATCCCGATCCGCATCCTTGCCGGACAGTTCGAGCCCAACCGGGCACAGCGGAAGCTGCAGAAGATCAACGCCGACATCGCCGGCTTCGAGATGCCGGCACGCGCCACGGCGGAGCAGTTCGCCCTTTTCCAGCGCTACCAGCAGGCGCGTCACGGCGAAGGCGACATGGCGGCCATGGGCTTCTACGACTACCGCGCCATGGTCGAGGATACGCCGATCACGACGGGAATGGTGGAGTTCCGCGATTCGAAGGACCGCCTGGTCGGCGCCTGCCTGACCGACTGGCTCTCCGATGGCCTGTCGGCCGTCTATTCTTTCTACGACCCGGCGCTGAACCGCCGCTCGCTCGGCAGCTGGGCGATCCTTTGGTTGGTTGCGCGAGCCCAGGCGCTCGGCCTGCCCTTTGTCTACCTCGGCTATTGGGTGCCGGAGAGCCAGAAGATGTCCTATAAGAGCCGCTTCCGGCCGAGCGAGGTGCTGATCGGCGGCGTCTGGCGCGTCCTCGAGGAGCAGCCGGCGGCCGATATCGCGGAGGTGGTGCCTGCACTGTCCAGCTAAACGCCGGAACCCCCCTTGGCTTGGCCTTAGGGGGGTTGTGTTGTGGGATGCGGGGACAGGATTTGAACCTGTGACCTTCAGGTTATGAGCCTGACGAGCTACCGGGCTGCTCCACCCCGCGGTGGTGGTTGGTATTCCAAGGATCCTGTTGGGTGGCCCGGC